>AR_comb_assmDRAFT_10319859_pt1 | contig 10514 bp, 10 predicted proteins | sample ArasoioldDNA_FD_10543 | JGI IMG/M metagenome (IMG submission 10543) | reverse complement strand
GGCCCTTTTCCAGGGGCATGTACAGGTGGGTATTTTGCGCTAAAAACTGGCAGCTGGCGGCCCTGAAGGACGAGATCCTCTACTCGCAGCCCCATGCGGTTGATGACGCTGGGCGTGGCCTGGTCTGGACCGGCGACTCGGGCGAGGCTGGCTGGCTTCTCTGCGTTGCCGCCGTCCTCTGCGCAGCCTATCCTCCCATATACTCAGGCAGCGGAGGGAGCACGGCGGACCGCCGACCCCGCCGCTCCGGAGGCCGAACGCCGCCAGCTCACTGTACTGTTCTGTGACCTGGTAGATTCAACCGCACTCTCCAGTCAGCTCGACCCCGAAGATTTGCGCGAGATGGTGCGCGCCTATCAGGCCACCTGTGCCGAAGTCATCCAGCGCTTTGACGGGCATATCGCCCAGTATCTCGGGGATGGCCTACTCGTCTACTTTGGCTACCCCCAGGCCCATGAAGACGATGCACAGCGCGCCGTGCGCACCGGCTTGGGCATAGTTGAGGCCATGGACACCCTCAATCGTCGCCTGGTACAGCGGCCGGGAGGCCGCTTGGCGGTCCGTGTGGGCATCCACACCGGGCTCGTCGTGGTGGGGGAGATGGGTGGTGGTGGACGGCAGGAGCAGTTGGCCCTGGGAGAGACGCCCAATATTGCGGCCCGCCTCCAGGGGCTGGCCGCGCCCGATACCGTCGTCATCAGCGCGGTGACGCAGCGGCTCATCCAGGGCTATTTCACCTGCCAAACGCTTGGAGACCAGCCCCTCAAAGGCGTAGCCATGCCCCTCCAGGTCCACCAGATCATCCGTGTCACCGAGGTGCAGCAGCGCTTTCGACATCGCAATGGCTCGCAGTCTCACGCCTCTGGTGGGACGCGAGCATGAGGTGGCGCTACTGCGGGACCGCTGGGCACAGGTCCAGGCGGGTCGGGGCCACATCGTAGTGCTAAGTGGGGAGGCAGGAATTGGCAAATCGCGCCTTGTTCAGGTGGTGAAGGATGAGATCATTGGCGCTGCTGCCCTGCGCATCGAATACCGTTGCTCCCCCTATCACCAGCACAGCCCCCTCTATCCTGTCATCACCCACCTGGAGCGAGCCCTGGCCTGGCGCCAGGACGATACCTCTGAAGACAAGCTGCGGAAGCTGGAAGAGGCGTTACGACCGTATCCGCTCCCGCTCGTAGAGATGGTGCCCCTCTTGGCTACCCTGCTCTCGTTGCCTTTCCCAGAAGATCGCTATCCGCCTCTCATCCTGACGCCCCAGCGGCAGAAGCAAAAAACCCTGGAAGGCTTGTTGACCTGGCTGCTGGCGCTGACAGAGCAACAGCCCGTCCTCTTCGTGGTGGAGGACCTACACTGGATTGACCCCTCGACGCTGGAATTCCTCACCCTGCTGGTAGAACAAGGGCCAACGGCCAGGCTCTTGACCCTGCTGACCTGTCGTCCTGAGTTTCAGTCGCCGTGGGGCTTGCGCACGCATCTCACCCCTATCGCCCTCCAGCGTCTGCCCCAGCCCCAGGCGGAGACGATGGTCGCGCGGGTGACTGGCGGGAAAGCCCTGCCCCCTGAGGTCATAGCCCAGATTGTGGCCAAGACGGATGGTGTGCCGCTGTTCGTGGAAGAGCTGACCAAGACGGTACTGGAATCGGGCCTGCTACGGGAGACTGAAGGCTCTTATGAACAGACGGCCCCCTTTTGCCCCCACTGGCCATTCCCGCCACGCTGCACGACTCGCTCATGGCCCGGCTGGATCGCCTGGCGACAGTCAAAGCGGTGGCCCAACTGGGGGCCGTCTTGGGACGCACCTTCGCATATGAGGTGCTCCAGGCTGTGACACCGCTAGACGGGGCATCGTTGCAGCAGGCCCTGGCCCGGCTGGTGGACGCCGAATTGCTTTACCAGCGCGGCATCCCACCACAGGCGACCTACCTGTTCAAGCATGCCCTCATCCAGGAGGCCGCCTACCAGTCCTTGCTGAAGAGCACGCGCCAGCAGTTCCACCATCAGATTGCTCAGGTGTTAGTAGCACGGTTTCCCACCTTGATGGAGACCCAGCCGGAGCTGGTCGCCCAGCACTACACGGCGGCGGGCTGCGCCGAGCAGGCAGTGCCCTACTGGCAGCAGGCGGGCCAACAGGCTAGCGACCGCTCCGCCTATCTGGAAGCTATTAGCCACTTCACCACCGGGATCGAGTTGCTCACGACCCTGCCAGAGACGCCAGCGCGGCTCCAGCACGCCTTGACCCTATACATCGCCCTCGGTGCGGCCCTGCTCGTGACCAAAGGGTTCGCAGCGCCTGAGGTGGAGCACGCCTACACCCAGGCCTACGCGTTGTGTCAGCAGGTGGGCGAGACGCCAGAGCTTGTCCCGGTCCTCTTCGGGCTGTGGGGGTTTTATGTTATGCGGCCGCAGTTGCACACGACACGCGAGCTTGGGGAAACGTTGCTGCGCCTGGCGCAACCTGCTCCCGACCCCGCGCTCTCCGTCATCGCGCACTGGGCTCTCGGGTTGACGCGGTTGTGGCTTGGTGCGTTGCCTGTTGCTCGCCTGCACCTGGAGGAAGCTATCACACGCTACACGCCAGCCCAGCACCGCCTAATGGTGTTCCGCACGGGTCGAGATCCTGGTGTTGCCTGTCGAATCCATATTGCTTTGATCCTCTGGTTGCTCGGATACCCAGAGCAAGCCCTGGCCTGCCTCCACGAGGTCCTGGCGTTGGCGCAGGAGCTAGCGCATCCTTGGAGTCTGGCGCATGTGCGATTGATGGCAGCCGTCGTCGTGCAATTGAGCCGCCGGGATGTGCTAGCCGTGCATGAGCAGGCAGAGGCCGCTGTCACGCTCTCGACCGAGCAGGGCTTTCAACTCTGGGCGGCTATGGGAACGAGCTTGCGTGGGTGGGCCCTGGCCATGCAGGGCCAAGACGAGGCGGGCATGGCCCAGGTCCGTCAGGGGATCGTCGCCTTGCGGGCCACCGGGGCAGCGCTGTGGGTTCCGTACTTTTGCACCGTGCTGGCGGACGCCTCTGCCTATCTGGGCCACCCTGAAGACGGCCTCCAGGCGCTGGCCGAGGCCTACACCTTGGTGCAGCAGCACGAGGAACGCTGGTGGGAAGCAGAAATCCATCGCCTGCGGGGCGTCTTGCTCCTGCGGCAGCCTGGGACACCGCAGGCGGAGGCGGCTACCTGCTTCCAGCAGGCCCTGGACGTCGCCCGCCGCCAGGAGGCGAAATCCCTGGAGTTGCGCGCTGCCATGAGTCTCGCGCGCCTGTGGCAGCAGCAGGGCAAGCGCGCTGAGGCCTACGATCTGCTCGCACCGATCTACGTCTGGTTCACTGAGGGGTTCGACACCGCTGACTTGCAGGAGGCCAAGGCGCTGCTTGATGCTCTTGCCTGAGGGAAGCGCCAGAGACATAGCGCAGACATCTCGACTGCTCAGGAGCGAGCTGGAACCCGCGCTCCCAGGAAATCATACACTGGCGCAGGACTTGTGATATAGACATCTAGGTTTAGATAAGTCTCGAGGAATACCTACCCAAGTGGTACGCAGCATGATATAAGTAGGTTGACACACATTGCTGGAGCTATGTGTGCGGCGGGAGATCAAGGAGACTATAAACATATGGTTGCTATGCATAGCATAGAGGAGATGACTGCACGCATTGTCCAGGAATTCAAACCGGAGCGGATCATTCTCTTCGGATCATATGCCTATGGGACGCCTACGGCTGACTCAGATGTGGATCTGTTGGTCATCCTCCCTTTTGAAGGCAAGGCGTCTCGTAAGTCCCTAGAAATTCTCAACGCGGTAAACCCGAAGTTTGCCGTGGATCTCCTGGTGCGCGCCCCGGAACAAGTGCAGCAACGCCTGGCATGGAACGACTTTTTCTTGCAAGAGATCATCGAAAAAGGCAAGGTCCTCTATGCAGCCGCTCACACGTGAGTGGATCGGGAAAGCAGAAGGGGATTTCGCCACTGCAAGGCGTGAAGTCCAGGCTCGCAAGGCCCCAAATTATGATGCCGCCTGCTTTCATGCCCAACAGTGCGTTGAGAAATATCTCAAAGCGCGTCTGCAAGAGACGGCGATCCCCTTTGGCCGAACGCACGATTTATCTGCGTTGTTGAATTTGCTGTTGCCCATTGCACCCTCTTGGGAGTCCCTGCGCCCCCACCTCCGCGCTTTAACCACGTTCGCGGTTGGCGTGCGTTATCCTGGAGAGTCGGCTGACAAAGCCATGGCGCGTGAGGCTTTGGCGTTGTGCCGTACCGTTCGTCGCCACATACGATTGAGTTTGGGGTTGGAACCATGACCCGCGATACCGAGTGGTTGTGACAACCGCTAGCATGCAAAGGAGGCAAAGATGGCTCAGGTGACTTTTGGCCTGTTCGATTGGATTGACCGTGGCAAGGCGCCCTTGCATCAGCTCTACGAGGAGCGGCTGCAGCTCCTGGAGGCAGCGGACGCCGCCGGCTTCTACGGCTATCATCTCGCCGAGCACCACGACTCGCCCCTGGGTATGGCGCCCTCCCCGGCGCTATTCCTCACGGCGGCGGCGCAGCGCACTCGGCGCATTCGGCTGGGACCGCTCGTCTATCTACTGCCACTCTATCACCCCCTGCGGCTCATCGAGGAAGTCTGCATGCTGGATCACCTCTCGGGCGGACGATTGGATCTTGGGGTTGGACGCGGTGTCTCGCCCTATGAGCTGGGCTACTTCGGGGTCGATGCCGCCAAGTCGCGTGCCATCTTTAACGAGACGCTGGCTATCCTCATCGCCGGGCTGACGCAGGCGCGGTTGACTTTCAAGGGCGAGCACTATCAGTATCACGATGTCCCCATGGAGCTGCAACCCCTGCAGCAGCCGTACCCGCCGCTGTGGTATCCTACGAATAACCCGGAGAGCGTCATGTATGCAGCCAGGCACGGCTATCATTTCGTAAGTCTCGGGCCGGCTGCGGGTGTGCATCAGCTTGTGGATACGTACTGGCAGACCTGGGAGACGCATCGCCAGGCGCCTGACCGGCTCAATGGCCACGTGGCCGAGCCTAAGGTAGGGGTCGTGCGCCAGGTGTTCATCGCCGACACCGATGCCGAAGCGCTGGTAGCCACACGCGCCGCCCACGGGGACTGGTACCGCTCGATTACCAAGCTATGGCACGCCCACGACGACCACATGCCCGATAGTCTCTTCTCCTGGGAGACGTCCACCCAGCACGAGACCATCCTCTTTGGCTCGCCGGCGCGTGTACGTGAGCAGATGACAGAGTTGCTGGAGGTGAGCGGCTGTAATTACGTGATCTGCGCCTTCGCCTGGGGCACCTTCCCGCATGTGCAGACATTGCGCTCGCTCCGCCTGTTCGCAGAGGAGGTCATGCCGGCCTTCGCTGGCAGCGCCGCGCCGCTGGCATACGGCATGATCTAAGGGATTGCAGCAGGCCCTGCACCAGGCAAATCCCTCCGTTCCTCCCTTTGATACAGGGGGGCGGAGAGGGATTTTGCACAAGGGAGAGACAGGATGGGCCTGGCCGTTTTGACCAGAGGGACAGCACCATATGACTTCGGCTTTACAGCATATCAAAGTAGTAGACCTGACTCGCACCCTGGCTGGCCCCTTCTGCACCATGATGCTGGGAGACATGGGCGCTGACGTCATCAAGATCGAGGAGCCAGAACGAGGGGATGAGACCCGTGCCTGGACACCCTTCTGGCACGAGGAGAGCACCCAGTTCCTCTCCTTTAACCGCAACAAGCGCAGTCTGAGCCTGAACCTGAAAGCGCCGGAGGCGATCGACATCGTGCTGGCCCTCGCCCGGGATGCCGATGTCATAATCGAGAGCTTTCGAGCCGGCGCTCTGGAGCGCATGGGCCTGGGGTATGAGGCGGTCCGCGGCATCAACCCGGACATTATCTATTGCTCCATCTCCGGCTACGGGCGTACCGGCCCTCTGGCAGACAAACCTGGCTACGACCTGCTTATTCAGGGCTACAGCGGCCTGATGAGTCTAACGGGCGAGCCGGATGGCCTGCCCCTGCGCGTCGGGTTCTCCCTGGTGGACCTCTTTACTGGCATGATGGCCTACGGCGCCATTGTCACCGCCCTGTTGCATCGGGACCAGACGGGCCAGGGGCAGTGGCTCGAAGCGTCCTTGCTGGATGGCCAGGTGGCCACCATGAGCTATCACGCCACCGGCTACTTCGCTACTGGAGTGGAGCCGCACCGCATGGGGTCCGGCCACCCCAGCCTGGTGCCGTACCAGACCTTCCCCGCTGCCGATGGTTTTTTCATTGTGGGCTGCGCGAATCAGGGGCTGTGGGAGCGCCTCTGTAAGGCCATCGGGCGGATCGATCTGATGGCAGATCCGCGCTTCAAGACCAACGACGATCGGGTGGCCCACCGGGCCGAGTGCGTGGCTACCCTTAGTGAGATTTTTCGCGCCAGGCCCATGGCCGACTGGGTGAACCTGATTTCCCAGGCCGGCGTGCCTTGCGGTCCCATCAATCGGGTGTCTGACGTGGTCAACGATCCCCAGGTACTGGCCCGGGACATGATCGCCGAGGTGCCCCACCCCAGAGTACCCGAGCTGCGCATGCCCAACTCGCCCCTCAAACTCACAGAAACTCCGCCTAGCATCCGACGTCCACCGCCCCTCCTGGGGCAGCACAACCAGGAAGTCCTGGCAAAACTCGGCTACAGCCCCCAGCAGATTGCCGAACTCAGGCAGAAGGGGGTGCTTGGGCCGCAGTAAGAGCCAATCCGGGAGTGCAAGTGTGCGCGGTATTCAGGGCTAACTCAATCGAAGGAGGCTGACGATGAAATTCGGGATTTTTCTCTTGCTCCAGTCGCCAGACATGCGCCCGTCCCAGGAGACATATGATCATGCCCTAGAGCAGGGGGTCCTGGCCGACCAGCTCGGCTTTGACTACATTGTCGCGGCTGAGCACCATTTCTCCAGCTACGGGTTCCTCCCCTGCCCCCTGCTGCTGATCCCCACCCTCGCCGAGCGCACCAAGCAGATCCGCTTCAGTACTGCCGTGGTGGTGCTGCCCTTGCGCAATCCCATTCAGTTAGCCGAAGAAATCGCCATGCTGGACATCGTCACCAGGGGACGCGTGGAGGTGGGCTTCGGCACTGGCTATCAGCAATACGAATTCCAACGTTTTGGGGTGAATCTGGCGGAGAATCGAGCCATGTTCGAGGAAGCCCTCGAACTCCTCACAAAACTCCTGAGCACAGAAAACGTTAGCCACCAGGGCCGCTACTGGACCCTGCCCGAGACCACCACCCTACCGCGCCCCATCACCAAGCCCCATCCCCAGTTCTGGCGGGCCACATCCACTGTGCCGACCATGGCCTGGTCCCTGGAGCGCGGCATCAAGGTCATTACCGGGGGTACCTCCAGCAGTATGGACCGGGTCATCAACAACTGGTATCTGTTCCAGGATGCCGTCGAGGCGGCCAGGGTGAACTGGCCCCAGGAGTTCATTATCAATCGGGGCGTGTACATCTCGGACACCGAGGCAGACGCCAGGGCCATGCTTCCCCATGCCATGTGGCATACGCGTACGGCCCGTGGCCTGTCCTCCAACTCCCTGCCCGTGAACGCCGGCCGGGCGATGACCGAGCTGACTGCCCAGGTGGCCCAGGAAGACGACCCGGACTTCCTCTACAAAGACTGGTTCTTCGGCACCCCGGAGATCGTCGCGGAGAAGATCTACCGCATGACTCAGTACGTTGGTGTCACCTACTTGAACTGTACCTTCAACCTGGGCCAAATCCCACACGAGAAGGTCATGCGATCCATGGAGCTGTTTGCCACCAAGGTCATGCCACACTTCCGCGCCTATATGCCCGATCAGGCGAAATACCCGCGCAAGGACAACGCCCCCGATCCCAAAGGGTACTTTGCGTGGGAGGAAGGCATGCCGCTGACCTTTGCGTAACCCTCTGAGGCAGGAGCACGCCCTTGCGCTCTCTCTATGTGCATGGTATACAACAACGATGCATTGCTGCGGCTCCCCGACAGTTCGCTTAACAGGAGGGTTTGTACCATGGTTCAGAAGACAGCATTGGCAGACGTGAAGGTACTCGACCTGACCCAGTTCGAGGCTGGGACATCATGCACCGAGGCGCTCGCCTGGCTGGGCGCTGACGTCATCAAAGTAGAAAATCCCAGAGGCGGTGACCAGGGGCGTGGGGCTTCCACCGACCAGCAGGGCGTGGATTCGCACTACTTCATGCTGCTCAACGCCAACAAACGTAGCATCACTCTGAACCTCAGCAGCCCGCGCGGCCGCGAAATCTTTACGGAAATGCTCAAGAAGGCCGACGTCATGATCGAGAATTTTGCCCCCGGCGCTATCGAACGGCTAGGCTTCGGCTACGACGTCGTCAGGGAGATCAATCCTCAGATCATCTACGCGCAGATCAAGGGCTTTGGTGAGGGGCCATACGAGAACTACGTGAGCTTTGACATGATTGCCCAGTCCGTGGGCGGGGCCCTGAGCCTCACGGGCACGACGGAGACGGAGCCACTCAAGCCCGGGCCGACGATCGGCGACACGGGCACGGGGCTGCACTGCGCCATTGGCATCCTGGCTGCCCTGCACCAGCGCGAGCGTACCGGCTATGGTCAGCAGATCAAAGTGGCCATGCAAGATGCCGTCATCAACTTCAGCCGCATCGCCTTTGCGCGCCAGGCCGCAAGCGGCCAGGCAGCCGTGCGCTCGGGCAACCGCAGTGCGCTGGGCACCACGGCGCCCAGTGGCCTCTACAAGTGCAAGGGGGGGGGGATCAACGACTTCTGTTTCATCTACACCAGCCGTGCCGGCAATCGCCACTGGGACCGGCTGCTGCAGGCCATCGGTCGTGAAGACTTGATCGGCGATGAGCGCTTTAACTCGCCAGAGCAGCGCTGGGCCCATCACGACGAAGTGGACCGCATCCTGACTGAGTTTACCCAGAGTCGTACCAAGCAAGAGGTCATGCAGACCCTGGGTGACGCTGGCGTCCCGGCTGGGGCAGTCTATGATACCATGGAGATCTCGCAGGATCCCGCCGTGCAGCAGCGCGAGATGATCGTCACTGTCGACCATCCCAAGCGCGGCAAATTCACCCTGCCCGGGTGGCCGGTGAAAATGTCCGAATCGTACGTCAAGGTGGACCGCTCACCGCTCCTCGGCGAGCACAACGCCGAGATCTATGCCGAGTGGCTGGGCTTGACCGCTCGCGACCTGGAGGACCTCAAGACACAGGCAGTGATCTGAAGCGCGCTGGGCACAGGAGGACGTCATGACGGCTGTGCAGCCTTTCGCTATCCACGTGCCGGACGAGGTGCTGGCGGATCTGCGCGAGCGCCTGGCCCGCACGCGCTGGCCCGGTGAGATCCCGGGCACGGCGTGGGACTATGGCTCAAATCTGGCCTATCTCAAGGAACTGGTCGACTACTGGCGCACCCAGTTTGACTGGCGGGCCCAGGAAGCCGCGCTCAACCGCTTCGCGCACTTTCGCACGAGCCTTGATGGCATGGGTATTCACTTCATGCACGAGCGCGGCAAGGGACCCAACCCGCTCCCTCTCATCATCACCCACGGCTGGCCCAGCACTGTCTTCGAGATGTCGAAGATCATCCCGCTGCTGACCGATCCGGCCAGCCATGGCGGTGATCCCGCGGATGCCTTCGACGTGGTAGCCCCCTCCATGCCGGGGTACGGCTTCTCGGACCACACAACGAAGCGAGGCATCAACATCGCCCGTATCGCGGACCTCTGGGCGCAACTCATGACTGATGTGTTGGGCTATCGGCGCTACGGCGCCCAGGGCGGTGACTGGGGCGCAGGGGTGACGGCCCGCCTGGGTTTTGCTTACCCCGGTCAGGTCATCGGGATTCACACGACCTCTGTGTCTGGAGCGCCCACTGGCTGGCAGGCGGGCATGCGCGAACTGTCTGTCGCCGAGCGCACGCTCCTGGAAGCACGGGCGCACTGGCAATTGGAAGAGGGTGGCTACGCTCATATCCAGGGCACCAAACCCCAGACCCTGGCCTACGGGCTGAACGACTCTCCATCGGGCCTGGCCGCCTGGATTGTCGAGAAGTGGCGTACCTGGAGCGACTGCGGTGGGGAGGTGGAACAGCGCTTCACCAAGGACGAGTTGCTCACCACCATCACTCTCTACTGGGTCACCCAGACCATCAACTCCTCCACCCGGCTGTACTACGAGAACCAGCATAACCCCTGGCTGCTCCAGCCCGGGCAGCGCCTCGATGTGCCCTGTGCCGTAGCTCGCTTTCCGCACGAGATCAGCCAACCACCGCGGGAGTGGGCCGAGCGCTTCTACAACCTCAAGCAGTGGACGGTGATGCCCCGGGGAGGCCATTTTGCGGCGTTTGAGGAGCCAGAGCTGCTGGCCCAGGACATCCGTGCCTTCTTTCGCCCGCTCAGAGGCTAGATATCTATTTCGTATATGAGAGTTGTTCCGCAATAAAAGATGAGGTAGGCTCTCCTCAAAAAACTATGGAGGG
>AR_comb_assmDRAFT_10007495_pt1 | contig 10517 bp, 6 predicted proteins | sample ArasoioldDNA_FD_10543 | JGI IMG/M metagenome (IMG submission 10543) | reverse complement strand
ACGGAAAAGTCCTGCGGAGTCCCTATGCTCACGCTCGAATTAAACGGGTCGATGGTAGCAAAGCGGAAGCGCTTCCGGGAGTCTATGCGGTTATCACCCGCGACGATCAGAGAGGGTTGGGAATGTTCGGCGCCGCATACAAGGACCAGACGATCGTTGCTATCGATAAGGTGCGTTACGTGGGTGATCCTGTAGCTGCGGTGGCTGCCGTCAATGAAGCGATCGCGGAGGAGGCATTGAGTCTGATCGACGTCGAGTACGAAGAACTGCAACCGGTGACATCAATTGAGGAAGCGTTGGCTCCGAATGCTCCATTGGTTCACGACTCATCGTCCAGCGGCGGGGAAATGATGGGGCAACGCTATGAAGCACCGGTAGAATTCGCAGGGAGCAATCTCTGTTACCGCTTTAGCTACGGCAAGGGCAACGTCGAAGAGGGTTTCAAGAAGGCGGATCATGTTTTTGAAGACACGTTTCGATTTCCGCGGGTGCAGCACTTTTCTATGGAGCCCCATGCGACGGTTGCCGATGTGGACGGGAACCACATCACTCTTTGGGCCGGCACCCAGGAGCCGTTCACGTTGCGTGAGCATTTGTCGGAAATTTTTCATCTACCGATGAACAAAATAAGAATTATTGTGCCCTATCTCGGCGGCGCCTATGGGGGCAAGCTCGCGGTGAAGACGGAACCTCTGGCGGCTGCTTTGGCTTGGAAGGCCAAGCGGCCGGTGCGACTTGCCCATTCCATTGAAGAAAGCTTTAAAACCGTAACCCGCCACCCGGCTCGGGTGCAGATCAAAAGCGGAGTTACCAAGGATGGAAGACTGGTTGCGCGACAATGTGTCATCTATATGGAAACCGGCGCCTATGCTGACGCCGGGCCGAGGGTCACGCAAAAAGCCGGTTATCGTTGTTTTGGCCCATACCGCGTGCCGCATATGAAGACCGACGCTTATACGGTGTACACCAACACCGTTCCAGCGGGTGCTTACCGGGGTTTTGGCACCTTGCAAGTAACCTGGGCTTACGAATCGCACATGGATATCATAGCCGAAAAAATAGGTATGGATCCGCTGGAGTTTCGGCTGAAGAATCTTTTGAGAAAAGGCGAGCTCTACACTCCGGGAGATACCCCGGTGGACTGTAATCTCAAAGAGGGCTTGCTACAAGCTGCTGAAGCTATCGGATGGGGTAAAAACAGCAAGAGGAATCGCGGCAAGGGGTTAGCCTGCTGTATGAAGGACGGCGGCGGCACCTACAAAGTCGCGTCGGCTGCGGTCAAAATGAATTCCGACGGCAGCATCATCTTATTAACCGGCACCGTCGAGATTGGGCAGGGAGCTCTGACTGCATTGAGCCAGGTTGTTGCCGAAGAGTTGGGTGTTCCGTTGAGCCGCATCACCGTCGCTCAGCTCGATACCGACGTGACTCCTTACGACGTTAACACTAACGCCAGCAGCTCCACAGTTGTCATGGGGCTGTCGGTGCAAAGAGCTGCGCAGGACCTGAAGCGTCAATTGCTGCGGCACGGCGCGAAAGCTCTCAAGGTACCCGCTGATCGATTGACGCTTAGGCATGCACGAATCGAAGATACCAAAGGACAAGGCATTTCCTTTGAAGCCCTTATGCATAAAGTTTTCTCATCGAAGGGTGGTGAAATACTTGGACGCGGGGCTTACCAAGACATCAAGAGCAAAAAGGCTGCGCTGGGATCTCCGACAACCTTTTGGGAAACCTCTTGGGGCGGAGCGGAAGTGGAAGTCGATGGTGACACCGGTGAAGTCAAGGTGATCAAATATGTCTCGTTGGCCGATGTAGGTCAGGCCATCCATCCGGTGTTATGCGAGGGTCAAGACGAAGGCGGCGTGATGAACGCGCTCGGCCATAGTTTGCTGGAAGAAATGATCTACAAAGACGGACAGCTCTTAAATCCCAATCTTGTGGATTACCGCGTTCCGACCTTCAGCGACTTGCCAAAGGGTTTTGAAACCATACTTGTGGAAAATCACAACGGTCCGGGACCTTTCGGCGCCAAGGGAACAGGGGAGGGGGGCTTGCTGCCCGTAGCACCGGCGATCGGCAACGCCCTCTACAGGGCAACAGGAGTGCGCCTGTATAACTTGCCGCTCACACCGGAGCGGGTGTGGCAGGCGCTGCAGGCAAAAAACCGGACCTGAAGGATTGGAATTTAGGTGGCGTGAAAATTGGCAATCACTGCCCCTTAAATAAAGTGAAAATTAGTCCGTCGGGGAACGGGACACTCAGCATCCGTTCGAACAACAGGTAGAAAAAACCCCACGTACCAAACGCCATGACTGCGGTAATCGGCCATTTCTCTCGCCCCGCGAGCTTCAAATAAAGGACCATCGTCAACGGCACCGCGTAAGAAAAACCCAGGAGCCAAATTGCGACAAAAAACCCCACGGTCCAACCGAGGATCGTCCAAGTACGACGGCTTGCCACTGCCGACGAAACCTCCACCGCCATCTCGCCCTCGAATGCCGGCTCGCTGATTTTTTTGTGCCCCTTTAGGTCCTTAGCGAGCTGGAACAGGGCCAGCACAAGGGTCGGTGTGCCGATCACCCAGGGAAACAGTCCAGCGCGGACGCCAAAATTTCTGCTCTGCCAGAGGGCTAAAGCAAGAAGAATGATAACAGAAGCGGTAAAAATAACTGGCCAGCCGAACTGCAGGCCGCTTTCGGGAGTAATTTCGACGGTGGTCGGCGCGGCGGTTGGACTTGTCTTTTCCTCCCTTTTCTTTTTGATGAGCGGATAAAGAATGCCGACTAGAGTCACCGCGAAGATGATCAGAACCCCGGGCCGCCAAATCCACGACAGGCCATAGTTATCGCTGGCGAGAAATAATCTATTCTCGGCGAGGGGACCTAGAACCAATCCCAACAACACCGGCGGACGCGGCCATTGCAATTTTTCCATGACCCATCCCAGCCCGCCAAAGAGGAGGACGATGATCATGTCCTCGAAGGCATTTTTCTCGGCAAAGGCGCCCAAGTAGATAAGCAAGAGGATGAGAGGGATAATCAAGCTACCGCGTACTTGAGTCACTTTCGCGAGAGTGTTCAAGAAAAGGAAGCACACCGCTACCGTGATGATGTTGGAAATAATGATGACCCAGACAAAGGAAAAGGTAAGATCCAATTTCCCCTTAGGCGGTGGGATGAGCATGTCAGGCCCGGGCACGATGCCCTGGATGATAAACGCGCCCAATAGAATCGCCATGACGACGCTCGCCGGCACTCCAAAGGCGATGGTCGTGATCAGACTCCCACCCAGTGTCGAATTGTTCGCCGCGCCTGGACCCAAGACCCCCCGTACATCCCCTTTGCCAAAACGCTCCTTGTCGGGCGAGCTCTGTACCGCGTGCGCATAGGCCAGCCACTGGGTCGTCGCGGCCCCCATACCGGGAATGATCGCAGTGAAAGTTCCGAGGGCGCTGCAACGGATTACCAGCCACCAGTGACGGAAGGTATCTTTGACCCCTTCCATGACCCCGCCGAGTTTTTCTACTTTTTGCTGGGAAATGCTGGTTCCCAACACGGCTAGTTCGATGGTTTCGGGAATGGCGTAAAAACCAATGGTGATGGGTACGAGGCCGATCCCGTCCCAGAGAAAGAGTTGACCGAAAGTATAGCGTTGGATGCCGGAAATAGGATCCAGGCCGATGGTGGCGAGCATCAAGCCGATTCCGCCTGCGACAATGCCCTTGAGTTGATCCTCACCGCTCAACGAGGCAACGAAAGTGATGCCAAGCAGTGACAGCATAAAAAATTCAGGAGAACCGAAGGAAAGTACTACCGGACGTACAACAGGAATGGCTACAGCCAGCGCGACGCCGGCGAATATCGCTCCGACCAGGGAGCTCATCAGCACCGCCCCAAGCGCTCGCCCCGCCTCGCCATTTCGCGCCATGGCATGGCCATCGACAATAGTCGATGCCGTGGTTGGCTCTCCTGGCACTCCAAACAAAACGGAAGTGATGTCGCCCGTTGTTGCTGTGACCGCAGTCATGCCGAGCAGGAACGCGAAGGCCTCCACAGCGGACATCTTGAAAATGAAAGGCAGCATCAAGGCCATGGCCGTCGGCCCGCCGAGGCCTGGCAAAATGCCGACGACGAAGCCAACGGCGATCCCGATCATCATCAGGCTGAAGGTGGACCAGTTGAAAACCTGAAGCAGACCGGTGAATAATGCGCTGAACATTTCCAACATGGCGGCCTAGATTCTCCAAACGGGGTTCATCGGGATATTATCCGCGCAATGTTTTCGCTCCGTGGCTTAGCGAAAGTTAGTTATAAAGAATGTCCTTGAGTTTGCCCACGATTGCCGGATCGAGCTTGAAAAGAGCCGAGATGTCCTTTTCGATGGCATCGGCGGGTACCGGATCGACATTGAGCTTTGATTTGTTCGCGTCCGCGAGGAAATCAGGATCCTTGAGGGTGTCCTCAAAAGCTTTGCGCAACACCTGGACCCGATCCTTCGGGGTTCCCGGTGGTAGCGTGTAGGTGCGAACAATATCGCTGTCGCTGTGGATGCCGACGTCGATCATTTTGCGGCCTTCATCGGTCTTAGCGAGCTTGATCGCCTGGGGAACTTGGGGCAGATCGGGATGCGTACGGCGATTGGCCTGTAGGACGACGACTGCGTCCCCACTGTCTAACGCTTTGCGCCAGGTAACGCTGACGGAATCCCAACCCCAACATCCGCCGGCGATCTCGCCGCTTTCCGCGGCCAATCTGACTTCGGCGGTGCCTTTGTAACCGGTAACAAGCTGGATCGGCAGCCCCACAGCCGCTTTCAAAATGCGCGTAGCGTTGTCCGGTGTCGAGGTGCCCGGGGCGATCCCCCCCATTTTGACCGGCGTCTTTGACGCCATCCAGTTCTCTACACTCGTAATACCGCTGGCTTTGGTCATGGCGCAGACGACGTGATCGGTGATGGGTGCGCCAAGATACTCGAACCTGCGCGCGTCGAATTCGATTCCTTTTTGTCCGAGAACCTGCCCGAGGAATAATCCGCCGATAAAATGGCCGATGGTGAGACCATCGGGTTTAGCGACCTTGTATACGTGGTTGGCTGCTATGAGACTCCCGGCGCCGGTCATATTCTCTACGACAACGGCGGGTTGTCCGGGAATGTGCTTGCTTATATGGCGGGCAATTGCACGGGCATAAGTGTCGAACCCGCCCCCTGCCGAAAACCCGACAACGATCCTAATCGTTTTGCCTTTGTAAAAGTCGTCCGCAGATGCCGCGCTAGCTGTTTCGAAACTCACCATTAAGGCCAGAGCTAAGAGAATCAATTTTTTGCCCATGGAGCAGCTCTCCGTATCGTCCTATTGCATTGAGGCTAAATATCTATTGGATAATCTCGCTGCCAAAGTTGGCAGAGGCTATCTGATCGGAGCTTAAAAATCAACGAGATTTTGCCTCCGCTAAGTCCAAAAAGATCTGCTGGGATATGATTAAAGATTGTGTTCATAAAAGCTCGGCCTTAGAATGTTTTGCAATGCGTGCATCAAGGACAAGGAATCCAATTGCCCGGCTGTCGGGAGACTCCGAAAGGAGGTTTTGACCATGGCGGACATCTTCAAAAACTATATCGATGGAAAATGGGTGGGAGCAAAGTCAGGGAAGACCTTTCAAAACAGTAACCCCGCGAATCGTCACGACTTGGTCGGATTATTTCCGGCCTCCAGCCTGGAGGACGTCAACGATGCGGTGCAGGCTGCAAAAAAAGCGTTTGCCCATTGGCGCCTTGTGCCAGCGCCCAAAAGGGGTGAGATCCTCTACCGGGTGGGCGAGCTTTTGCGCAGACATAAAGAAGAGATCGCCCGTGGTATGACTCGCGAGATGGGAAAAGTTTTAAAGGAGACCCGGGGCGATGTCCAGGAAGGGATCGACACCGCTTTCTACGTCGCGGGCGAGGGGCGCCGGCTTTTCGGCGAGACGACCGCCTCAGAACTCCCGGACAAATTTGCTATGTCTGTGCGCTTGCCCATCGGGGTGTGCGCTTTAATTACGCCATGGAACTTTCCGATGGCGATTCCCACTTGGAAATTGTTTCCAGCATTACTCTGTGGCAACACAGTGGTGCTCAAACCGGCTGAAGATACACCCTATACCGCGGTAAGACTGTTTGAAATTTTGGCGGAGGCAGGGGTGCCCCCGGGTGTCGTTAATCTGGTCCACGGGCGGGGGGAGGAAGTCGGGGCCGTCTTGGTCCGGCATGAGGACGTGAAGCTGGTTTCTTTTACCGGATCGGCGGCGGTAGGGCGAGAGATCGCATCGGTCTGTGGCCAGCAACTCAAACGGGTCTCCCTGGAACTGGGCGGCAAAAACGCTCAGATCGTCATGGAAGATGCGGATTTAAACCTCGCCTTAGAGGGAGCACTGTGGGGAGCCTTCGGTACCACGGGGCAGCGCTGCACAGCGACAAGCCGCTTGATCCTTCATCGCGATATCAAGAAAGAGCTAACCGACATGCTCGTGGCGCGTGCTGAGAAGGTCAAGATCGGCGACGGACTGGACGAGAGCGTGGAGATGGGGCCGCTCATTAATCATGCGGCACGGGAAAAGGTGCACCAATATGTGCAAACCGGTAAGCAAGAAGGTGCCCGGCTGCTCATCGGCGGGTCGATCTATGAAGAGGGGAAATGGATTGATGGGTTTTTCTACCGCCCGACAATCTTTGACCAGGTGACTCCGGCGATGCGCATCGCGCAGGAAGAAATCTTTGGTCCCGTGCTCTCCATTATTGAAGTGAAAAGCTTTGCAGAGGCCATCGAAGTTCTCAACGGGACTCCCTATGGTCTTTCCAGTGCCATTTATACGCGCGATGTAGAGCGGGCTTTCCGTGCCATGCGGGATGTGGAAGCCGGCATCACTTATATCAACGGGCCGACGATCGGGGCTGAAGTCCATCTTCCCTTCGGCGGCGTAAAAGACACCGGCAACGGCCATCGAGAGGCTGGCACAACCGTGTACGATATATTTAGCGAGTGGAAGTCGATTTACGTCGATTACTCCGGCAAGCTGCAAAGGGCGCAGATCGACAACGCCGAATAGAAACGACCGGCAAGACGCGGCCTTACAGCAACCAAGGACAGGAATAAAATGAAAATTCCTAACATCAAGATTAATCCACCAGGTCCGAAGGCTAGGGCCATCGTGGAGAAGGATCAGCATTACACAGCACCTGCCTACGGTCGCGTTTACCCTCTGGTTGTGAAAGAGGGAAGAGGCATGGTCATCGAGGACGTGGATGGCAATCTTTTCCTCGATTTTATGGCGGGAATCGCCGTCGCCAGTACGGGTCACTCCCATCCAAAGGTGGTGAAGGCCATCGAAGAGCAAGCGCGAAAATTCCTACACATCTGTGGCAGCGATTTCTACTATGGGCCAATGGCCGAGCTGGCTGAGAAACTAAGCCGCATTGCACCGGGCGCGTCGCCAAAAAAAGTGTTTCTGACAAACTCCGGCACTGAGGCGATTGAAGCCGCCTTCAAGCTAGCGCGCTTCGCGACAAAGAGAACCCATGTCATCGCTTTCCTGGGCGCTTTTCACGGACGCACCATGGGATCACTCTCTTTGACGGCGAGCCGTTCCTCGCATCGCGCCCATTTCTCGCCGTTGATACCGGATATCCACCACGCTCCTTATGGCCAAACGAATTATTTGGAGCAAGTTCTCTTTCGCTACGAAGTTATACCGACGGAAGTGGCGGCGATTTTCGTCGAGCCGATCCTTGGCGAAGGCGGCTATGTCGTTCCACCGCCGGAATTCTTGCCAACCTTAAAAGACCTGTGCCAACGCCACGGCATACTCTTGGTCATAGACGAGATCCAATCGGGATTCGGGCGCACAGGCAAAATGTTTGCGTGTGAGCATTGGGGCATCGAGCCGGACATTCTCTGTGCCGCCAAGGGAATCGCCAGCGGCATGCCACTCGGGGCGATGATTGCACGAGAAGAAATTAGCACCTGGACACGCAGCACTCACGGCTCGACCTTCGGCGGGAATCCGGTGGCCTGCGCGGCGGCGCTCGCCACCATCAATCTGATAGAAGAAGGATTAATCGAGAATGCCAGGGAGGCGGGAAACTATCTTAAAGAAAGTTTAACGAAGTTGCGCGGCCGGCATCCTTGCATAAGCGATGTCCGCGGGCTAGGGCTCATGATCGGAGTCGATTTTGCGCAGATCGACGGAAAGCTCAGTGCCAAGTTCCGTGATCAGGTGATGGCCAAGAGTTTCGCCAAGGGTTTGTTGCTCCTCAGTTGCGGTGAGAGCACGATTCGGTTTTGCCCGCCTTTAATTGTGAAAAGGGAGGAAATAGACACCGCCGTCGGTATTTTTGATGCTGTTTTGGCGGAGTTGGACGGCTAGACGACCGCAGCAATACAACGCGATCGCGTTGGCCGGACGACGGTCATTGCAGCTTGGTTTCCAGTTGCTCGATGGTTTGGGCTAGATCCGCGTTGCCTGGATCTAATCGCAGGGCAGCGTGAAACTCTTCCAAAGCTTTTTGCAGCATTCCCTTTGCTACGTAAACCCGGCCAAGATTCAGGTAAGGGAAGTGGCGCGGTTCGTAACGCTTGGCTTTTTTCGCTTTTTCCAGCCAAGGAACCGCTTCATCTAACTGCTGTTGCTGCATCAGGTAGACGCCGATGTCGTTGTAGGGATTGCCGAACTCGGGGTCGATTTGGATCGCGATCTCGCACTGGGCGATAGCATCGTCGAGCTTACCTTGATAACTGTAGGCCCAACCGAGATATGTATACGCGTCCGCAGTCGGGCAAACAGCAATGGATTCTTTGTATAGCCGAATCGATTCCTCCAGCTCTCCGGCCATCTGATGGTCCATGGCTCGCTTCACCAGTTCCATCGCCTTGTGATAGTCTTGCTGCGTTGCCATTTTTGTTAGACTCCCCAGGCGCCGCTTAGCTGGATATTCGCGCCGTTGATATAGCGGGCGTCATCGGACAGCAAAAAACGAACTGCCGCAGCGGCGTCCTCTACGCTTCCCACATAACCGGCCGGAATCCGCTTGGCCGCCGCCTCAAGCTCTCCCTTGGGTGCGCTGCCGGAATCAATGAAACCAGGGGAAATGGCATTGACCGTGATGCCGTGAGGTGCCACCAAACGAGCGAGGGAACGCGTGAGGGCCAGCAAGCCCACCTTGGTGATGTAGTGGGCCGTGAGTTGTGGCTGGGCGATTAACTGTTCCGCGTTGGCCATGCTGAAGCAGATGATACGCCCCCACGTTTGCTCCTTCATTATCGGCACCACCGCCTTGCTCAGATAGAAAACCGGGTGGAGATTATTGTCAAACATCGAATGCCAACCTTCATAGGTCTCGTCCAATAAAGAGACCCGGTGATAAGGCCCAGCCCCGTTAATGAGTGCATCGATGCGCCCCCACTCTTGATACATACGCTGAACCCATTCAACGGCGGCTTCGGGATTGGAGACATCGCACTGCAGCGCCGCGCCGCCGACGCCTTGGGCCTTTACCGCGTCGATCACTTCGTTAGCCTCTTTGACGCTGGTGCGATAACAGATCGCGATGGACCAACCTCGCGCGGCCAAATCCAGGGCCACCGCTCGACCGATACCCCGTGCGCCACCCGTTATTAGTGCGACCCTAGTTGTCATCGCTCTTTCGCATCATTCCTATAGCAACAATGGTTCGCCGGTCAGTTCGCCTTGTGGTTCCGGAGCATTGTCAAATTCTATCCATGGCTTGAACTTTTCGTAGAGCTCATTCAACTTCGCTTTGTAATGTGCGACGTTTTCGTCCGGGTCCTGCCGATTCCACTGGGTCGCGAGCTTGCAGTTCTCGCTGATCTTCACCTTGGCTTTGGTTCCGGTCACATAGTAAGAAATCTGATCCCCCGGCTGATGCCGCCGCTGTGATTTGAGAGCCAATTCATAAGGTGCCGCGGCGTTCCGTTTTTTTGTTTTCACCTTCGTCTGATAGTTGTCCAAGGAATCCTGCAGCGTTTCGGTTTTCGCCAGCCACGTGATGTCCCGCCGGTGGTTTTGGAGATCGTCGAGATAGCGCTGATAAAGATCCCGAATTTTTTCTCTTTCCCCGGTGAGAAGCAAAGTCAACATACCTTCCAGCCAATCGCGCTGAAATGATTCCAATCCGCGCGAGCGTAAGCCGGAGCCCTTGATCTGGAGCCGCCCGTTCTCGTCGAGCAAAGCGTAGTTTTTTATTTTGTAGCTGAACATAGCCGGATAGCGCCCGTCCAGCTCCAAATCAATGCCTTTAGGAAGGATCTCTTTCAAGGCTGCGATGAGTTTCTCTTCTTCGCCAGCGGTGGTAACGGTTGGTGCGGGGACGAAGTAAATGCCGTCGGTATCGACTTCGATAATCTGGGCGCCGCTGTCCCTAAGCCATGCGACCGCGGATTGAATCAACTCTCTGCCTTTCGCCGTGACCTGATTGGCGACGGCGAAATCGTTGAAGTGGCCCATCTGAAAGCCGAGGTAACC
>AR_comb_assmDRAFT_10193246_pt1 | contig 10521 bp, 9 predicted proteins | sample ArasoioldDNA_FD_10543 | JGI IMG/M metagenome (IMG submission 10543) | reverse complement strand
TCAAGGTGACAGCCGATACCGTGCTCGAGGCGGTGCTGATTTCGACGCCTGCCCCGGCCGGCGGCACACCCATTCTCGTGGGGCCGAACGACGTCAAGGTCAATGCCCGCGGCCGCGCCAACTACGCGCGCGAGGTGCACGACATCTTCGTCAGCGATCCGCACGTGAAGCGGCTGATGGTCGGCGAGACCTACAACCCGCCGGGCAACTGGAGCAGTTACCCCCCGCACAAGCATGACGGACGCGACGGCGAGCCCACGCTGGAAGAGATGTACTACTTCACGATCGACCCGCCGCAGGGCTTCGGTCAACAAGTCCTCTATACCAACGACGGCGAATCGGCCGCGCACTCGGTCAAGGACGGCGACGCCGTGCTGCTTCCGTATGGGTATCACCCGGTTGCCGCCTCGCCGGGCTACCGCCTCTGCTATCTGTGGGGCATGGCCGGCGAGCAGCGCAAACTGGCGCTGCACGAGGACCCCGCACACAAGTGGGTCCACGACGCAAAGCTGTAAACACTGCTATAAGGTTGTATACGTCAGGATCGCGAAGAAGCGAAGCTCTCGAAGATCGCAAAGCAGAAAATGTCGTGCGTCTTCGCGAGCTTCGTTGCTTCGAGAACTTCGCGATATCTTCGTGACGTAGGTTTCTCGGCCGTCCCCAGATCATGAGCACCACTCGCCACGCCACGACGGAAACGATCGAACGCGCCGGGATCGTCGCCGTCATCCGCATCAAGGACCCGGCGAAGCTCCAGGCGGTCGTCGACGCCATCTCCGAGGGCGGCATCACCGCGCTCGAAGTGACGATGACCGTGCCTGGGGCGATCGAGCTCATCGCCAACCTGGCGCCGAAGATGCCTTCGGGCTTCCTGCTCGGCGCCGGCACCGTCGTCGACGCCGGCACTGCGCTCAAAGTGATCGACTCGGGCGCGCAGTTCATCGTCAGCCCAGTATTCCGGCGTGACGTCATCGAGGCGTGTCACAGCCGCGACGTGCCGGTGACGCCCGGCTGCTTCACACCAACCGAGATCCTCGATGCTTGGGATGCGGGCGCCGACATCGTCAAGGTGTTTCCGGCGACGGCACTCGGTCCTGGTTACATCAAGGACGTCCGCGCGCCGCTGCCACACGTCAAGTTGATGCCGACTGGCGGCGTCACGCTCGACAACGCCGGAGAGTGGATCAAAGCTGGCGCCGTGGCCGTAGGCGTTGGCAGCGCGTTGACTGACGCCAAGGCGATCGAGGCGGGAAATTTCGGTGTGCTGCGCGCGAACGCCGAGCGCATTGTCGCAAGCGTCCGCGCGGCGAGGGAAGGCTAGATGCCTAAGGTTGTAACCTTCGGCGAGCTCATGCTGCGGTTGAGCCCGCCGGGATTCGAACGCTTTCTGCAGACGCCGCAGTTCGTGGCCACATTTGGCGGCGGTGAAGCCAACGTGGCGGTGTGCCTGGCCGCCTTCGGCATCGACAGCTACTACGTCACGCGACTGCCGAAGCACGAGATCGGCGAAGCGGCAATCAAGGCGCTGCGTGCCGAAGGCGTGCGTACTGAGTACATCCTTCGCGGCGGGGATCGGATTGGCGTCTACTACGCCGAAGCTGGTGCGAGTCAGCGCGCGTCGACCGTCATCTACGATCGCGCCAGGTCGGCGATCGCCGAAATGGACGCTGACGCCGTTGACTGGGCGGCGGTATTTGCCGGTGCGCAGTGGTATCACGTCACGGGGATTACGCCGGCGCTCGGCGACAAGGGGATCGCGTCGACCACTCGCTCGATCAAGGCAGCCCGCGCGGCGGGCGTTCGCATCAGCGTCGACCTCAATTTCCGCAAGAAGCTGTGGACGGAAACGCGCGCGCAGGAAGTCATGGGCCCGCTCATGCGCGACGTCGACGTGGTGATTGCCAACGAAGAGGACCTGCAGTCGGTGCTCGGCGTCCATGTGCCGGGGACCGACGTCACGAGCGGACAGCTCAATATCTCCGGGTTCCAGGAGGCGGCCGAGCGCGTCACGCGTGACTTCGGTCCGCCGATGGTGGCGATTACACTGCGCGAGAGCGTGTCGGCGAGCGACAACGGCTGGAGCGCCGTACTCTGGGATGCGTCGACAAAGACGATGCACCGCAGCCAACGATACGACGTCCGGCTGGTCGATCGGATTGGCGGCGGCGACAGCTTTGCCGGCGGGTTGATCTATGGACTCGTCACCGGACGAACACCACCTGACGCGCTGCGTTTTGCTGTGGCCGCAAGCGCGCTCAAGCAGACGATTCCCGGGGACTTCAACCGCGTCTCGGTCGCCGAGGTCGATCGCCTCGTCGGCGGCGACGCCTCAGGGCGCGTGCAGCGCTAGGACGAGCGCCCTGTAATGATCTCCAGACGACGGCTACTCGCGTTGACGGCGAGTGCCGTGTCGCTGCGAGCCCTGGCACGCGTCGACGCGAAGGCGCGGCAGAGGGGTCGGGACGGTCACTTATCCGTTTCCTTCAAAACGCCGCGCCAGAAGGTTGGGCCCGGGCAGCAGCCCCTCGGCCTCAGCGATGGCGGCGGCCGCGACGGCCTGCTGATCGTGCCCTCGAACTACCGCGCCGAGTCAGTGGCACCGCTCCTGGTGTTGCTCCACGGTGCGGGCGGTTCGGCGCGCAGGGTGACGTCGCTCTTTGCCGTGGCCGAGGAGCTCGGCGTCATCGTGCTCGCACCGGAATCGCGCGACCGCACCTGGGATGCAATTCGAGGTGACTTCGGACCCGACATCGACTTTCTGAACAGAGCGCTCGCGCACACGTTCGACCGTTGCAACGTCGACAAACGGCGTCTGGCGATCGGCGGATTCTCCGATGGCGCCTCGTACGGTCTGTCGGTAGGGCTCGCAAGCGGCGACCTCTTCACGCACGTCGTCGCCTGCTCGCCCGGCTTCGTCATCCCCGGCCCGACACGTGGAAAGCCACGCATCTTCATTTCGCATGGCACCGCCGATCAGATCCTTTCCATCGATACCACGAGCCGGCGCATCCTCCCTGAGCTGAAACGCGCCGGCTACGACATCACGTACCGGGAGTTCGACGGCCCGCACACGGTGACGCCCGCGATCGGCCGCGAAGCGCTCGAGTGGCTCGCCGGCCGCGGATAAAGTTTCAGCCACGGATCACAGCCGCGGATCACACGGATCACACGGCAACACGGGCAACACGGAATACACTGGAAGGCAACATGACTTACCTAGCTCTCTCGATCCGGCGTTGCTCACTGGCACTGTTGGTCGCCTCCATATCGTCCGGATGCCTGCGGTCGACGACAACGATCGATCTCAAACCGGACGGCAGCGGGACGATCCTTCAGGAGACAGCCGTATCGGCGCAGGCGATTAGCATGCTGCAGGGGCTGACGGCTGGCAATCAGCAGCCCGGCGAGAAACCGCCGCAGCTCTTCAGTGAAGAGCAGGCGCGCAAGGCTGCCGAGACGATGAACGTCACGTTCGTCTCAGGCGAACCCATCAAGACAGGTGAGCTCGAAGGCTATCGCGCGCGCTACGCCTTCGACGACATCTCGAAGGTCACGGTCAAGATGGATCAGGGCGCCAACAGCATTGCGTCGGGCGGCGACACCAAGAAGCCGCCCTTCGGGTTCACATTCACGCGTGGCGCCACGTCATCGCAAGTCAGCATCCAGATGCCGGACCAGGCAAACGGTGGAATGTCGGGTCTGCAATTCCCTGGTGCGGGCGACACCGACGCCGACAAGGCGAAGGCCGCTCAAGCGTTGACGATGATGAAGATGATGATGCGCGGACTCTACGTTGACGTCGCGCTGAACGTCAACGGACGCATCCTCAAGAGCAACGCGCCGTACGTCGACGGTTCACGCGTGACGTTGATGCAGATCGACTTCGACAAGCTGCTCGCAGACGAAGCAGCGCTGATGAAGCTGCAGGGGGCGAAGGACCTCAAGAGCCTTGCAGCGGTGCCGGGGTTGAAAGTGGTGACGGAACCGACGGTGACGATCGATTTCAGTCGCTGAGCAGCGCCGTCACGATCTGGGTCCATTCCGTCTCGAGCGATCCGCGCTCGACAGGCTTCCCCGCTCGGCGGTACCAGTAGGCGGCGTTGCTCTCGTCGCCTTCCTTGCGGTGCAGATAGGCGTGCACCCAGGAGCCACTCGCGTTTTCGATCTGTTGCGCGACTTCGTGCGCACGTGAGCAGTTGCCCTTCGCGTCGTGCCACAACGCGACGAGCGCGCCGCTCAACGCCGGCGGCGTCTTGTCGTCGAGGGTGGCCCTGAATTCTGAAACCGTCATCGCCGAAGAACTCTCCGCGGCAATCTCAGTGGCACTGGCCAACGCCAGCGTCGCCGAACGATGCGCCTGGAATCGGCATGAACTGCCATTGATAGCCGGTATCGTTCAGCGTCAGCCGCAGCACTCCGTGAACGATCCCGATCGCTTCCTGGTTGGCGGCGGAAGTGACCGGCGTGTAGAGCGAACCGCCGCCCGTGCCGACCGTGATTTGACGGATACCTCGTGCAGAGTCGAGCCGGCCATCGGGATCCTGAGGAGCAAAGCGCTCGTACAGGTGATCGTGGCCGTTGACGACGAGCTCGGCGTTGAACTCGTAGAGCACTCGCCAGATCTCGCGCATGTCGCGATTCGGTCCGTTCGGGCCGGAACTGAAAAGCGGCTTGTGCCAGTACACCAGCGTGCAGGCGCTGCGTGAGGCGCCCAGCTCGGACCGGAGCCACTGGAGCTGGGCCGAGCCTGCGCCGACTGGGATCTCGGAGTTGAGCGCGATGACCCGCCAGGCACCCGCAGTGTAGCTGTAGTACCCCAGTCCGAACGGGCCGGCGTTGCCTTCGAAGTAACTGAAGTACGGCGCGGCCCCACCAGAGTCGTAGTCGTGATTTCCTGGGGTCGGCCGCGTGCGTTCGCGGTGGCGGCCCCAGTGCGGCTCGTAGCAATCGCGGAAATTTGACGCGGAGCCGTTCGGGTAAGCGTTATCACCTGTGGTGAAGACGACGCCCGAGACGCGATCGATCAGCTGCGCTGTCGCCGCGACCGCAGCCGATCCGCACTGCCCGATATCCCCGGCGCCAACGAGGATGGCCGGAGGTCCTGCCGTTCCGGTCCCGACGTCGGGGACCTTCGGTGTCGGCGACGGTGAAGACGGAGACGAGCCGCCACACTTCGACGCGATCGTCGCGGCGACGACAAGCCCGACGCTCGTCAGACAAAAACGGCGATATGGTGACACTGCGCGACGGCTGAGCTTGGCGAGAGGGAGTTATATTCTCTCACAAGACCCAGCTATCGCCGCCCGCGGATTTCCGAAATCTGCTGCCGCACCAGAGTGGGCCGCAGCCGCGCAAACTCTCTCATGGTGACGACGGATTCGTAGAACGCTTCGGTCGAAAACGACTTTCTCTGGTCCTCCTCGACCGACGGCGCGACCAGCGCCGCGATCCGATCGATTTCGGATTCGAGCCAGCCGGGTGCGTCCTTGGACGCCGACTCCTCGGAAGAGTCTGCCGCAGACTCCAGCACCTGGAAGAACAGATTACGCAGATCAGAATACGCAAACGCGCGAGAGAAGAGAACGTTCTGATCGGCGCGCTCGAGGATCGAGTAGCCAGGAAGGAGGAAACTATTGTCTTTGTCCCACGGCAGGAATCGCTGGCGCTTGCTGCCGGCAGGCCGATAGAGGAAGAAGTTGTTCATCCCGTAGTAGCCAAGCAGGCCGTCGTTCTCGGCGAGGAAACTCTCAATAGCCACCTGCGTCACGAACTGCGGCAGGTCGACGTATTCCTCGACACGTTCCCGCCACGTCGCATCGTCTCCGGAGTTCGCCTCTCGCAGCCAGTCGTGGATCGGCTGATAGAGCATCCTGTCGGTCTCACGCTCGTGGCTTTGCGGCTCGAAGCGGGACTTGTAGGGCGCGAGATCATCGCCGAGATACTCGCCGTGGAATGGTTCCTGAATCTGATAGGAGTAGAGATAGCCGTCGTTCTCGCCGAGCGTGCGATTGAGAAATGTCTTGTCGACGGACTCGACGATGCCATACAGGCCCTGGAACTCGTTGTTGATGTACAACCGGCAGAATGATTCGCGAGGCGCCGGCTGGCCCATCCTCGTGAACAATGCCATCGCCAGCGCCTCGTGCATGAACGATCCGTCCTGCCACAGATTTTTCAGCACGATCGACTTGAGCCCGAGAAACCTCTGGCCTGTAACGTAGCGATCGAAGTCGACGCGCAAACCCAGTTTGTCGGGGTTGCGGCTGGCGCTGCCGCGCGATCGCACGCCGGCATTCCGTATCCGGATGTTCCGCCACTGCAGGTCGGCCGTGTAGTAGGTGTCCTCGCTGTATCGCTCGCGGATCAGCCGGAGATCTCGCGTGTTGATCGTCAACCGGATCTCCTGCATCGTCGACGGATCCAAGAGCTCCCCGGCGTCTTGCGCGGCGGCGGGTACGGGCAAGGCAAGAGCGAACGTCAGGACGGCCGCGACAGCAGCGGCGTATATAGGTAGTCGAACAAAACGAGACGTCATAGTCGTACTCACATCGCAAACTGGAAACGAATCAGCCGGCTCCAGTAAACCGGTTGCGCAGGCGACGGCCCCTGTTCGGGGAAGCCGATCGTGTTGCGCACGAGATTCGCCTGAATCTTGATCCAGCGGTTCGCGTACCAATTCACGCCGAACGTGTAGGCGCGATCGCTGTTGCCGAGAACGACCTCGGCACGCGGCGCGTCGGACGCCAGAGGATCGACGGCACCGGCGCCGAATCGGATGCGCTCGGCACGCACGGCAAGTTCGACGGCACCGAATCCTCCGCGAAAGAGTGGACGGCGCGGGTTGTCCAGTCCCTCGGCTTTCGATTCGCCGGTGAGCGCCCAGGTTCCACTGACGTACCACCCAGAAGAAACAAACGGATCGAGATCCGTGTTGTCGACGCTCTGGAGACGCCGCTCGTCGCTGAGACGGATGTACTCCGACTTGATCGAGAACGGGCCCGGTCTGAACCGCGCTTCGAATCCGAGCCTGTGCCGCTGTCCGTTGACCAAAACGGCTGGCCGATAGAAAGACGCATCGAGCTCCGTGCGTCCGCGAAGATCCGACACACCCTCGGGGATCTCGCTCGTGGTGAATGACGCACCAAACGCGAGATCGCTTGCGAAAGCCTTCGTCTCCCTGAATGGTTGCACCAGCGCGCGACCGGCAACAGTCTGGCCGCCGTGGACGCGAACCGTGTTGAACGTCCGGGCGTTATCGCCGTCCTCCCTGAAAACGCCCAGCTCGTATCGGAGCCACCCGCGGCGAAGCAGCCGGCCGTGTGCCATCACGCCCCAGTCGCGGCCAGGCGCGAGCAAGGCTGCCACACGTGAGCGATACACGAAGTCCAGGTTCGTGGCACTGGTGTTCTCGTCGAGGCTGAACGGCAGCTTGAAGTGACCAGCCTGCACCTGCGCGAACCCGTACTGCTTGTAGTTGGCGTAGACATCACGCCAGGGGTTGCGGTCGTCGCCGAGCTCACTCTCGACCTGATAGTCGATGATGTTGACGATCTCGCCATCCACACCGATCCGCCGGCGCGCGACGTCCACATTCGAGCCGTCGCCGTCATCGCCGTCCAGCGAGGCGGTGGTGTGATCGAGATCACCCTGGAAGCGGACACGGAAGTCGATGCGCGTGCCGCTGCCAAGCCGCAACGAGGGACGGTCGGACCAGCGGAAACCCCAGTCGTCGGCCTTCTTCTTTGGCTTTTTCTGAGCCGGCTTCTCCGGCCCTTGCTCCGCGCTCCCCGCTTGCTCCGATCCGCTCTCCTCTGGTGGCTGCGTCGTTGCCTCAGATGACGGTGTCGTAGGTGCGCCAGCCTGCACCGGCGTCGGTGGCGGCACGCTGTCTTGTGCCGTCGCGGGCCCCGCAGCCACGAGCAGCGCGGCTGCACTCAACACGATGAACTTGTGCGTCATGAACGTTCTCCCGCACATGTGCGGTATGGGCCCCGAATACCTCACGCTACCTTTATTGAATCGACGGGGTCTCGACCGTTTCCTTCTGCTTTGCTGATCTGTAAGCGCGTTCTACGTTGCTGATCTATAAACGCGCCAGCGCTGCCAGTCGCACAGTGTCCGTCCCAGGCAGCGCGACCAGGCGTCCAGTTCCGCGGACGCTTGTCATAGACAGGAGACAATCCGCTGACTCAGCTGTGTGTGGCCGATCTCTATAACCACCGCCAACGCTCGACGATCGAGCCTTCGGTTGTGTTTGGACCTCAACGCAGCTGCCTGCGGCTCTGCAAGTGGGCCGCCGCCAGCTCCGGCATATGGTGGTCGCCATCGATTTTTCACATGCCTGCCGCAGGATGCCCATGTCAACAGTTAGACGAGTTGGCGCGATGGTTGGGCTACTCATGTCGCGACCATCACGTCGCCGGGGACGACCCGCACCGTGGAGACGTCGGCAACGACGGATGAACCTCCGCCGTCGTTTGCCGAACCGGCTGTCTCGCCAGACCGGACGGAGCTCGCGGTCGTCCCGGGTCGTGACATCTGGACCGTGCCGATCGCCGGGCGGCGCTCCGCGCCTCCTCGTCTCGCATGAAGCCGCCGAGTCTCGGCCGCTGTACTCGCCCGAAGGCGGACGGTTGGCGTTCGTTTCCGAACGCTGGCGCGGCCGATTGGGGAAAGCTGACCGCAAGGGCAGTCAGCTCGATTAGCGGGTAAACGAGTTGTAGCGGTCGTCGGTCGTCAGTCGCGCTTGGCCGGGGCCTCGTACCAACGGCTGCGGGGGACGATCTTGGGACTGTGCGGGTCGGCCTCGTAGTTGGGCGACGTAATCTGCACGCCGTACTCGTTGAAGGCGTCCAGGATATTCGCGTGCAGCACGCTCATCGCCTCGTGACGACGCTCTGGGCGTTCCGGGCACACGAGCAGGGTGTACTTCACGTAAAAGTCCTGCAGCTCGCTCTGTCGCACGACCGGAGGGGGCGACTGGCGTACCGATGGCGTGCGCTCCGCCGCCATCAACAGCAACGACTCAACTTGACGCCAGGGTGTGTCGTAGCCAATCGTCACGCTTGTCGCAACGAGGACGCCGTCAACACCGTCGACTCCCGAGTAGTTGGTCGTCGTGTTCGACACCACGATCGCGTTCGGAATCGTGACGTGTTCCCCACGAGGGGTCCTGACCTTCGTCGACAAGACGCCAAGGTGAATGACCGTGCCTTCGACATCGGCGACCCGAACGTAGTCGCCTACGCGCAGCGCGCGAGAGTAGGTGATCATAAAGCTGCTCATCATCTGATTGACGAGGCCGCTCGATCCGAGCGACAGCACGACGCCGAGGAACACACTCGCGCCCTTGAAGGCATCGGTACCGCTTCCGGGGAAATAGGGGTACGCCATGACTGCGGCGAAGATCCACAACAGGGAGTTCACGAGCCGCCGCGATGGTTGTGCCGTGTCGGGGTGTAGCCAGGGAACCTCCAAGCGCCGTTCTTCGATTGCTCGAAAGAACAGCTGAATCAGCCGGGAGACAAACCTGGCGACGAGGACGATCAAGATTACGGTGAAGAGCGACGGGATCGCGCTCACCATGTCGAGGGCCAGCCTGGAGGCCTTCGACAACATGAACGACCGCATCGATTCACCCCATGGCCTGGTGTAGGGGAACTGGCGCAGGGTGAATGTGGCAATCGCGTAGACGACGAACAAGCCAACGACGATTGACAGGAACGAGATCACGCCCTTCCAGAACTCGAGGATGCGCGACGCTCGAACCATCTCCAGCGAACCCTCGCCGACACGCGCAATGTGACGCTCGGCCGCAATCATCAGACGGCCTGTGATACGCCGGCGGCCACGCGCAACCATGATGAGCAGCGCCACGCCGATCGCCATGACCAGGAGCGACGAGACGACGGCGCGGAGCAACATCAACGGTGTGCGCGCTTCGAGGGCTTCGTTGAGCGCCAGCTGCAGCGTCTCGACGATACGACCGCTGTCGGCCTCGAGCGTCGCCGCCGACCCATCGTCCGTGTCAAGCGGGGTGAGTCCGATGATTACGCGGCCGCCGACGGTGATGACGCGTCCACCTTCCACAGGCGTCATCGCCACGGGTCCGGCAATTCGCTGAGCGATCAAGTCATCGAGCAGGCGCTCGGCAATGGCTGCGCGTTCGGACGGCTGGCGCCCGAGCACCCGCGCGCGGAGCACGGTGATTGGGCGGTTGCTGTAGTAGAGCGTGATGGATTCGTTCGACGGCTCGATGCTCGCCGTCCCTGTAATGGGCGGCGGCTGGGCCGTGGCCGGGGCGCCCGGCGCCTGCGCGGCGGGTGCTGCAGGCGCGACGGTCAACGCGAGAAGAAAACACACCGCAAGCAGCCGGCGGCTGCTCACGGCCAGACCACGACATTCGATGCGCACGGCGGCTCCAGGAATAACGGTGAGCGAATTCTATGCGATACCGGCCGAGATGCCGGCACTCTGCTGATCGAGGAGAAAAGTCGCGTGCCTGGAATTGCGCGCCGCCCG
>AR_comb_assmDRAFT_10740874_pt1 | contig 10523 bp, 6 predicted proteins | sample ArasoioldDNA_FD_10543 | JGI IMG/M metagenome (IMG submission 10543) | reverse complement strand
AACAGTTTCTCTTCAAAATCATTCTTCCCATTATTGATAAATATCCTGATCCCGTGATAGGGTTTAAGCACAGGAGGATAATCGCCATTATCACCATTGCTGGTGATAATGTCAGGAAATCCATCATTATTAAAATCAGCCAATTCAAAATAATTAGATCCATATGAAGGTGGAAAGCGCAATATTCGGTGCTCGCTGAAATTTCCATTTCCCTCGTTGTAATAAATGAACATTCCTTCATCGCCTTGTGCCATTAGCACCATAATGTCAGGCTTTCCGTCTTGGTTAAAATCCTGCACCACGGATTTAATAGCACCGGGCAAAGGTCTCAATACGTGTTTTACGAAATGATTGCTACCCTTATTCTCCCACCACCCAAATGAGCCCAGCTTGTCCCCGAATTCACACAGCACAATGTCCTCCTGCTGGTCTGCATTTAAATCGGCATACGCGGCATGAACGGGACGTTGCAGGCTGTCCAGAATAAGATAGTGCGCCGTGTCATTCTTCTTAGTTAGCAGCAAGGTTCCTGCCCTTTCGTCTGAAGGATGCATAACACCCATGGAAAGAATCCAGCGATCATCATCGTTGATCCTGATGTTTGAAATTCCAGTTCCTGCAATTATGGAATCCTTAAATTGTAAATCGCGTGTAACGATATACAGTTTCCCGGTCATTCCGTCGCCAAAAACAAGATTCTTATTTGAAGAATCAATAAACACCATGGTAGTAGCAGGAACCATGATATTTTGCTTGTATGGTATTTCCGCGAACAACGCGGTTTCCTTTGCAATGGATTTATTCTCGTTATCTTTTTCCAATGGTGGCTCAGGGGCCTCAGATACATAGTATCGATACATGTTATTCCATTGCTGAAGATCTATTCCAATGCCTGAATCCTTTGCGATGTAAGAACCTGCAAATAATTCAAATCCTACATAAGGGGCCATTTTGGGAAGAACATATTGCGCCCAGGTATTTTTATCCAGGACTGAAGGTTCGGGAAACTGGTGACAAGTGGCGCAATATTTTTTCGACAGCGCTGCTCCTTCTTTTAGATTCTTATCTGCAAACAAACCCCCGCTATTGTTACAAGAAGCAAAGAGGAGTAGAATAAAGACGCCCCAAGAGAGATGAATTAATTCCTTCTTCATTCATTCGAAGATATTTCTCATACGCAGTATAAAAAAGAAGGCAGTATAAACTGCCTCCTTTATTGAAACTATGTTGTTCTTATCGATTTTTAATAACCAGGATTCTGTGTAAGGTTAGATACACCTCCGGAAGTTTGCAAATCGATCTGACGTTGTGGAATTGGGAAGTAGTTATTCTTTGGCGCTACAAAACCCGTTGCACTACTATACGCAGCCGAAAGTTTTGGTTTCTCGTATGCAAGGAATGCATTCAACGCAGTAGAAGCAACGCCCCATCTTACCAGATCAAAGAAACGGTGCCCTTCCATGGCCAATTCAAGTTTGCGCTCAAATCTAACAGCAGTACGAGCAGCAGCCCTGTCGGCAAATGGCGTAGTATATAATCCGATCACATAAGTAGCAGCTGCACCGGGAACCCAGGTTGCAGGATCAGCAGCTCTACCACGAACTTGGTTTACGTACTGACGAGCTTTTTCAATATCTCCTACTTCTGCTTCGCACTCTGCAGCCAATAGTAATACATCTGCAAACCGCATGTGTTTATAGTTCGTAGCTGTCAAACCACTGGCCCAATTAGTTCCATCAGTAAGCGTTTTCTCTTGTGATTTGTAATAAGCATTTTTCTTTGGAGCATATGGGCCGCCATTTCCCTGGTCGCGAATCCAGATCTTTCCTGGATGAGGACCCCAATCAAGGAAGTTGATGCCTCTGCGACCAACAGTCCAATCTAATCTAGGATCAAGATTTCCGGCATCAGGAGTAAAGGCCTGGTTGGATTCAATTCCCATGTCGGTCTTCAGTTGGTTAGCGCCAGTATTGTAAGAGCCATCCAGCAAAGGAAGACCTGCGGCAGTTGTTCTAAACGAATTGGTAAGTTCGAATGAAGGCTGGAAGAATCCGCAGCAAGTTCCAGGTCCACCATTATAAGGGAAATTCAAAATGTTATCATAATTGGCGTTATTGCCACCAGATCCATCATTAACGGAGGCCTCGTAAGCGAAAACAGATTCAACACGCGCGGCAGCTTCTCTGCTGGCATTGAAGTTATCGTGGAAGCTTGGAGCAAGTGCGTATTTAGTTCCGGCCGAGTTCTTTCCATTAGTGACTACGTTAGTCAAAATAGGAAGCGCTTCTGTATACTTACCCTGGAACATCAATGCTTTCCCATAGTATGCTTCGGCAGCCCATTTGTTTACGCGGCCAATGTTACTAGGAACTTCAACCAGGTTCTTTCTTGCAAAATCAAGGTCTTCCATGATCTTCGGCCATATGTCAACGTTATTAGGCACTTTATAGTTTCCTGCTTCTACCGAAATAGTTTCATCTACCCAGGGAACCATGTTCCACAATTTCTTCGCCTCAAAATGGAAGAATCCCCGCAGGAAGCGAGCCTCTGCCAGAATTTGAGTCTTGTCTGCTGCGCTGATATCAGCTGCCGTTAGCTTAGTAGCAATCCTAATTGTGGAGTTTGTACGGGCAATACCTTCATACAATGCGCGCCACTTGATATTGAAGTAATCGTTGGTGGGTGAAGGAACATAGTTTTGAATGGGAACAATAGCCGCCTGGTCGCCCGCATCAGAACCTTTATTAGCGTCTCCACCTACTATGCTACCATATACCCAGTTCATGCCGCCTCCTTCCCATCCCAATCCGCGAATAGCCGCATATGAGCCAATAAGAAATTGCTGAGCGCCTTTTTTACTTTGAGCTTCAGCTTCAGTAAGCAAGCCTACTGTTTTTTGATCAAGGAACTTCTTGCCGCAGGCAATTATCAAAGTCACCAATCCTAGAAAGGCAACTGATAAGTACAAATTCCTTTTGATTATAGTTGGTTTCATAACTGATTTATGTTTCTGAGTCATTTAATTTTTGAAAAGAGATTATAAGCCGAGACTAAATCCAAAAATCAATTGCTTATTGACTGGATAGTTTCCTACATCTACACCGAAATTGGTATCTACTCCGCTAACTTGAGGATCTGTACCTGTATAATTCGAAATTGTAAACAGGTTGGTTGCCTGAATAAAAAATCGGAGCCTTTCGATCTTAATTGAGCGCAACGTGCTGGCTGGAAGGTTATATCCCAATTTGATGCTTCTTAATCTGAAATAAGATCCCTTCTCAACATAATACGAGTTCAGATCACCATTGGTACTGGTGTTGGACACGTTTTCAAAAATTGGAACGCTTGTATTTGTATGAGTAGGTGTCCACGAATCCAATACTCTTGTTGATTTGCTAATCCCTGCAAAAGAAGGATAGAAGTCAGTAAACCATCTTGTAAAATTCAGCACCTCGCCACCACTAACTCCGTAGAACAAAGCTTCAAGGTCAAATGTGCTGTAAGTCATGCGAAGATTAAGACCATAAGTAAAATCAGGATTTGGATTACCAATGTACGTTCTATCGTCAGCAGTGATAGCACCGTCTTTATTTACATCTGCATATTTAAACCTTCCTGGAGCAGCGCCTACCTGAGTTGGAGATTTATTTACATCGTCAGCAGATTGAAACAGACCAAGTACTTTGTAACCATAGAATGTGGAAAGCGGTTGCCCCACAACGTTTCTTACTACACCGCCACCGATACGGTTGGTGAAAGTGATGTCAAAATTTTCTGTGATATCGGAAACTTTGGTGACTTCATTTTTGTATTTGGTGAAGATCAGGTCAGTTTCAAACCTCAACTTATTTGTGATCTTGCCTCTGTAAGTCACCATCAGGTCAACTCCACTGTTCTTCATCTCGCCGATATTAACCACGGGTGGAGCGGCAGTACCAAGGGTCGCTGGCAACTCCTGGCGGAACAACAAGTCTGACGTTGTACGAGTGTACCAGTCAAAAATTACATCGAGCTTGCTTCCTAAGAAAGTTCCATCAAACCCAACATTCAAAGTTGTATTGGTCTCCCATTTAGCCAAAGGATTTCCTATACCGGTTACTGCCAATCCAGGAGCCGTGCTGGTATTAGAACCGCTAATGTCATATGCAGTTGAACCAGCCCCACCTCCTACAACATTCAACAAGTTGTTTGGTGATACGTTCCGTTGGTTACCCATTTGTCCCCAACCACCTCTGATCTTTAAGTCGGTGATGAACGTAGCGTTTTTCATAAACTCTTCCTGGGTGATTCTCCATCCCAATGCGAAGGCAGGGAAAAGCGCATATTGGTTATCCTTGCTAAATACTGAAGACCCATCTCTTCTCAATGTTCCCGATGCAAGGAAGCGATCGTTAAAGGTGTAGTCTACTTTCACAAATTGAGAAAACAATTGCGTGAACGGAGCTCCACCACTTCCTACTGCCCTTCCGGCGGGATCAGTGTTAGTGATTGTTGTGAATCCAAAGCTATTCGTGAACGGATTCAAACCGCTACCGTTGAGGAACCGGAAGAAGCCATCCTTCACTGTTTCTATTCCACCCAAGGCATTCACGGCGTGATTTCCAAAGACGTGGTTATATTTTATTGTATTTGTCCATACCCATCCTCCACCGTATCCAGCGTTTTCGCCGAAAGTGGTGCTACCAACATTCTCAGAATTCTCATAGGTCTGGTAATTGATGAACCTGCCCTGGTTGTACGTGTAGTATCCGCCAAAGCTTGATCTGAGAGTAAAATCATGTGCGATGTCTAATTCAGCATAAAAGTTTCCAAAGATACCAGAGCCAAATCCACGGTTGTTCCTTGACCTTTCACGTCTTGCAACTGGATTGGTGGAGTTATTAAAGCCGGGCGCTGTAGTTCCCGCATAACCAACTCCCTCATCATGAACGGGAATGAGGTTGTTGATGGTCAGCGCAAACATTATATCGTTTTCGCTGGCTCCAGCATTTCCAGGCGCCGCAATATTTGGATTTTCCCGGTATACATACGTGAGGTTTTGTCCAATGCGGAAATGTTCCTTCACGGTAAACTCTGAATTGGCTCGGAATGTAATTCTCTTGACATAAGTATTGATGATGGGTCCGCGTTCGTCGTAATAGCTCAACGACGTATAATATTTGGCCGCGTCATTTCCACCACTGAGAGCAAGTGAATATTGTTGTAATGGCCTTGGATCGGCCAATGCATCATACCAATCGGTACCAGTTTTGTTTGCTCTGATCACCTGGTAAATCGGACCCTTGTCAAAATTTACATTATATAATGCGGGATCTAATCTAGGGTCGGTTGGTGACAGACCCGATAAACCTGCCGAAGCACCCACTTTAAGATAATCAGGAAGTACTGGCGTTGCACCTGTGCCATATTGGGGATGGGTCAAAGTTTGGCTTGCATTCTTTAAAGCGGTCCATGTCCAATCTGCTTGTTGTTGTGGCGTCAATAGATCCAAGCCGGGACCTGGAAAAGTAACGCCCGCACTCATGTCAAATGAAAGATTGGCTCTTCCGCTTGTCTTACCCTTCTTTGTATTGACAACAATAACACCAGCAGCCGCACGTGCACCATAGATTGAGGCAGATGCGGCATCCTTCAAGATAGTGGTATTGTCAATATCATTTGGATTAAGGAAATCAATATTGAACACCGGAATACCATCTACGATATAAAGAGGATTGTTACTACCGAAAGAACTGAATCCCCTGATTCTAATCTGACTGGCTGTTCCAGGTTGACCTGAAGTAATTACAGTTACGCCAGATGCGCGACCCTGGAATTGTTGTTCAACGTTTCCTGATGGGATCGCCGCAAGTTTTTCTCCTTTAACTGTAGAGACCGCACCCACAATGTCTTTTCTTCTTTGTCCACTATAACCGGTCACAACTACCTCGTTTAAATCATTGGCGGTTTCGTTAAGAGAAACAGAGATGTCAGTCTTGCCGGCAATGTTTATTTCCTGCGACTGAAATCCCACAAAAGAAAATACCAGCACGTTTCGCCCTTGCGGAACTACAATGCTGAATGCTCCTGATTCTGATGTGATTGTTGCGACGTTCGTGCCTTTTACTGCTACTGTCGCTCCGGAAATGGGTTGATTTTTTGATTGGTCAAGAACCTTCCCCGTAACGGTGGATTGACCAAAGGCAATGCTTGCAAATAGTAGGTACACGCCGGTGAGCCACCAACGGCAAGCAGTTAGTTTGGAAAGCATACGTTTGTTTGTTTGGATCGTTAGTAATGGTGTTGAAATAAAAACCGTTTAAATTTAACACATTCTTGATTGAAATAACTAAAATTTTTTCCCGAGTACCCTCAAAATCAATTATGTAATAAGTACACATTTGCCTGAATTCCGCCGTCCGCTTGCAACTTTAAGACAAAATGGCTATTCTACTTCATTGGCAAAATTGTTGACAGGCTTACCTTTGCAAACTAATTTCAAAATATGAGTGACAAGCGTATGGATAATGACAGTTTGTTGAATGAGTCTGCTGCAAACGAGCAGGAATTTACCGCTACTGATCCTTCAACCCAAGACGATGTTAGCACCATTGAAGAAGGAATTTCGGAGGTTGAGCGGATGAAGAGCGAGCTGCAGGATTTCAAAGAGAAATATCTGCGCCTTGTTGCAGAGTTCGATAATTTCAGGAAGCGGACTGCAAGAGAAAAACTTGAGACCATTCAAACTGCATCAAAGGATGTGATCGTTTCACTACTGGAAATAGTAGACGATGCAGACAGGGCTGAACAAATTCTGGCGGGTTCTTCAGATTCTGACGAAACAAAAAAAGGAGTAGTGCTGGTCTTCAATAAGCTCAGAAACACCCTGCAATCAAAGGGACTAAAGGTGATGGATGCGAAAGGAAAAGAATTTGACCCTGATCTGCATGAGGCTATTGCTGAAGTAGATGCAGGAAAAGGAATGAAAGGAAAAGTAGTTGATGTGGTACAGAATGGGTATTATCTGAACGACAAGATTATTCGCTTCGCGAAAGTGGTAGTGGGAAAATAATCTTTAGGATTTGATTCGATTGATCTAACACCGGGTTCAATTCAGAATGCGAGGATGAATAAAATTTGAATTACTAATGACTAAAAGAGATTATTACGAAATATTAGGTATAAGCAAAGGCAGCACCCAGGACGAGGTGAAGAAGGCTTACCGGAAGGTTGCCATGCAATACCATCCCGACCGCAACCCGGGAGATAAGTCGGCCGAGGATAAATTCAAGGAAGCAGCGGAAGCCTATGAAATATTAAGTGACACGGATAAGCGGGCTCAATATGACAGGTTCGGCCACGCGGGGGTAAGTGGAAATGGAAGAGGTGGATATGGTACTGGGAATATGAACATGGAAGATATCTTCAGCCAGTTCGGGGATATTTTCGGCGATGACATTTTCGGAAGCTTTTTTGGCGGAGGAGGCGGAAGATCCAGGGGCGGCCAAAAAATGCGGGGAACCCGGGGAAGCAATCTTCGTGTAAAATTGAAATTGACCTACGAAGAAATTGCAAGAGGTGTTACCAAGAGTATCAAAGTAAAAAAGTATATCCCTTGTACAACATGTCAAAGCAGTGGTGCAAAGGATAAGGCAAGTATACAAACGTGCGGTACCTGTGGCGGAAGCGGACAGGTAAGAAGGGTTTCAAATACATTCCTTGGACAAATGCAAACGGTCACAACCTGTCCAACCTGTAACGGTGAAGGAAGTACAATAACATCAAAGTGTCCTGCGTGTAAAGGGGAAGGAAGAGTGTTTAGTGAAGAAACTATCACAATTGATATACCAGCCGGCGTTCATGAAGGCATGCAACTGAGTTTGGGAGGTAGAGGAAATGCCGGAGAAAGAGGTGGTCCGGCAGGGGATTTAATAATATTGGTTGAAGAAGAAGCCCATGCAGAACTAATACGTGAAGGACTGAATGTTGCTTACGAATTGCACATCTCCTTTAGTGACGCAGTCTTCGGCACGCAGGTAGAAGTTCCAACCATCGATGGCAAAGCAAAGATTAAAGTTCCCCCCGGTACCCACAGCGGAAAGATTTTCCGTTTAAAGGGAAAGGGATTTCCAGGGATAAATAGTTACGATAAAGGTGATCAGTTGATCCATGTGAGTGTATGGACTCCACAAAACCTCACTCCTGAAGAAAAAACAATGATGGAAAAATTGAGTAATTCACCCAACTTCAAACCTAGTCCAGATAAAAACGACAAGAGTTTCTTTGATAAGGTCAAAGAGATGTTCGGATGATTGGGAAGTTTGGTCGCCTGAGTGCCTTATAATTGTGAAAACCTCAACTTCGATGGCTAATTGGGAAATCGAAGTCACTGACATTCGGTTGATACTTACTTAGTAGTATTTTTTTATTAAAACCAGCCTTCGCTGAATTGCAGATCAAAATATCTACAATTAAAGTTCTCATCAACTTGCGCAGGAATTTCCCTTAAATAAAATTTCCCAATTTCCCAATCGCGATTAAAGGTATTTCCCACCAAGAGAGTCACCAATTTCAAAATGGAGTTAACTATCCGTTTTCCTTTTCTTCTTAGAATAAATTTTCTTTGCCTTTTCAACCAATGCAATCATTTCCTTCTGCACTGGGTCGGCAGGATTGTGAGTTTGCTCCGCCATTATTATAACATCATTCCAGCTAACATTCTTAAAATATTTTGAGCCTTTCAACAATCCTCCAAACATCACCACTGATGTTGCGAATTGATGACAGGTCGGTAGGTCTTTAAACTCAACCGGATTATAAGGACAATTATATGACATCGTGCGATTCGAAGAGTCTTTTGGCAAATGATAACGAACCAGAACATTGGCGATCGGGTCCCCAACTCTCATATCATCCGTTGCGCCAAAGGCAGGCTCAATTTCAAACACTGCCAGCAATGAGTGTCCTGATCCAACATCGCCGCCCTGCAATTCGTGAACTGAATCAGCTATTACTTTTAATTTGTTATCGAAGCCAAGCAAACGGTATTCTTTTACCAGGTTTGAATTAAATTTTATTTCAACCGATGCATCATCGGCAACGGTGTACATGGTTTGAGTAAATTCTTTGACCAGTACCTTTTCCGCTTCCCTTTCATCATCAATGTAAGCGAAGTTGCCATTCCCCTTCTTTGCCAGTACCTCCAATTTCGAATCCTTATAATTACCCATGCCTACGCCCAGACAGGTAAGATATATTCCCCATTGCTGATGTTGTGTAATAAGGTTATCAAGTTCTTCTTCCGATGACTGTCCCACATTAAAGTCCCCATCAGTTGCTAATATCACCCTATTATTACCACCTTTTATAAATTGGCTTTTCGCAACCCTATATGCCGCGCGTATTCCGGACTCACCAGGTGTGGCCCCTGCAGGATAAAGTTCTTCAATGGCTTTGTTGATGATGTTCTTTTCTTTTCCGGAAGTGGGGTTTAACCATACTCCTACCGTACTGCCATACACCACAATTGATACAGTATCTATATCGCGAAGATTATTCACCAGCAATTTGAAAGCTGATTTAAGTAATGGCAATCGATTCGGCATATCCATCGATCCCGATACATCAATAAGAAACACAAGATTACTTTGCGGAACGCGATCCAGATTTACCTTCTTTGCGCAGAGCTGCAGATATAATAATTGATGTTCTGAATTCCATGGACAATCTGAAATCATGGATTGCGCATGAAATACACTGTCGCCTTTAGGAGGAACATAACCGAAATTGAAATAGTTCAACATCTCTTCGATGCGTACAGCATCGGGAGGAACTGTAGTTTGCATGTTAAGAAATCTGCGAACATTGCTGTAAGAAGCTTTATCAATATTGATTGCAAAGCCGGTCTCCGGAAATTTTCTTGCGGAAATAAATTCATTTTCCAATAATGAACTATAAGTTTCGGCTCCCACACTCCATCCATTCCAATCTTCAAGCCTCAGATCTTTAGTAAAAGAAAGCAAACGGTTCTTGTGAACATTTGATGAAGCGTAAAGAGGCTTTAAGGTGATGTTTTGATAGTTGCGGACATCAATCTTTGCGGAATAGGTTTGATATCCTTCCAGATTGAAGCTTATTGAGTCTTTGGATTGTGGAAGCATTATTCCAAAGCCACCTGTGTTACCTGAATAATATACATATCCGTTGGAATGAACCAGGATCTTCACATTGGTGAGTGGAATATTTCGTTCATCCTTTACCTCACCCCTTAAATAGTATTGAGCGTGAGTAGAGAGACACGAAAGAAAAAGAAATATGACTAGGCAAGCTTTCAACCGGAATTTTAATTTGTTTGTGAAACTAACGTGTGGCTTTCTTCATTATTACTTGGCCTGGCGGTGGTGTAAGTCCGTTAGTTCATAGCCGTTCCAGTAAGCTTTCTGAAAATTACGTCATTATTCCCTGATAGTCAAGGGGTGGAACGTATTTTCCGGGGATTTACCAATACTTTATTCAACCAACTTATAAATTTCCGGAATATTCCG
>AR_comb_assmDRAFT_10370323_pt1 | contig 10523 bp, 15 predicted proteins | sample ArasoioldDNA_FD_10543 | JGI IMG/M metagenome (IMG submission 10543) | reverse complement strand
ACCTGCGACCCCCGGTTTAGGAAACCGATGCTCTATCCTGCTGAGCTACGGGCGCGTAGAGTGTAAACAATAGATTCTACGCTGCTTCCGCCTCGTCTGTCTCGTGGGCCGCTGGACGGCCGGCCAGAATCTCCAGTGCCTGCTCAGTCGTCCTGCTGAAGGTGATCCACATCCCTGTTGTCTGTTGCAGCGGACACCCCGAGCATGCGATTGCACGCGAATAGGGCGTAAAGAGACGCCAACACGTGGCACGACATGTGGACTGGAGCGTGTACCGCTCACAACTTCGTGTTGACGGTTTGACTGAATCGGGAGGGTTCAGCCGAATGCCGACACATGTCGTCCACGGGGTCCGCAAGAACCAAGATCGTCGTCGGATTGCGCGCGGCGGCAGGCGCGCGAGCGATCGGCTCTCACTCACGCCGGAACTTTGCGGCGACGCGGCTGAATTCGCCGCCGTGATTGCGCGATGTTTCGAGACACTCACCGAGTGTCTCGCGGACCGGGATCTGGTCGGCGCTCGCATGGCGTCGAAGACGATGCTGGACGCCGCGAACAGGTTGCAGCGGCTGCTTGCCGGCGCCGACCCATGATCGCTTGCTGACTCAGTAGGTCAGCACGGCGCGGACGTTCTCCCCGCTGAGACGGTCCCGGCCGTTGAGCTCCGCCAGCTCGATGAGCACGGCCACGCCGTGCACCTGGCCGCCCAGCTGCCGGACGAGATCCACCGTCGCCTTCGCGGTGCCGCCGGTCGCCAGCAGGTCGTCCACGATGAGCACGCGCTGCCCTTTTTCCACCGCGTCGCTGTGGATCTCCAGGCTGTCGGTTCCGTACTCCAGCGAGTAACTGACGCGGACGGTCGTGTGCGGCAGCTTGCCGACTTTTCGCACCGGGACGAAGCCGGCGCCGATGCGATCGGCAACCGCGGCACCGAGGATGAAGCCGCGGCTCTCGATTCCGACGACGAGCGAGATGCCCGCGTCGTGAAACGGCTCCGACATGGCGTCGATGGCGAGCTTGAATCCCTCCGGATCGCGCAGCAGCGTGGTGACGTCGTAGAACAGGATGCCGGGCTTGGGAAAGTCCGGCACGTGGCGGATACGGGTCTTGAGTGCGTCCATCGTTTATCTGATCTCGAATCCTGTCGTGCGCCATTGCGGCGCGAGGTCTTCCACGTCTACCTGCTCCACGCGCGCGGCGGAGGGGCCGCGGCGCACCGCGGCCTCGAGTCGATCGACCGACTCGGACTCCCCCTCGACGACGACTTCCACCGTCCGGTCGGCGAGGTTGCGAACCCAGCCGTGCAGCCCTTCGCGCATCGCGGCGTCGTGCGTGAACCAGCGGAACCCGACACCCTGCACGCGTCCCGCGATCACGTAGCGCCGCGCGACTCTCATGGGAAACGTTGATTCTACCGGGCGTCGCCGGTCCTGTCGACCGTAATCTCGATCGTCCCGACAGGTTCCTCGTGCGCGACGAAGAGGGCGTCGCCGTCCACGGCAAGTTCCAGCAGGTCCACCGGCCGATACGGACGCTCTTCCACGGTCAGCGTGATTTGCGCGATTTCCTCGTAGCTCGCGAGCACGACGTCGGCAATCGCCTCGAGCGTCGCGCGAATCGTCGGGCCCTTGTGCCACGCGAACGCTTCGACGATCGCGCGGCGGATCCCGGCGCGATAGGGCGCGAACGCGATCTCGCGCGACGTATACATCCAGCGCGCCGCCAGCGTGGCGACAAACAGGCGCTGCAGCCCGTCCTCCCGAGGCTCCTCGGTCGTCTTGCCGCGAACGACGGGGGCGAACCCGCTGCTGCGCAGCAAGACCATGTTCTCCAGCCCCGCCGACACGGAAGCGCGCGTCCCATTGCCGGTGACGATGGCTGTCAGTCGCTCCAGGCCTGCCGGCGTAAACGCCTGTCCCTGCAGTTTGCCGCCGGCTTCAAGCCGCGCCCACGGCTGCTCGCTGACCTCGACCCGTGCCAGGCCGATAGCGGGATGCCGTTCCAGGACCTGCGCGCAGATGGCGAGCGCGAGCGACTCGATCGCCGCCGCTGCGTATTCCTGCTCGCGCACGACGCGATGGACGAGATTCTTGATGGTTTCGCCGGGCACCATCGTCTCGAGCGGCCCTTCGAACCGCAGGCCGATGGTCAGATCCTTCGGATCGTGGCGGTCGCCGCGCCTGAGCACGCGGAGCATGCGCAGGCGCGACTCGCCGTAGCGGCTACTTGACAACGACGGGCTCGACCCGCTTCTTTGCCAGTTGCTGATTGAAGGTCGCGAGGTCGTCCTTGATGATTCCGTCCAGTCGCTGCAGCTGCTTGTCGAGCTGCGTCGAGAGATCCTTGAACACCTCGAACGACTGGTCGGTGGGCTTGTAGTCGCCCGCCTCGACGATGCCCTGCAGGGCGGCCAGCTTGTTGTTCAACTTGATCGGGAAGTTGAGCGGATCCTGGCTGCTGCGGTTGCGGTACTGGTAGATCTCCCCTTCGACGTCCGTCAGCCGGCCGTTCAACGCATCACCCGCGGCCTTGATCCTGGCATCCTTGGCCTTGGTCGAGCGATCCGTGACCTGGTCCTTGATCGCCCGGGCTTTCAGCACGGCCTCGTTCGCGGTGGTCACTCGTGCGCTGATCTGGTTGGCGAGATTGAACTGCTCGATCAGATCGGCGTCGGTGGCGCTGATGTTCGGGTTGCGGACGATGGCAAAGGGCTGCGTTTTCGTGTCCGATCCAACGGTCAGGCGCACCTGGTACTGCCCGGGAGGCGCCGCGGGGCCGCGGACGCTGCCAGCCCACATGATGAGTCCCGGAAACTCCTTCGCGTCGGGATAGCGGGTATCCCAGACGAAGCGGTTCAGCCCCTGCTTCACCGCCACGCGCGCCGGCGGCGGACGGAAGAAGTCATCGCCGGTTGGTGCGGCCGGAGCCGGAGCATTTGCGGCTTCCGCGGTTCCCGTGAACGACTTGATGCTCTTTCCCTGTGCGTCGAGGATCTCGATCGTCACCTTGTCGGCGGCCTGCTTCAGGTAGTAGTCGATCGCCACGCCGCGCGAAACCGACCGCATCGCCGCCGCCGGCTTGAACAAAACGAGCGCGTCGTCGGTCGTGTTGCGGGCGATTTGCCGCAGCACGTTGATGTTGTCCATGACATAGAAGCCGCGGCCGTGCGTGCCGATCACGAGGTCGTCACCCTTGACGAGTACGCCGTGCACCGGCGTGACCGGCAGATCGAGGCTGAACGGCTGCCACATCGCGCCATCGTCGAACGACACGTAAACGCCCGTCTCCGTCCCGAGGAACAGCAGCCCCTTGCGCTTGGGATCTTCGTCGATGGCCCGCGCGAAGTCATCGCCACGGATGCCGCTGACGATCTTCGTCCACGTCTTGCCGTAGTCGTGCGTGCGGTAGACATACGGGGCGCGGTCGGAGCGCTGGTAGCGGTTGGCCGCGACATACGCCGTCCCGGCGTCATGAGGCGACGCTTCGATGAGGCTGATGCGCGCAAATTCGGGCAGATCGGGAGGCGTGATCTTCGTCCAGGTCTTGCCGCCGTCCTGCGTTACGTGGACGAGGCCATCATCGGATCCGGCCCAGATGACGTTGGCGTTCAGCGGCGATGGCGCCAGCGCGAACACGACGGCGTAGGTTTCGACGCCGGTCTGATCGAGTGTGATCGGACCGCCCGAATCACCCATCGTGGAGGGATCGTGACGCGACAGATCCGGGCTGATCTTCTGCCAGCTCTGGCCTTCGTTGGTGGATCGCCACACGTGCTGCGAGGTCACGTAGATGACCTTCGGGTCGGTCGGCGAGAACACGATCGGATAGGTCCACTGGAAACGCTCGGTCATGTCGCCCGAGTTGTGCCCCATTGGATTGTCGGGCCAGACGTTGATGGCGCGAACTTCGCCCGTGCGCCGATTGGTGCGGGTCAGCAGGCCGCCGTAGCTGCCGGCGTAGAACACGTCGTTGTCGCGTGGATCCGGCGCGATGTAGCCGCTCTCGCCGCCGCCCACGTCGTACAGTTCGTCGCCGGCGGCGTTGCTGGCCACGCAGGCCGTCGAGTTGTCCTGCTGGGCGCCGCAGACGTGATAGGGCACGTGGTTGGTGGTGAAGACGTTGTAGAACTGCCCCGTCGCATAGCGCTGGCCGGACCACGACTCGCCGCCGTTGACCGACACGTTGCCGCCGCCGTCGTTAGTGTTGATCATCCGCTTCGGATCGTTCGGAGCAATCCACAGATCGTGGTTGTCGCCGTGAGGCACGGGGATGTTGCGGAGTGTCTTCCCGGCATCGGTCGAACGATAGAGGCTCGTGTTCAGGACGTAGAACGTGTCCTTCACCGCGGGGTCGCCGTAGATCCGCGTGTAATAGAAGGCGCGCTGCCGGATACGCCGGTCCTCGTTCACGAGCTTCCACGTCGCGCCGGCATCATCGGACATGAAGATGCCGCCGTCCTTCGCCTCGATGATCGCGAAGAGGCGACTGCTGTCGGCGCCAGACACGGCGATGCCCGCCTTGCCCCAGATCGGCGCGGGCAGTCCGGAGTTCTTCGTGAGCTCAGTCCAGGTATTGCCGCCGTCGGTGGTCTTGAACAGGCCGCTGCCGGCGCCGCCGCTCGACAGCGAGTAGGGCGTGCGGAAGACCTCCCACAACGTCGCGTAGAGAACGTCGGGATTCTTCGGATCCATCACGAGATCGACGGCGCCCGTCTTGTCGTCGCGGAACAGCACGCGGTCCCACGTCTTTCCGCCGTCCTTGGTGCGGAAGACACCGCGCTCCGGGTTCGGCCCATACGGATTGCCGAGGGCGGCGACGTACGCGATGTCCGGGTTGTTCGGATGGATCCGGATGCGCGAAATCGTCTGCGTCTTCTCGAGGCCGGCCGGGGTCCACGTCTTGCCGGCGTCGGTCGTCTTGTAGACGCCGTCACCCTGGATGACGTTGCCGCGAAGTTCCGTCTCCCCCATGCCGATGTAGACGACGTCGGGATTGGAGGGAGCGATCTGCACGGCGCCGACCGACGAGGTCTTGAGCTGCTTGTCGGTCATCGGCCGCCAGGTCACGCCGCCGTCCGTGGTCTTCCAGACACCGCCGCCGGTGGCCCCGAAGTAGTACTCGAACGGGCGCGCGGCGCTCCCTGCGCCCGCCTGGGAACGGCCGCCACGCAGTGGTCCGAGGGATCGCCAGCGGAGTCCGGCGAAGAGCGACGGGTCCATCTGCGCTTCCGGCACGGCCGGGATCAGGCTCAACAGCAGAATCGCGAACAGTCCAGTCTTGAACCTCTTCATTCGCTCATCCTAATCCATCAGTACGTAGGCGGCGACTCACAAAGGGACGCCGAACGGGTAACGGCGGAGCCTGGAAGCCGTTTCCGGCGGGCACGCGCCGTGCTGTATCAGGTTGCCAGGAGGGAACGAACGATGTTGTTTACGATTGCGGTGATCTTGCTCGTGCTGTGGCTGCTTGGATTGGTGAGCGGGTACACTCTGGGCAACTTCATCTACGTGCTGCTTGTGATCGCGATCGTGCTGTTCATCGTCGGTCTGGTCAGCGGCCGCCGAACGGTCTAGCACGCCAGAACCGGCCAAGCTGTTGGCTACCGGCCAACGGCTTGGCTGCGAGCTGGGAAGGGTCTACGGTCGGAATTCGCAGATTCCGGCCTGAATTCGCACGTGGCTCGTGGGCATGGGCGTTGCTCTGCAATTTGCGAGAGTTGACGCACCGATGTCCAGGGCCCACAGTTCCTCAGGATACGGAGCCATCCGCTCCGGAACGGAGTCGCATGCCGACGCGCTGCACGGCCGCGCGTTGACCTGCTCGCATTGCATGTACGGACTGGAATGCGTCGAGCAGAATCGCCGGTCAGGAACCTGGGTCGGTTCGTTCATCTGCCCCAACTGCCGCAGTGAGTACTTCTATTCGTACCGCTGGGGCCGCCTTCTCAAGAAGACCTAGAAGAGGCGGGTAGTAGACAGCAGGCGCCCGGCACATGCGGTCCAGTCACCTCCGGGCGGGACCGCATCTCCTCCAGCTCGCAGCGCTGGCCTGGCGACCCAAAAGTCCTGCTGTCTACTTCCCGCCTCTGTCGTCCGCTACCTGCCTCCCGCTTCCGGCCTCCGGCTACCCGCTTCCAGCTTCCGGCCGAGTTGTGAACGGCGTGCTACTCTGATGACGTCATGAAAGGAGCCGGAATGGCCCGATGGCTGCGGCTTTTGGCGGCGACGAGTGTCGCCTGCCTGATAGGAACGATGGTGTACGCAGAAGACCTCAAAGTCGGTGACAAGGCCCCGGATTTCAAGCTCCAGGGCACCGACGGCAAGACCTACTCGCTGGCTGATCTGAAGGGCAAGACGGTTGTTCTCGCATGGTTCCCTAAGGCTTTCACCGGTGGGTGAACGGCCGAGTGCAACTCGCTCCGTGAGAGCGGGGAACTGATTCGCAAGTACGACGTTGCCTATTTCATGATCAGCGTCGACACCCCTGAAGACAACAAAGCCTTCGCCGAGAAAGAGCACGCCGACTTCCCCATGCTCAGCGATCCCGGGAAAGAAGTCGCCAACGCGTATGGCGTGCTGGCACAGCCGACCGCGGCGAATCCGAATCCACCGCAGTTCGCCCGGCGCTGGACGTTCTACATCGGTCCGGACGGCAAGATCCTGGAGATCGACAAGACGCCCGGCACGCAGCAGGCCGGACAGAACGTGATCGCGAAGCTCCAGGCGCTCGGCGTAAAAGAAAAGAAGTAACCCTGGAAGTTCATCTGGTCGACGGAACGTACGAGCTGTTCCGTCACTTCTATGCGCTCCCGTCCGCCCGCGACGCGGACGGACGGGAGATCGCCGCGGTCCGCGGCGTTGTCGGTTCAATCCTCGGCATGATTAACGGGGGTGCCACGCACGTTGGTGTGGCAACCGACCACGTCATCGAGTCCTTTCGCAACCGGCTGTGGCCCGGATACAAAACGGGCGACGGCATCGATCCAAGTCTCTTCAGCCAGTTTCAGATCCTCGAAGACGCGCTGGTCGCGCTCGGCGTCACGACGTGGCCGATGGTGGAATTCGAGGCCGACGACGCACTCGCGGCGGCAGCGGCGATCGCGGCCGGCGATCCGCGGGTCGAACGCGTCAACATCTGCACGCCGGACAAGGATCTCGCTCAGTGCGTGGTTGGCACCCGCGTCGTACAGGTGAACAGGCGCTCGCGCACGACGCTGGACGAGACCGCCGTGACCGCGAAGTTCGGCGTGCCTCCCGCCTCCATTCCCGACTACCTCGCGCTCGTCGGCGATGCCGCCGACGGCTATCCGGGGCTGCAGGGCTGGGGCGCGAAATCAACGGCGGCGGTGCTGTCGAAGTTCGGCCGGCTCGAGGCGATTCCCGATGACTGGCGGGCGTGGCACGCCAACGTGACGAGCGCCGCCTCGCTGTGCCGCGTGCTGCAGCGCGACCGCGAGCAGGCATTCCTTTTTCGCACGCTGGCGACGCTCAGGACGGACGTGCCCCTCTTTGGTGACGTCGAAGAGCTGCGCTGGAAGGGACCGACGCCGGCGTTCGCGCCGTTGGCGGCGCGGTTTGACGCCGCGCGCGTCACGCCCTAGTCGAATCGATCCGGCCGGCGCTCGTCGGCCGCCCATTTGCGCAGCTGGCGGTCGAGTGGCTTGCCCAGCGCCAGGACGATCAGCGCCAGGGCGACGGTCGTCACCGCCGAGCGCCACAATCCAAGACCGCACGCCACACCGATGGCCGAGACGACCCAGGTCGATGCGGCGGTGCTGAGGCCGTGCACGCCTCTCGGATCTTCGCGGCGCAGAATGACGCCGGCGCCGATGAAGCCGACCCCCGCTACGATGCCCTGGACGATCCGGCTGGTCGTACTGAAGTCCGGGACCATGGGCGGAACCATCGCGAGCCCGATCAGCGCAAAGAGTGCCCCGCCGACTGATACCAACGCGTGCGTCCGGAGGCCGGCCGGCTTCAGGCGCATCTCGCGGTTGATGCCGACGGCGGCGCCCAGTCCGGTCGCCAGCGCCAACCGCAGGACCAGGGTGAGCGTCGTGTGTGGGACCGAGATGGCGTCCACGGTGGGCGGCAGTTTACTCGATACCTCGTCGGGGTAGAATCACGCCCGTGACCGCCAATCTTTCCCGCCGGGCCTTTCTCGCACTCGCCGGTGCCGCGCCGTTCGCGGCGTCGACCGTCTTGCGCGCCGCCAAGGCGCCGGTCGGCCTCGAGTTGTATTCAGTTCGCGGAGAGCTGGCGAAGGATCTGCTCGGCACGATCGCCACCGTCGGGAAGATGGGCTACGAGGTGGTCGAGTTCTACTCGCCCTACATGGACTGGACGGTCGATCGCGCCCGCGAGGTGCGCAAGGCGCTCGACGATGCCGGCCTGAAGTGCCCGTCGACACACAACGGCACGAACTCGTTTACGCCGGAGGGCTTGAAGAAGGCGATCGAGCTGAACCAGATCATCGGCAGCAAGTACATCATCATGGCCAGCGCGCCGCGGATTACGGCGATCGACGGCTGGAACCGGATCGCGGAGCAGCTGGCGATCGCGGCAGCGCAGCTGCGGCCGCTGCGCATGGCGACGGGGTTTCACAATCATCTCGTCGAGTGGAAGCCGCTCGACGGCAAGCGGCCGATGGACGTGCTGGCCGCCAACACGCCGCGCGACGTCGTGATGCAGTTCGACGTCGGCACATGTCTCGAAGCCGGCGAGGATCCGTTTGCGTGGGTGGCGGCGAATCCCGGGCGCATCAAGAGCGTCCACTGCAAGGACTGGACGTCCGCGCAGGGGTTCAACGTGCCCTTCGGTGAAGGCTATCCGAGATGGAACGAGCTCCTCGACGCGATCGAGAAGACGGGCGGCGTCGAGTATTTCCTCATCGAGCAGGAGACAGGCCAGGCCAACGGGGGTGAGTTCCCGATGGTCCAGCGCTGTCTCGAGAACTGGAAGAAGCTGCGGGGCTGACGACTACTGTTTAGCGGCCCGCGGATCGCATTGGTCGGGGCCGCTGTCCTCACGGTCCCACACGCAGCGCTCGCCCGATTTCTTGAAGCGTCCCTTGACCGGACGGCACTGATCCTCACCGCTGTCGCCCAGCGTCCAGACGCAGTTGTCGCCCTCTTTCTTGAACCGTCCTTTGACGGCGGGCTCGCACTGGTTCGGGCCCGAGTCCTCCGAGTTCCAGACGCACCTGGAGCCTTCCTTCTTGTAGCGCCCTTTCTGCTGTGCCGCGCTCACCCCGGTCAGGCCGGCGACGGCGAGTGTCAGGAGCGCCGCGAGTCCCCGCACTGCCCAACGATGGTGTGTAGTCATGCCGCGCATCATAACGCGCTATGTCGCGCCAGGCGCAACTCGAGATGACGGCGTACGTCAGGCCACTCCCCTGTCAAAATGCTGTAGATGACGGTGTCGCGCACGGTGCCGTCGCGTCGCGCCGCGTGATGCCGGATGACGCCGTCCTTCTTCGCGCCGATGCCCTCGATCGCCCGCTGCGAGCGGAAGTTGAAGTTGTCGGTGCGCAGTCCGACGACGCGGCACCGGAGCGTGTCAAAGGCATGCTCGAGTAACAGGAGCTTGCACGTAGTATTGACAGCTGTGCGCTGTCGGCTCTGGGCGTACCACGTGTAGCCGATCTCCACGCGATCGATCGCGGGCACGATGTCGTGGTACCGGGTCGATCCGATGATCGTGTCGCCCGCCAGTTCGCGCACGACCCACGGCAGCATGTGTCCGTCGCGCTGGCCGTTGAGCGCGGTCTCGATGTAGCGCGCCATGCCGTCGCGCGGCGGCACGGTGGTGAACCACAACTCCGACAATCGGCCGTCGGCGGAGGCGTCCACGAGGGCGTCATGATGCTGCGGCGCGAGCGGCTCGAGGCGGATGCCGCGGCCTTCGAGCGTCACCGGCTGGACCTGGATCATGGCTGTACCGTACCGCATTTGACGAGGGCTTGCCGAACGTGTTACTAAAGTCGCAGAGGTGTTATAAAAATCGCATGTCGAGAGCCGCCCGACCGCAGCAGCTGACCCGCCGGGAACGCCAGATCATGGACGCCCTCTATCGTCTCGGCCGCGCCACCGCGACCGAGATCATGCAGGCGATGCCGGGAGCGCCCGGCTATTCGACCGTTCGCACCCAGCTCCGCGTCCTCGAAGCCAAAGGCCACGTGAAACACGAAGAGCTCGGCCTGCGATACGTCTACTTCCCCACCGTGTCGCGCCATTCGGCGCGGCGCTCCGCGCTCAAGCACCTCGTCGACACCTTCTTCGACGGTTCCAATGCCAAGGCGGTCGCGGCGCTCCTCGGCGGCGAAGCTGCCCGCGTCACGGACGAGGACCTGGAGCGAATTGAATCGATCGTGCGCGGCGCGCGCGGAGAATCCCGATGACGATCCTCGTCGAATGGGCATGGCGGTCGTCCGTGGTCCTCGCCGCGGGGCTTCTGCTGTCGTCGGCGCTGCGCGGCCGCTCAGCGGCGCTTCGCCATTCCATCCTCGCGGCAACGATCGTCGGG
>AR_comb_assmDRAFT_10079802_pt1 | contig 10527 bp, 13 predicted proteins | sample ArasoioldDNA_FD_10543 | JGI IMG/M metagenome (IMG submission 10543) | reverse complement strand
ATGAAGGTCCTAAAGAAAAAAGACTATGAGTCGGGTCGCTTTACGAATGTCTTTGTCGGCTACGAGTCGGAAGAGACCGGCGCAGTCATCGAGCTCACTTATAATTGGGATACTCATTCATATGATATTGGCAACGGTTTCGGGCATATCGCTCTCGGTGTGCCCGATGTTTACAAGGCCTGTGAAGAACTACGCGCTAAAGGCATTAAGATCGTCCGCGAGCCGGGCCCGATGAAGCATGGAACCGGTAGCAACGCTATTGCCTTCCTCGAAGATCCCAACGGCTACAAGATCGAACTGACGACGCGAGCGGAGTAGGCGCCGGTCGATCAGACTCATTCCTTGCTCTAGCCAAATATTAGGGGCCATCCACTCGGTAATAGACATCCCACAGCTTCCACCTCTAATCTCTCTCACTTCTGCGCCTGCAGTCCTTCTTTTTTAGCGATTTCCAAGGCGGTGTTTTTGTCGCGCTCGATCATGGTCCGAAACTCAGCGGGTGCGACATACTGAACGACGCCGCCGGTTTTTTCGATCCTGGCACCGAATTCCTTGGACTTGATCACCTTCTCGGCCGCGGCGGTGAGCGTATCGATGATCGTTTTGGGTGTGCCGGCGGTAACGAAAGCACCAGCCCAGCTATCGAGATAGTCTCCTTTGATCCCCAGTTCCGCGGTCGTCGGAACCGAGGGGAGTTCCTTCATTTTGTTACGGCCCATCAGCGCTAGGGTTCTGAGTTTGCCTGCGCTTTCCTGCGGCAGAGTCGCGACTGCCGTACCGATGACGAAATCAAGATGCCCTCCCAGGAGCGCCGGTATATATTCTCCACCGCCTTTGTAAGGAACGTGTTTGATTTTGATGCCGGTGACCTGGGAAAGAATCAGGGAATTGAAGTGCCCGCCGACGCCCGTGCCTGCGGTGCCATAGGACAATTTATTCGGATTCCTTTTTGCCGCGTCAATCAGGTCAGTGAGATTCTTATAAGGGGATTCCGCCTGAACCGTCAGTCCGTCCGGCGCGGAGGTGATAAAGGCCACTGGATAGAAATCCTTGTTGGTATCGTATTTCACGTCCTTGAGAGTGACCGGCGCCAAAACCATTCCACCGAGGGTATTCACTAAAATACTGTATCCGTCCTTGGGAGAATTGAGCATCGTCGTAGCGGCAAGGCTGCCGGTCGCGCCACCTTTGTTGATCGGCGCGATCGCGGTATTCAGCACTTTCGACATCTCCTCAGCGAATATCCGGCCGGTGACGTCGGCGAAACCACCAGCGGGAAAGGCGACGACCATTTCTATAGGTCGCGATGGATATTTTTCCTGCGACCAGGATAGAGTGGTCGCAGGACAGAGTGAAACAAAGACTAGGAATGCGATTCTTTTGTGTAATCGAGTCATCTTCTCTCCTCCTTTTCGAATCAGAAACCGAAGATCCCTTTTGGAAGTCTGATTTTCAGCCACAGCTCAAAAATCGCGAAGTTCCCCAGTGCCGCTGCGCACGCGACGCAGAGGGATCGGAGCCAGTTTGTTCGCTCGATCCAGCCCAGTAAAAAAGTCAGTAGGACAATTGTTGTTAAAACAAAACCAAGCCTCTCCAAAAAGAAGGCGTATAACACAAGAGACAAGAGAACCAGAGCGATCTTTACCCAGTTCATCTCCCCCGTCTCCTGAACTATCTCCTCGGAACTGCGTAAAGAATCCACAAGAACCATGAGCGACAAGATGATTAGAATCAACCCGGCCCAGAAAAAGATGAAACCGGAGCCAGGCTCCGTAACGCTGCCCAAGCCGAGTCGGGTCGCTCCATAACACACCAGGATTCCCAGGGCAATCCAGAAAAGAGCGCCGCTGCTGGCAATGGTCATTTTAGTCCTCTTCACTGAGTCCACGCCCCAATCTCAATTTGCTGAACAGCGGAGCTACGAGAACAACGACCGAAAACAAAATAAAGGCGGCGGATATGGGCCGTTGGAGGAAAATCGAGAAGCTCCCATCGGATAGAATGAGCGAGCGCCTTAAAGCGGTTTCCAGCAGCGGACCCAAAACGAAGGCCAGCACCAGCGGCGCCGGCTCAAATGTGAATTTTTTCATGAGCAGGCCAACCAGGCTGAAAATGACCGCGATATAAATATCGCTGGTGCTGTTGTTGAGGCTATAGGCGCCGATCAAGCAAAACAGGATAATGAAAGAGGAAAGATAAGAGTAGGGAATCTTCAAGACACTCACCCACATGGGAATCAGCGGCAGGTTGAGGATCAAGAGCATGATGTTGCCGATGTACATGCTAGCGATCACGCCCCAGAAAAGATCCGGCGAGTTCTTGATCAGCAAGGGCCCTGGAGTCAAGCCGTAGATCATCAGGGCCCCCAGGAGAATCGCGGTCATGGCGTTCGACGGAATGCCGAGGCTTAGCAGCGGGATAAAGGTTCCGCCGACCGCGGCGTTGTTGCAGGCTTCCGGCGAAGCGACACCTTCGATCTCGCCGCTACCGAAACGCTCCGGATGGCGCGAGAGCTTCTTTTCGAGGGCGTAGCTCAAAAATTGCGGAACGATGGCTCCGACGCCCGGCAAGAGTCCGAGAAAAAAACCCAATAGCGAGCCGCGCGCGATCGGACCTATGGATCGTCGCCAATCTTCACGGTCGGGAAAAAGTCCTTTGATCTTTCCGGCGAAGATCTCCGCTTTGGTCAGCACACCGAGGTTCTCCAGCACTTCAGCGATACCGAACAGCCCCATGACCACCGGCGCGATGCCGATTCCGTCCGCGAGATCCAGTATGCCAAAAGTAAACCGAGGCGTTGCCGTGATCGGATCCAGGCCGATACATCCCAGCACAATACCGACGACCGCCATCATCAAAGCCTTGGCCATGGATTTCCTAGCAAGATAGGCGACCACACTTAACCCCATGACCATGAGAGCGAAGTATTCCGGCGGCCCGAATTTGAGAGCGAAGTCGGCGAGCGTGGGAGCAAAAATGACCAGGCCCACGATGCTGAATGTACCGGCAATGAAAGAGCCGAAAGCTGAGATTCCTAGGGCAGGACCTGCTCTGCCTTTACGGGCCATCTGGTAGCCGTCGAGACAAGTGACGACGGATGATGCCTCTCCAGGGATATTCAGCAAAATGGAAGTAGTAGAGCCGCCGTACATGGCCCCATAGCAAATGCCCGAAAGCATGATGATGGCAGCGATCGGATTGAGCTTGAAAGTGGCCGGCAAGAGCAGGGCGATCGTCGCGGTCGGACCGATCCCGGGAAGCACACCGACCAAGGTCCCCATGGTGACACCGATAAAACAGTAGAGAAGATTTTGCGGCTGCAGCGCGATGTTAAAGCCGTAGGCAAGACTGGTTAGAGACTCAAGCATAGTCTAAGTAGCGGTCGGACTAGAAGGAGCCTATCACAGCTAAGGGCAGGCGGTGGCGTTTTTTCCCGGCGAATTAGCAGTACTCAATTGCTCTGAACCCGTTTTCCATGTAGTTTTTGCCAATGGCGCGAATCATTTCAGCACCGACGGTCATTCCTGCAGCGGGTGAGCCGCCGAAGATTATCGAAGAATTTATCGGACAGGTGAATTCAGGGACATCCGCAATCAGCATCGCGAAGATGACGAGCCCTTCCGGTTGGGGTGAGCCGGGGCAAAGACCGGAGTTTGATGAGTATACGATCGTTCTACGCGGTGAATTGCAGGTGGAGACCCGCGAAGCCGTTCATCGGGTCAGCGCGGGGCAAGCTATCATCGTTGGCCGCGGCGAATGGGTGCGTTACAGTACTCCTGCGCCGGAAGGTGCGGAATACATTGCCGTCTGCTCGCCTGCTTTCTCACCAGCAACCGTTCATCGAGATGCAAAATGACGTGGAAGACGATTAGAAAAATCGGGCCACTGCGAATATGCCAATCATGGAAAAGGCAAGCGTAAGTTTAAGTGCAACCCCCAGCACCAAGCCGATGGTCGCGCCGAATCCCGCGCGTGCCGCGTCTTCGAGGCTACGCCGGGCTGACAACTCGCCGATGACGGCGCCGATGAACGGGCCAAACAAAACACCGGGCAAACCGAGAAAGAGTCCCACGATAGTGCCGGCAAGGGCGCCAACAATCGCGCGCTTGGACGCGCCGAATCGCTTAGCGCCGAACATCGCGGCCCAGAAATCAACCCCATAAGTAAGCAAGGCGAGCAAACCAAGGATCGTGAGCGTCCATTTGCCCACGTAGGCAAAATCTTCCAACCAGGCTGCTACGAACAGCCCGGCAAAGATCAGCGGCGCGCCTGGTATTGCGGGAAGAACGACGCCGGCCAAACCGATGGCGACAAGGAGTACGGCAACAAGCCAATAGACAAGGTCCCGTTCCATCTAGTCGTTTGTGGATAGAGACTGACGCTTGATTTACCGCCTATGTTGGCGGCCAAGTTGTGACGCAGTTACATCTGTTGACGGTTGGCAGGACGGTTTTCCATCGTCAGCGAGCCGCTGTGCGATGATCTTATAAACCTCCGCCGAAAAGCCCAAACCGACATGGGTTGTGCGGACTTCGACGTGCTCCACATCTGTACCGTTGTGATCGATACAAGCTTCCCATGCAACGACGGCATCCGCCCGGGAGTAAATCGCTGTGACAGGTGTACGCAGTGAGATCTGATTGCGCAATTCAATTTCCGCCTCAATCGCCGCCAAATCGATGCCGCGGCGGTGAAACCTGCGAGCGACAACTGTGTATTTGGGGCCGCCGACGACGGGGGTGCCGAGCGTGATCACTCGATGGATCAGATCGGGGCGTTCACGGGCCGCCTCTCTGGCCAAATAGCCTCCCAAGCTCCAACCGATGAGTCGTACTTCCTGCTGTGTTCTACGGGCAAATGAACCGATGCGTTTCAATACACGGGGCATCAGGTCCGGCACATCTCCGGAGTTTCGTCCTAGGCCCCAGCCCCGCACTCTGTAGCCCAACAACCGCAGATAGCTTTTAAGGATCACTGTTGAGCCATCGCCCGCGCCGTATCCCGGAAGCAGCAGAACTGGTTGACCTTGCCCCCGAGGTTGTCGAGCGAGATCTCGAAATCGCAACATGAGCCGAGGCAGCTCCAGGAGACCCCGGGTTTCGCGAATCAAACCGGACAGAGGCGGTGGTTCAAGAACTTTAATCATGATCTGAGAGCGAGCCGTATTCGGTGGCGCACGCTGCTCAAGTGTACTGCTTTGCCGGAAGCGAAACAATCTCATGTTTGGATCCCTGGATCGAAAAGGCCTTGGCGGGGGAGCCTTCCGGAGTGAGTCGGGAGGGCTGGAGTTCAAGTTTCAAAGTTCAATCCAGAAAGGTCCGAAACGAGTTGGAACATTTAATTTGGAACGTTGACCCTTGAACATCCTTTAATTAGGATTGGGTCTTGTTTGGATAGGGACAAAGTGACCTGATCGTACAGCTAGGACACCGCGGGTTCTTGGCCAGGCAAACGCGTCGTCCGTGGTATTGCAGAAGATGGCAAAACCGTACGCGCTCCTTTTCCGGCACCAGCGGCGTGAGCTCGTATTCGATTTTGTCGGGGTTGGTATTCTTTGTGAGTCCGAGTCGCTGCGAGAGGCGCATCACGTGGGTGTCGACGCCGATGGTTTGTTGGCCAAAGCCGTTGCCTAGCACGATGTTGGCTGTCTTTCGTCCTACGCCCGGCAGGCTAAGAAGGTCCTCCAGCCTGTCGGAAACTCTGCCATTGAAGCGCTTGACGATTTCGCTGCAGCAGTTATGAATCGATTTGGCTTTGTTGCGATAGAAGTTGATCTTGTTGATCTGGTTTTGCAGCTTTGGTAGCGTCTCGTTAGCATAGTCTTCCGCAGTCCGGTATTTTTTGAAAAGTTCGACAGTCACCCGGTTCACGAGATCGTCCCTGGCTTGCGCTGCCAAGATCAGAGCGACGAGGAGTTCCAGGGGATTGGCAAAATCCAAGTCAAGCTTGGCGTCAGGGTGAGCCTTTTTTAGCCGTTCGATGATTTTCTTGATCCGGCGTTTTTTCTGAACCGTGTTTGATTTTGTTTTCGTCTCGATTGCCATTTTGGTTTCGTAGGAAAATATGTTAGCAGAAGATCAGGCTCAAAGGGAGGAATTTCGAAATGGAATTAAATGAACTGCAAAGAATGACAACCCCGAAGCTAAGGGATTTAGCCAAGGAGTCGACCGACCTTCAGGGTGTAGGAGGCATGCATAAAGAGGAGCTCGTCAAGGCCATCGCCAAAGCCAAGGGAATTTCCTATGACGAGTCGGTTAAGGATTTGAATGCGATTCACTCGGTCAAGCAGGATATTCGCGTTTTGCAGAAACAGAAGGCGGAACTTTTGACGGCCAAGGGCGATCGCAAGAAGGTCAAAAGGCTTAAACGAAAGGTGAAGCTGCTCAAACGCTTGACCCGGCATTTGGCGCATGACGCCAAAACGGCCGCAATTGCGAAGGCAGCCCAACCCGCCGCTCCGACACCGCCGGTTGCCCCCGCGGCGCCCGCTGCCGCTGGATAGGTTCCATGAAGTCTCCGCGTGGGGTGCGCGGTCGAGGATCGGCAAGCAATCCGAAGAATCGCTTCGAATCCATCGAGCGCATCCCGGAGCCACCCGACGGCAACGACGAAGTCCCCTCTTCCCACACTCAGTTCTTTCCAGATACGACCAAGTCCATCATTGCTTATAACGACAGTCCGGATGTGGGCTTTGACGCCAGCGTTAATCCTTACCGTGGCTGCGAACATGGCTGCGTCTATTGCTATGCCCGCCCGACCCACGAATACCTCGGCTTCTCTTCCGGCTTAGACTTCGAAACCAAAATCATGGTGAAGGAAGACGCGCCGGAACTATTGCGCAAAGAACTCTCCAGCGCTAAATGGAAGCCGCAAGTGCTGGCGTTGAGCGGCGTCACAGACTGCTATCAGCCAGCGGAAAAAAAACGCCAGCTTACGCGTCGCTGCCTGGAAGTTTTGCTTGAATTCCGGAATCCAGCAATCATCATAACTAAAAACTATTTAGTGACTCGGGACATCGATATTTTCCGCGAATTAGCACGTTTCCAATGCATCGGCGTTACGATTTCGCTCACGAGTTTGGATTTCAAGCTGTGCTCGGTGATGGAGCCACGGGCGTCAAGTCCTGCGCGACGATTGGCCGCAATCAGAGCGCTCGCGGAAGCCGGAATTCCAGTGGGCTACCTGCAAGCGCCGATGATTCCGGGTCTTACCGACTCCGAGGCGCCGGCCATCGCTCGAGCCGCGGCCGAAGCCGGCGCAGCGTTTGCTGGATACGTCGCCCTGCGCCTGCCATTTGCCGTGAAGTCGCTCTTCGAGCAGTGGTTGGAGCAACATTTCCCCGAGCGTAAAGAAAAAGTTCTCAACCGGATTCGCTCGCTGCGCGGCGGCAAGCTCAACGATCCGAACTTCAAGAGCCGGATGCGCGGCGAGGGAATTTTCGCCCAGCAAATGGCGGAGCTGTTTCAGATCGCATGCAAAAAGGCGGGGATCAACAAGCGCTGGCCGGAGCTCGCGACGAAGCATTTTTTACGGCCTTCAGGATCGCAGCTCGATCTCTTTGGCCCCTGAGAATTCCCGACACGCAAGCTACCGCCGCGGGTTCCTTCGTTACTCTCCAATAGATAATTTGCTCCTTGCGAACGTTCGTTGCGATCTGCTATCCATTGCAGGGTTCGGCGGCAGGAATACCCTTGTTGGTTGTTTTTGGGACGTGACTGACGTTGGATGGCCGGGACCGAACAAACGACCTTCAAGTCCCATCGCCGTCAAGTCCTATCTAATCTACCGGGAAACTGGTCGGATCATGGCGATGTGCGGCAATAAGTGCCGTAAGTGTGCTCGCCTAGGCGACAGCCGCCAATAGTGCGGAGCGGTGGCCGCCGCTCCAGGGAAGCGTTGAAACAATGGGAACCACCGGGCCGGCCGGCGCCACGCCAAGTGATCTGCGAGGGTTATGTCGCAAGTGTTGGCCAGCTCTGAACCAAACCTGTGGTGTTCAACACATGAATAGTGGTTCAACAGCCGAATCTCGATGAATCGCTCCAGGTGCACTGGCCGTTCTTGACGCGATTGTAATCATCTGCACTGCCGCTCCAGTAGGCTCGGCTCTCCGCAGCTCTTCGTTCATATTCCTGCCGCGCGGCGCTGCCGTCGTCATAGGGCTTGTCAGGTCCTGAACCCGGGTAGCTACTATCACCTCCGATACTGGGAGAACCGCCGCTCGATCTTCCCCCTTGCGCCGCGCGCATCAGCGCTAGCAATCCCTTTGCAGCGTGTTGCCACTGCGCATTGTAGCGCGCGATGTAACCTGTTACGTCATAGTCAATCATCTCTCCAGTTGCGCCATTGACTGTTTTGTCGCCGATCATCCAAGCAAGGACCGGTGGTGCGCCGGAGGGGTTCCAGATGTCGAGGCGAGCGCGATCTGCCGGACCTTTCATGCCGTTGTTGCGCGCAATGCGCAGGGCCGCGGGAAGGTCCACGAACACCGGCGGCAAGGGCAACCTGCCCCAGTTCACAATCTGGTTGAATTCAGACGTGCGCGGCCCATCTGAGGTTACCCTCACCAACATTCCATTGCCCGATGCAGGCGAAAAGAAGGAGATAGTGACTTCGGGGCCTCGCATTTTTGGATTTGGGGCATTCCGATCTTCGAACTTGAACGAGACAGGGATAGCATCCTCACGCCACAGCTGAGCACGCTGTCTCGCGGCATGCATCAGCTCTGGAAGGTCTTTGGGTAACTGCCGCGCGCCATCTGCCTGGGTTGTCAGGATTAATTTCGCCGCAACTGGCGGAGATGGGTTCTTACCAGACTGCGCTATTCCACCGGCACGAATTCTTTTCGCAGTAAAAAATTGTTGCGATGGATCGGTGCTGGATAACCCATTCCCATCCGCCGACAGAGCTACCTGGTTAACATATCCTCCTTGTCGCCAGCGGAGCGTAATCCTTCCCCGCGCGGCATCGGTGCATTCCCATGTTCCGTCGTTGCCGGGTTCATGCACCATTGTGCCGTCAGGATTGAAGGTCACCACACCTTTGGTAAACCAGGCCCACTTGCCGAGGATCGCGTCACAGGTCGCGGCATGAGCATGGTCTGGTAGAAAAAAACCAGCGACTCCGGCTAGTAAAAACAAACCTACGGTCCAAGTCCTGATCTGAGCCACGGGACACCTCCTTCGGGCACTAAAGATGATCAAAAAACCTCAGTCGCGGTTTCGGGCGATTGCGGAAAGGATCATTGACGCCATATTTCCGTTTGTCCTCCTGGGTTTGTTGATGGCTCTGGTAACGGTCCATTATCTCGCGGTCGCCTTGATCGCCCGGATTGTTTTGCTGGCGTCGGTCTCAAATTGTGTTTTCATTCCCGGATTCTCTCTATTGCGGTGGTTTCTAGTTCTCTGGTGGCTTAGACCCTTATGTGGGATTATGTTTCCTAATTCCGCTTGGCCGGCTCTCAGAAGGCCACAGACCCACTTATGGTGAAGATCATCTTGGGCCTTGGTGGAGAGAGTTGCGGCTGCGGCTATTGGAGTCGCTAGCGTGCCAACTAAGGAAAGAATTAGGAACGGCTTCATCGTTCTTCGCACGTTGATCGCTGGTGGGACTTGGCATTTTATGCCACCACCGTCGCCTCGAGGTGGCTGGCGGGGCGTGTCTGTCGCCAATGTTCGATCGAAACGTGCGCAAATGGTATCAATAGATAAATCCCGGCATATCCCAGGCAGACAGATAAAAGATAAAGTCAGTCAACGGCGAATCAGGCAGCGCAAACTGCAATCGATACGATAGGTTCAACGGAAGCGCGGCGACTACCATCACCGCTCCGGTAATTGCCAGCCACCACCACACGGAAAGAATGTCTTCGAAGCAATCGGCACCCTTAAAAATGAAGGCAGACCGGCCATGGCGGCTATCGCAACGAGTAAAATTACAAACAGATCCACAGGAAAAACCGACTTGCCAAATGGATCCACCCAAACTAGCACCGCACCGAGCAGAGCTCGGCCTGAGGCAGGTATTAGCAACGCTGCCAGCTCAATCGCTGCGAGAATTCTGCTCAGAGTATGATTCATGTGCTCTTATGGGCAGTTGTCTTTTAAATTATTAGACGCGCTGCGAGAGTTTTGTTTCTCCGGTGTTCGCTCATCCTGGGTCGTTTAACGTCTAGTCGCAGTAATACTCGAGGGTGTAGCGGTTGGGATCGCGGAAATAGATAGCGTGTTTACCGCGTCTGCCGTCGATCTTGATTTCCGTTTCCTTGAGTTTTTTCTCCAAGCTTGTAAGGCCGGTCTTTGTCGTTTTGAAGCCGAAGTGTTGCAGCGTATCATTGGCAGAGATCCGCTTCTTGGTGCCGACGAAATTAATCAGGTCTTGACTCCCCGGGGAGCGAAGAAAAATCATCTTGGGCGGCACGCGAAAGGCAACCTTCAAGCCAAGAACTTTTGTGTAGAACTGTTCGGTCTTCTTGAGATCGCGGATCAGCAACGCAATATGTAAAAGGCCGTGATTCGCCATAGCTAG
>AR_comb_assmDRAFT_10185407_pt1 | contig 10528 bp, 10 predicted proteins | sample ArasoioldDNA_FD_10543 | JGI IMG/M metagenome (IMG submission 10543) | reverse complement strand
AGCAACCGGACACGACGCCTCCGCCGCAATCGACGCCGGAGACGCAGGCCCCTTCGAGCCAGTCTCAGCAGACGCCGGACACGGCTCCTCCTCCGAGCAGCCGGACTCCGGAATCGGGGGCGCAGCAATCGGGATCTGCGTCCGATAGTGCTGCCGGAACCCAGACCTTCTCCGGTACGGTTGTAAAACAGGGAGACAAGTACGTTCTGAAAGACGATTCGGGTAAGACCTATGACATCGATCATCAGGACGAAGTCAAAAAATTCGACGGCAAGCGCGTTCGCGTTCAGGGCACCCTGGACACGAGCACCAATACGATCATGGTGAAGTAAGTCGCCCGAGACCCCGGGTAATTCTGCATGAAGAAGCGCTGGAGGAAAGCCTCCAGCGCTTTTTCTTTCTGCAACCATATTTGAACGCCTAATGCGGAGGGGGCGCCGCCCGGGGGGGACGGGCGCCCGTATAATCAGGCCTTAGGCCTTTTATGATCCAGACTTTATTCGGCAGTCTTGAGGAAGAGCAGAAACCGAGTTTTCTAGACCGCATGAAGCAGGCGGTCACACGCACGCGGGAGAATCTCACAGAGCGAATCGACGATATTGTTTCGATCGGCAAGGAGATCGATCGCAACACGCTGGACGATCTTGAGGCCACGCTGATCGGGGCAGATCTGGGTTCGACGACCACGCAGGAGGTTTTGGGCAAACTGCGGGAGAAGGCCGACCGCAAGCAGATCAAGGACGTCGAGGAATTGAAGCGGTTGTTGAAGGAAGAACTGCTGGCAATTTTGTCGGCGGCGAACTCCCGCCCGGTGAGTAAAGTGGATGGCACGCCGGAGGTCATTCTTGTCGTGGGGGTCAATGGGACGGGCAAGACTACGACGATTGGCAAGCTGTCTCAGGTGTTTCGGGCACAGGGTAAGAATGTGCTGTTGTGCGCGGCGGATACGTTTCGCGCGGCGGCGATCGAGCAGCTCGAAATCTGGGGACAACGTACCGGCACGGAAGTTATCAAGACGAAAGCGGGAGGCGATCCGGCAGCGGTGCTGTTCGACGCGCTGCAGGCAGCGGTCGCGCGCAAGACGGATTACGTTGTGGTTGATACGGCCGGGAGGCTGCATACCAAGACGAGTTTGATGGCAGAACTGGAGAAGATGAGGCGAACGGCGCAGCGGATCATCCCGGGCGCTCCGCATGAGACGCTGCTGGTGATGGACGCTACCACGGGGCAAAATGGGCTGCAGCAGGCGCGGTTGTTTACGCAGGCGGCCGGGGTAACCGGGATTGTTCTGACCAAGCTCGACGGAACTGCCAAGGGTGGAGTGGTTGTAGCGATTTGCCGAGAGCTTGGATTGCCCGTGCGATATGTGGGGGTGGGAGAGAAGGCGGGGGATTTGTTGCCGTTCCATCCTAAGGAATTTGTGGATTCGTTATTTGAGTAGAAGGCCAAAAACTTGAACCGCGAGGGACACGAAGGTACACGAAGGAAAGTCTTCGGTGGAGCTAAGGGAGTGCTTATGAGTGAGGCCGGGAAGAAACGGTCGGGATTTAGGCTCGTTCTTGATTTTTTGAAGCGGCTGGATCGGTAGGAGGTCTGCAGCGCCGGGCGATCCTTATGCGTACGTGATGGCTCCGGTGCGGCGTGGGCCGAAGGGGCGAAGTGGCGCCGCAGTGGCGCAGATCGAAGAGGATGCGTTTCGAAGTTTTCGGCCGCGAGACGGGGGCCAAAGCCCCCGAAGGAAGAATGCATTGACGCGGCCCTAAAGGGGCGCTCTTCCACGGTAATTCTCGGCCTTCGCGGTTCTTTGGTTCGGCTGGTTCAAGGGTTTAGTTTATGGGGCCGCCCGCTTCACTCTCTCGGCTGGTTTCATGCGGCGGGGCCAGAGCCGTGCCGAATGGCCAGCAGACGAACTCGCAAGCACGATGTTGTTCACCACAAGCGGCTGAGATTACGGCGCTGTCGTGAGGCCCCGTGTTAGATTCGTCGCTGTTAGATTCTTCCATGAATGTCCGATCACTCGGCTGACGAACAGCATCTTCATCGCGCGCTCGAACTGGCACGCGCGGGTCTCGGTCTTGCTTCGCCCAATCCCTACGTAGGTGCTTTAATCACCGACTCGCGCGGCATCGTCGTCGGCAGCGGGACCTACACCTACGACGGTGTAAAACACGCGGAGATCTTGGCGCTGGAGCAGGCTGGGACGAAGGCTCGCGGCGGGACGCTCTACGTCAATCTTGAGCCGCATGCGCATCAGGGACGTACGCCTCCGTGCACCGATGCGCTGATCAAAGCGGGCATTCACCGCGTGGTTGCGTCGATGGCGGATCCGAATCCGAAAGTCAGCGGGCGCGGGTTCGAACAGTTGCTCGCGGCGGGCGTGCAGGTGGAAGTTGGGTGTCTGGAAGATCAGGCTCGACGGCTGAATGAGGCGTTCGCGCGGTACGCACGGCATGGGATTCCGCTGATCACGCTGAAGGCGGCGATGACGCTCGACGGGAAGATCGCGCCGCCACCGGCCGACGAGATTGAGCGCGCGGAGGGGATGCCAGCCGGGGGCTGGGTGACGAGCGAAGTGGCACGGGCCCACGTCCAGGAACTGCGGCATGAGAGTGACGCATTGATGGTCGGCGTAGGAACGATTCTCTCGGACGATCCCTTGCTGACCGATCGCAGCAGGAAGCCGCGAAGGCGTAATCTGCTGCGGGTGATTCTCGACTCGCGGTTACGGCTGCCGCTCGACTCGCGCTTGATGAGAAGCGCCGCGGCGGAACGAAAAAATGATGTGCTCGTCTTCTGCTCTTCGGCCGACGAGGAGAAGAAAGCTGAACTGGAGAAGCTGGGCGTGCGCATCGAGAAGGTACCCATGATCGAGATGGATGGACGTCCAGATCTTCCCGTGATTCTGCGCAAGCTGGGGGAGTTGGAAATCACGAGCTTAATGATAGAAGGCGGTGCGACCGTGAACTGGGCGGCACTCGCGGCAAATGTCGTGGACAAAGTTTTCCTCTACTACGCGCCGAAGATTCTGGCAGGGACGGGGTCAGTCCCGTTCGCAGCGGGAGCGGGATTCCGCCACATGAGTCAGGCCGTGCAGGTAAAGCGCTTGCATCTGCACCGGTTTGGGGAGGACTTCGCGGTAGAGGGGTATGTGAGAGATCCGTACGGGGAGTGAAATAGGGATCAGGGAAGAGGAGTTCGGGATTAGCGAATCAACCTCTGCAGCAATTACCGCTCTGACCCCTAGCCCCAGATCCCTTTCGCAGGTTTAGAATTGTTCCGTTCATTCGGAGGTCCTCATGTTTACTGGCATTGTGGAAGAGGTTGGTCGCATAACGAAGATCGAGCAGCGCGGCGAGAACCGGCGGATCACGATCGCTGCTGAAAAAACACCGAAAGAACTGGGTACCGGCGCCAGTGTGGCGGTGAGCGGTGTTTGCCTTACTGCGCTCGATATCAAACCTGGATCATTTTGCGCCGATCTGGCTCCTGAGACTTGGGTCCGCACTTCTTTTTCGCGCATTCGCGAGGGCGCGCTGGTGAACCTGGAACTTCCCATGAAGGCTGACGGGCGCTTCGGCGGGCACGTTGTCCAGGGACACGTGGACGGCGTGGGCGAGTTAATTTCCTTCGACCAGATCGGCGACTCGGAGAACTGGTGGCTGAACATCGAACTTCCCGACGAAGTTGAAAAGTACACCGTTTATAAAGGATCGATTTCCATCGAAGGCATCAGCCTGACTGTGGCAAAGCTCGAGAAGAATCACTGCATTGTTGCGATCATTCCGCATACGGTTGAAATGACGAACCTGCATTCGCTCAAGCAGGGCGATCCTGTGAACCTGGAAGCCGACCTCATCGCGAAGTATGTGGAGAAGATGATGAAGGGAGAGTCGTCGCAGAGTTCGCTGACGATTGAGGATTTGGTGGAGCAGGGGTTTTAAAAGACAAGGGTCAGGGTCAGGGATCGGAAAAACCTGACTGGCCCCTAGTCTCTAACCCCTGGCCCCTGTTTCTCACGCTTCCAGCTTCAGTTCATCCAGTTCCAGAAATTCGTGGATGATCGGCTCGGGGGACTTTTCCATTTCTGCGTAGGGGCCGAAGAAAATCGCCTTGCCTTCGTGCAGGAAGACGACCCTCTCGGCAAGTTTTTTGGCCAAGCGCATGTCGTGGGTGACCACGATGCTGGTCAGGTTGAGTTGAATCTTGAGGCGCTTGATCAGGTCGCCGAGCAGTTGGGCCATGAGCGGATCAACCATCGTCGTAGGCTCGTCGTAGAGAACGCATTCGGGTCGCGCGGCCAGGGCGCGAGCAATCGCCACGGACCGCTTCATCCCAGTCGATAAGTCCGAAGGCAGTTGATCGCGCATCTGTTGCACGCCGACCATCTGCAGCAGGCCATCGACGATCTGGTAGATCTGCTCTTCGTTGAGATCCAGATTCTCGCGGAGCGGGAACGCCACATTTTCGCCGACGGTGAGTGAGTCGAAGAGGGCTCCGTTCTGAAAAACCATGGTGACTTTCTTGCGGATGAGTTCGAGTTGCTCTTCGGTGTAGTCGGTGATGTCTTCACCGGCGACGATGACGCGGCCGGAGTCAGGCTTGAGGAATCCCATGATGTGATGCAGGGAGACGGACTTGCCCACGCCGCTGCGACCCAGGATGCAGACGGTCTCGCCAACCGAAACATCGAAGCTGACGTGGTCGAGCACGACGTTGTCACCAAAAGCCTTGGAGACGTCGCGGAATTCGATGTAGGGGGCCATGAGCAATGAGCTACGAGCAATGAGCTTCTCTCGCTCGGCTTCAATCTTCATAAACTATCAGATTTGGGCGCACCGGCTAAGGGAGACGTGCCAACCGATTCTTCAGATCGATCGCCGCCCTGGTCGAGTCTGGAATACAGGCACAACGACCGGATGGGTTATGCCGGTCCTTACGCAGGCTGCTGCAGTTGCGTACCAAAACCATGGTCAGCTGAGTTGTGCTCGTCGGCGACGCTCTGGGTGACGTCGTCCACGAAGGCCAGCCAGCCGTCGGGAGTTCCATCGATCTGGAACGTGGGTTGATAGGCAGCAGAGATACAACGGCGACCGATGCTCTCATACTTCGCATCGGCCTGGTAGGTTACAGCCTGGCCGCTGAGCGCCTGTTCGAAACGATGACGGAGCGATTCGAAGGCGTCCTTCCCTAGGACGTCCAGAATTGGGCGTCCGATAATCTTTTCCAACGGTCTTTGCAGCCAGTCGGCATAGTGCTGGTTGGCCCACAGATACTTGAGTTCGCGATTGCAGCGGGTCAACGGGACACCCAGCCTTCGGGTAAGCGCTTCGAGATGGACCGGGTCTGTCTCTCTCTCTTGCACCGCACGCGTGAGAGTTTCTTCAATGCTCTTCAATTTGTCACCCAACATTGTTCGGACGGTTCGAAGGAGAGCCGAGATGCCGTCAGATTTGGTCAGAAGAGCATTGGCACCCATAACCGGCGCGAGGGCTCTGATCGCGTCGTCGTACATGGTGAACAACACGATCTTGGCGGCTGGGAGGTAGTTTTTAACGATGCTGGTCACTTCGATTCCGTTCAGCCCCGGCATCAGCACGTCGACGATTAGCAGGTCGGGTCTGAGTGCGATCGCCGTCTCTGCCGTTTCGATTCCATCCCGGGTAACGGCACAGACTTCTACGCCTGGTTGCTGATCGATGAACGACCGAATCACCCTGCGCACTGACTCGCTGTCGTCTGCTATGAGAACACGTTTGGGCAAACCAATTCCTGGGAGAGCTGGAGCTAGACAAGCAGTACCCTATCGGAAATGTAATCGGATTGTCGGGTAACCAACATACAGGAAAACCCTGAGGGAAATCTCCAGGCGAATGCTCACTACATCGCGAACAGGCTGGGGATCGCAGAAAGCGACATTAGTCAAGTGGCAAAAGGGTGAGGAGGGCATGCAGACCCATATGCGGGCGAACACCGTTGCCGTTGGCATGCTTCCATAGCCGACTTTTGCTCCTCGTGCTCGCTACGGTCAAAACTCCCCGAATTGCTCCCCTCGTGGTTTCCAACAGGACAATGGCCGTTTGACCGCTGTCCTTCGGTGATACGGGGTCGAGCCGATGCGGGCGTATTCTTGAAGAACTGTCGGCGAGGCCTTCACAGAATATGGAATGTCCGCATTGTCACGGGCAGGTCAGTTCGCACGCAAAGCATTGCAAGCGCTGTGGTGGAGCTATTCCTTCGGGCCAGTATCTGTTGGAGGAAATCGGGCTGACGAAGCCTGCGCCCACCGCTACCAGCACGACCACCCCTGCTTCCGCTCAAGCTCGCAGCAGAAGCCAATACCGTTTCGCGAGGCTCGGCGATAGATTCATCGCTTTTGCGCTTGATCTGGCACTGCTCTTCGGACTGTTCGCGATCGTGGATGCGTGGATCTTCATGCGATGGAGTACGTTCGATGGGAACGAATTGCAGCTCACCGCCGCTTCGCTGATGATTGCGATAGCCCTGAACGCCACCATACTTTTCCTATATGGCTGGCTGCTAGAGGCGGCCTGCGGCGCCACGCTGGGCAAGGTTCTGGTGGGAATCCGAGTTGTGCGCACGACGCAATGTGGCGCCTTAGCTGCATGCGCAGTTCGCAATCTTCTGAGGATCGTCGACGGCCTTGGCTTTTATCTGGTGGGTACTGCAGTGGCAGCTTGCTCCGATGTGCGGCAACGCATCGGTGATATTTGCGCGCATACGGCAGTCATTGAAGAGAAATTTGGTGTCGCCGCAAGAGTGTGCGCGGTCGTGCTATGGATTGCCACTTTCGCCGGAGCGGGCTGGGCTGTTCCTCGCATATGTTCAGATAACAATCCGAGACAGATGCCGTATCTGAACCAAGTCGTTGTCCGGATCGGTAGAGCCGGAAACTCTGCTTACTTTCGTATCGCTTCTTTCACGCTGGATCTTCACTCCTGAACTGCGGTGTCAAGCGCTCGCGGCTTTCCCTGGTGGTAAAGTTGGCTTCATGGCCGACACCACAAGTTCCGAAAGCTTTGAGGAGATTGTGGAGTGGGCATACAGCACCCTGCCGCAGAAGGTCAGAGACTTGCCAGATTTCCCCGGCATTCAAGTGGTGGACGAGCCTCCGGCGGATGTATTGAAGGACATATCGAAGAGAAGGAAATGGCGTCGGGGAACTGAGTTGTTGGGGTTGTACAGCGGCACATTCAGGACGAAACGGTCGTTTGCCCAGGTACCCTATGCTCCCGAACTGATCTTTGTTTTTCGCGGGCCTATTCTGCGGTGCTCTAAAGGAGATTTGCGGACCGAAGTGAAGCGCGTGGTCTGGCACGAGGTCGCACACTGGCTCGGCTACGAAACCGAGGAGCAAGTGAAGGCCTTGGGGTTATAAGCTGACGCCGAGTAGTCACCCGCTACTAGATCCGCGACATCGCTGCTAGTACCGTCTCCGGCTGGTGGTTCCACCGAGGATTCCGCCCAGAACTCCTCTCACGATCTGGCGGCCGACTTGGCTGCCGATGGCGCGGGCGGCGCTCTTGGCAAGCGCTTCGGCCATACCTTCGCGGCGGCCGCCGCCGGAGAATCCGCCGATAATAGAGCCGACGGCGTCGGTCCAACTGCTCTGCGCGGGCGCTGGTGCGGAGTTCTGGTTAACCGATGTTGGCTGCCCCTGTGCGCTCGGTGGCAGCGTCGGCGCGGTCTGCGCGCGTCCCTTCAAGCGTTCGTAGGCCGATTCGCGGTCCACACTCTTTTCGTAGTGACCGAACAAGACCGAGCCCTGAATCACCTGCTGCCGTTCCTGGGTTGTGATCGCACCCACGCGGCTTGCGGGAGGCACGACGAATCCGCGGTCGACGGGGTCGGGCGTGCCGGTTTCGTCCAGGAATGAAATGAGGGCTTCGCCGACGGCGAGTTGCATGATCACATCGGCAGTGTTCAGCTTGGGATTGGAACGAAAGGTATCAGCCGCGGCTTTCACCGCTTTCTGATCGCGGGGAGTGAATGCACGCAGCGCGTGCTGCACACGGTTGCTGAGTTGCCCGAGCACGCTGTCGGGTACGTCGAGCGGATTCTGGGTGACAAAGTAGACCCCGACACCTTTGGAGCGTACCAGCCGGACCACCTGTTCGATTTTGTCGAGCAGCGGCTTAGGGCAATCGGTGAAGAGGAGATGAGCCTCATCAAAGAAGAATACGAGTTTCGGTTTCGGAGGGTCGCCTACCTCGGGCAATTGTTCAAACAGGTCCGAAAGCAGCCACAACAGAAGCGTGGCGTAAGCCTGGGGCGCGCCAACCAGCTTATCTGCCGCGAGAATGTTTACCACACCGTTGCCATGCGCGTCGGTCTGAATGAGGTCGGCAAGGTCAAGAGCCGGTTCCCCGAACAAACTGTCGCCGCCCTGCTGTTCGAGAGCGAGCAGGTTGCGCTGGATGGCGCCGATGCTGGCAGCAGAGATGTGCCCGTACTCAGTCTGGAACTGGTCGGCATTGTCGCCCACGTGCTGCAGCATAGCGCGGAGGTCCTTCATATCGAGCAGGAGTAGCCCGCCGTCGTCGGCGATCTTGAAGACCAGAGTCAGAACGCCCTGCTGGGTGTCGTTCAGGCCGAGCATGCGGGAGAGAAGAAGCGGCCCCATCTCGGTGATGGTGGCGCGAACAGGATGCCCCTGCTGCCCGAAGACGTCCCAGAAGACGACGGGCATGGCTTGCGGGGTGAACGTGACGCCCAACTTTTTGGCGCGCTCGATAACGTTGGGATTGTTGCCGCCGGACTGGCTGAGGCCGGCGAGGTCTCCCTTGACGTCGGCCATGAAGACAGGGACGCCGATGCGGCTGAAGCCTTCAGCCATGGTTTGCAGGGTTACAGTCTTGCCTGTTCCCGTGGCTCCGGCAATCAGCCCGTGCCGGTTCGACATTCGCGGTACTACGAAGAGATCGTGACTTCCCTTGGCAACCAGAATCCCATCGGACATGGACACGCCCTTTCGATCCCATAGTCAGGCCAGAGGGAGGATTAATGCAAGGGACGGAAGCCAAGTCATTCCTGAGCGGCGACCAGGTCCTGCGGGGCGTTCAGATTGCGGAAGATTCTTGGGGAGAAGCCGACGCTTTCCAGTTCCGCTTCTTCGATCACTTGGGTGCTTGTTTGATCGAACAGCGCGTCGATCTTATAGCGACCGGCACGCAGAGCATCTTCCGCAACATTAGCGAATGAGCGGCGATAGACGGCGCAGAGCGGCTGAAGACCTCCGGCGGCGCGAGCGAGCGTCACATTCGCATTTGAGTTCTTGGCGCGGAAGATGAAGTAGTCAAGTAGGGTCTGGGACACAAACGGAACGTCGACGGCGAGGATGACGTTCAGGTCAGTTTGCGAGGCGTGGAGTGCGGCGTGAATTCCTGCTAGGGGGCCGCAGCCGGGGAAGATGTCTTCGATGGTTGGGGCGAAGGGGGCGAACTTTGCAGGATCGCCTACGATGTGAACGTTGGAAGTCATTTTGCGCGCGAGATCGAGCATACGGGCTAGCAGGGTGCGTCCTTCGAGCAGGACAAAGGCTTTGTCGGTGCCCATGCGCGTGCTCTTGCCGCCGGCGAGGATGAACGCGGAGAGGTCGGGTTCCATGGGGCGATGATACCGCTTCGACCGGCTACCAGATCTTTAACCACTAAGAGCAGGAAGGAACACGAAGGAAACCTGCGGAGTTTGAAAGCTTTTAGAACCCACTGTGTTGCCCGCCGTGCCACCTGCACGAAAGTAACCTTCCCAAAGTTAGGGGCTCGGGCGATGATGGGCCTGCGTCCGGCTGTTCGTTGACCCGGAAGTAGACTCTCATGCCACAAAAACTCATGGATGTGTTTATGCTTGGGCGCTGCTCCCACGAGTTCTCTTGGCCGCGCCGTGGTGCCGACGGAAACTATTACCAGATTTGCTTGTTGTGCGCCGCGGAATACAAATATGACTGGACGACCATGCGCCGGACCGAGCGCGTGGAACATGCCAAGCCCGAGACGGGGATCCGGCGGAGCCATCCGCGGGAGAAGCGTCCGTCATGGGTGCCGCGTGCCCGCCGTCTGAAGCTCGATATTCCTCTGCGCTACCGCGTTAATAAGACCAGCTCGTGGTATGAGGGAATCATCGAGAACATCAGCCAGAGCGGCGTGCTGTTCGTCGGGCCGCAGGGCCTGCCGGTGAATGCGTTGATCGAGATGGTGTTCGAGATGCCGGAAGAAATCTCCGGACAGAAGAACTCGAACGTCGTGTGCCAAGGGCGCGTGATGCGGGCGAAAGACGCGCCGGAGCCGGCCGAGGGCAACGTCGGGCTGGCGGCATCGATCGTCGACTACAAGTTCATCCACTAGAACGAAGCAGAGTATCGAGGGCTAAAGCCCGCGTGCCAGTTCGATCTGACGCGGCGCTAAAGCGCCGCTCTTCCAGCAAAATAATTTTTGGGGCACGCGGGAGTGAACCTGTGGTAGGCCCGGCAGGAATCGAACCTGCAACCCTCGGATTAGAAATCCGATGCTCT
>AR_comb_assmDRAFT_10087989_pt1 | contig 10529 bp, 11 predicted proteins | sample ArasoioldDNA_FD_10543 | JGI IMG/M metagenome (IMG submission 10543) | reverse complement strand
ACGTCAGTGAATTCGATCCCTGAGTCCGCGAGCATGAAGGTGGATATCCGATCGACCTCGATGACTGAGATGGAGCGACTGGAGCAGTCGCTGCGAATGGCGCTGAACCGGGCGGTCGAGGACGAGACCATGACTTCCGAGATGCGTTCCGCCGCCCAAAAACGTCCTGTGGGCGTGAGTTGCGAGGTGGTCGTAATCGGAAATCGTCCCGCCGGTGAGTTACGCCCGGGAGCGCGGATTTTGCAGGTGGTCCGTGGAGTCGATGCACAACTCGGTAACGTCGCACAGGTGCAACGGGCATCGACGGACGCGAACATACCGCTGTCGCTAGGACAGGAAGCCATCGCCATCGGCGGCGGAGGATCGGGCGGCGGTGCACACACGTTGCAGGAGTGGTTCGATTCAAACGGGCGTGAGCTAGGTCTTAAGCGAATTCTTCTGACCATGCTCGCGCTTGCGGGGGTGGGAGAATGAGTCTGACAGCGAGAGCAAGTCTTGCCACGCTAGCTCTGGTATGTGCTCTGGGTGTGTCATTGAGCCGGGCGCAGACTACGACTCCGGAAGCTGAAGCCAAGCCGAGGGCCGATGTCATCTTCTTCCACGCCAATGTCTACACGGGTGTGCCCGCAAATACTCCGTTCAGTTCCATCCTGAGAGAAGAAGCGATTGCGGTGAAGGGCGATCGCATTCTGGCGGTTGGCAAGACCCTCGACATACAAAAGTTCAAGGGGCCGCAGACCCAGATGGTCGACCTGGGCGGTCGCTTTACGATGCCTGGCTTTAATGACGCGCATCTTCATCTGGATGACGCGGGACAGACGAAACTCAGCGTCGATCTCACCGGGGTGAAATCGCTCGATGAGCTTCGAACCAAGGTGGCCAACAAGGTTGGGACATCCCGGGCAGGCGAATGGATTCTTGGTTCAGGATGGGATGAAACGCTCTGGCCCGTGAAAGTCACTCCGACGCGTTGGGATCTGGATGAAGTTTCCTCGGGACACCCGGTGTTTCTAGTCCGCATCGATGGTCACATTGCCGTCGCCAATACGCGAGCGCTGCAACTTGGAAGCGTTACTTTGGCCAGTCGCGATCCGCAGGGCGGCCACATTGATCGCAACCAGAACGGCGAGGTAACGGGAATCCTGCGCGAGACGGCGCAGGATGCGGTGGAAGGAGTGGTACCAAAGCCTACACACCAGCAGCGCCGGCAGGGGTTAGAACTCGCACTCGCCGACCTGGCCGAGCATGGGGTGACATCGGCGCAGGACTACTCACCGAATTGGGAAAGTTTCCAGATTTACGAAGAACTGGAAAAAGAGGGAAAGCTCACAGCGCGCATCAGCGAATGGCTGCCGTTTGATGACTCGATGGATGAGTTGAATCGCAAGCGCAGCTCGCATTCTCAGTCCGACTTGATGCTGCACACAGGCTTGCTGAAAGGCTTCATGGATGGGTCATTAGGTTCTCATACGGCAGCAATGCTGGAACCCTACGCCGACGACCCGAAGAACTCGGGCATTCCACGATACGATCCCGTCAAGCTGAACGATATGACCAAGGAGCGCGTACTGGCCGGATTCCAGATCGGCTTCCACGCGATCGGCGACAAGGGAGTGCAAATGGCGTTGGACGCTTTTGTCGAAGCCCAAAAAGCAGCGAAGGAAGCACATGTGAAAGGAGCGAACGGAGGGGATGAGTTTCGTCTGCGCGTGGAACATGCGCAAGTCACGACTCCGGCAGAGATCGCTCAATTCAAGCAGTTGAAAGTAATCGCCTCCATGCAGCCGAACCACCTGCTCACCGACATGCGCTGGGCACAGGATCGGCTAGGACCAAAGCGGGCCGCCACTTCCTACGCCTGGCTGGCCTTTCTGAATAAGAGCGTGGGGCTTGCTTTCGGAACGGATTATCCAGTTGAGCCGGTAACGCCATTTCGCGGGATTTACGCAGCGGTCACGCGTAAGAGCGAGAACGGCAAGCAGGAATATTTCCCGGATCAGCGACTCACGATCGATCAAGCGATGGCCGCCTATACCGCAGGATCTGCCTTCGCTGAATTTCAGGAAAAAGAGAAAGGGAAACTTGTGGCAGGAATGCTGGCGGACTTCGTAGTTCTCGACCGGGACCTGACCGCATCCTCCCCGGAGAAAATACTGCAGACGAAAGTTCTGAGAACGGTGGTAGGCGGCAAAACCGTCTACGAGGCGAAGTAGCCCGCCATTCGATTTCGGCCCAGAATTTACCTCTATTCAGGCTGCAATCCATCAAACGATTCAGGTGTTTTGCGCGTCTAATGAAGAAATGTCCTTCGTAATCGACGCCTTCCACGGGCGCATTTGTTCACCGTGGGTCTCTTTGCGTAAATAGGTATAATAGTTAGACTTAGGAGTTTTGGAGGAAGGTAGACATATGGATTCGGGCGCAATGTGGATGCGCATGAAGGCCAACCGCTGGGTGTACACGTTGAGTATTCTCGCGACGCTGACGGTCGGCATTTTGATCGGGACATTGATCTCCTCGGAGGTGAAGGGGAAAGAGGGACAGAAGGGCGACGCCACTCCTCTTAGCTTGCCTGCGGCACAGCCGACGCAGAACCCCTTGTCACAAGCGTTCGCACAAATTGCGAAGCAGATTGAACCGAGCGTCGTCAACATCAATACGGAATCGACGATCAAGAATTTGCACCGTCGCAGAGGCGGCCAAGGCCAAGGTCAGGGCGGAGACGATGACGACAGCGGCGGCATGGACGACTTCTTCAACCACTTCTTCGGCGGACCCGGTCAAGGCATGGGCCAAGGCGGACCTGGAGATGGAGCGATCCGTGAACGGTCTCTCGGGTCGGGCGTCATTGTCGATTCGAAGGGTTACATCCTGACGAACCGCCACGTGGTGGAGAAAGCAGACCGCATCCGCGTGAGATTTGAAGAGGATCCTCCGGGCGTGCAGCATGATGCGAAGGTCATTGGCACGGACCAGGAGACTGATCTTGCCGTGATTAAAGTGGACGTCGATCATGCGCTTCCGGCAGCGAAGATGGGGAATTCTGACGGCATGCAGGTGGGAGACTGGGTTCTCGCCGTTGGCAGTCCGTTTGGTCAGGCTGGAACCGTCACCGCCGGAATTGTGTCCGCTAAGGGGCGCGACATCGTTCCCGGACGGCAATTTCAGACATTTATTCAGACCGACGCGGCGATCAATCCTGGAAACTCCGGCGGGCCGCTCGTCAACTTGAACGGCGAAGTCATCGGCATTAACACAGCGATTCTGAGCGAGACGAATGCCTATGCCGGTATCGGGTTCGCACTGCCATCGAAGACCGTAGTCGACGTCTATAACCAACTGACCGGACCGGAACACAAGGTATCGCGCGGCTCGATTGGCATCATGTTCGACGCGGTGGAGAATCCCGCGATCGCTCGCGTATATGGATCTGGCAGCGGCGTGCCGATTTCGAGCGTCGTGGCAGGCAGTCCCGCTGATCAGGCAGGATTGAAGGTCGGCGACACGGTTACCAGCGTCGATGGCAAGAAAGTCACCAAGGGAAGTGAGTTGGTCTCGGAAATCGCTGCGCGCAAGCCGGGGTCCAAGGTGACGCTCGGATTCCTGCGCAACGGAAAGTCGCAGGAGGCTGCCGTCACGATTGCGGATCGCTCCAAACTGTTCGCCGCACGGCTCGGGGAAGAACAAGAAAACGACGACGAGAATTCTCCCAAGCAGAGCAAGTTCGGAGTGACCGTCCGCAAAGTGACGCCGGAAATGGCCGACCGGCTTGATATGCCGGCTGGCAAGGGCGTCATTGTGCAGGATGTGAAGCCGGGATCGTTTGCCGAGGATGTCAATCTCGGACGCGGCGACATTATCCTGGAAATCAACAAGCAGGCGGTGAACAGCGAAGAAGAGTTCTCCCGTATTGAGTCGAGCATGAAGAGCGGACAGGATGTCGTGTTCCTGGTTCGGCCTCGGGGTTCGACCCGGCAGGACGGAACGATCTTCGACGCCGGTACACTTCCGTAACGGGTACCAGCCCGACGGGAACTGGCACTGTAACGCGAGATGCAAGATGATTACAGTGCCAGTTCCAGCGTCGGGCTTTTCTTTTTTGGGGAAATAGTGGTTCGTTAGATGGGCAGCCACACCATAATCCGGAATCTTGCATTGTCCGCGATTTGCGCGGTGACAATGACTTGTGTTCTGGCCGCAGCAACTCCGCGACAGAGCTCTGGCGATTCCAGCAAAAAGGCTTCTTCTACCGCGAGTTCCACTAAGCCCCACAGCACTTCCTCATCAACCAAGACAGCGCACACCACCTCATCCGGGAAGAAGTCTTCCAAACATAAGTCGTCCCGAGCGCGGGGGCAGCAGAAGATTGACTCCGAGCGGGCGCAGGAGATTCAGGAAGCGTTGATCCGGGAACACTATCTCAGCGGTGAGGCTACAGGAAAGTGGAACGACGCCAGTGAAGCCGCGATGCGACGCTATCAAGCGGACCACGGTTGGCAGAGCAAGACAGTACCTGATTCGCGAGCGCTCATCAGTCTGGGCTTAGGTCCGAGCAAGGACCATTTACTGAACCCCGAGAGCGCGATGACTACGGTTCCAGATCGGCCCAAGGCAGAGCCGATGCCGACGACGTCTCATACAGGTCCGGCGACTGCCCAACCCGTTGCGCCTTCGGTTCCAGTAACAAGCCCAAGCCAGTCCGAAACGCCAAGTCCGCAATAAAGTCGGACCGCATTTCAAATCCCGCAATAAGTCGCTCTGTGTGCCTTAGTGGCTCTTCCGATAGCTCGTGAGCAGCGGCCGAGGAAAATACGGCAGCGGTTGGTTATTGATAATCGCGCGCGGGTTGCTCTCCACCAGGGCGGTGGCAACCTCTTCCCCACAAATATCGATGGCAGCTTCACGGGCAGTGGAGAGAATCGGAATGCGCTTCTCGGTGTCATGTGCGTCGGTAGCAAGCACATGGACGGCCTGATGTTCGAGAAGCCACAGTGCAGCTTTCCGCGCCCGCTCACCCCAGAATCCGGTTAAGGCCGATCCAGTTATCTGAACGACGCATCCCTGTTCGGCCCACTCCGCCACCCGTTGCAGATTTTCGCGGAGAATCGGATTGCGTTCCGGATGGGTGATGATGGCCGTAATCCCGCGATCGCCGAGCTTGTGAAATGAATCGGTCGTGTTCTGCGGGACGCTGTAGTTGCTGAACTCGACCAGCAAGTAGCGAGTGTCTCCGATCACGTACCGGTCGGGATGCGCGAGTGCGTCCTGCAGGTTCTCGTACGAGAGATGGAAGTCACAGCCCAAAATAATCTTGAGCGACCCTCCCATCCGGTCTTGCAACTGGGACACTAATTTCGTCAGGTACTGGCGATCGTAGTGGTAACGGTCATTCGCATGAGGACTCGCGACCATGTGGGTGATGCCATCAGCCGCTGCCGCCATGCACATGGCGACGCACATGTCCCACGACTTGGGACCGTCATCTACGTCAGGAAGAATATGAGAATGGATATCGACCACGATAAAAGGAACACCGCCACGCGCGCAGTGTTGCGCTGATTCGATTTAAGCAGATTCGACGCGGTTCGGGAAGGGCGCCGGCTTGATTTGTGCGGCACGTGCGCATACGTTAGTCTTCCGTTCCAGACCTGAAACTATGCCCCATCCCACTCCGATCGCACTGGCAACTCTAGCCGGGGTTATGTTGTGCTGGATCTTTTTCGCCAGCATCTTCCTGCTGCGCAAGCGTCCGCCCAAGGCACCCGATGCGAAACGGGACCGTACTGCCACATTCGGCATCATGTTGCAGATGTGCGGCTACTTCCTCGTTTTCTTCCAGCCCCCGGGGCACGCCTTTTTGCCACCCGTCGCAGCTCTGTCGGGACTTGCCGGGATTGTTTTTGCTTTTGTGACGATCGGAATCGCGGCAGCCTCCGGATGGCTCATCGAATCCGCCGTGCGAACTCTGGGCAAGCAGTGGGCGATGCGGGCCCGCCTGGTCGAAGGACATCAATTAATCACCGCGGGCCCGTACTCGTACATTCGCAATCCAATCTATACAGGCATGCTCGGCATGCTCATTGCGACAGGATTGGCCACCGAGCACTGGACTGCGTTGCTCATTGCGATCCCAATTTTCTGGATCGGATTGGTGATTCGCATCCGCACGGAGGAGAAATTATTACGTGCGGAGTTTGGGCAACAGTTTGAGGAATACGCGAAGCGTGTGCCGGCGGTGATCCCGGGAATCTACTAAGCGGCTACCAGATGGTTGGAACCGCGCGTGACTTACGGATGTTCCGATCGGCAGTGAGTAAGGGAATGTCTTCGATCAGGGCGGTGGCTCCGATGATGCGGTCCACTGGATCATTCGGATATCTCGCCGGCAGTTCGAACGCCTGCAGGGCAACATTGCGCGTGATGGGAAGCACATTGAAATGGCTCTCAACTTCTGCAAGAACCGTTTCCGTGTCGGGCTCCATGTCGATTCGTCCACGACTCGCGAGCAGGGCGATTTCCACGAGTGTGATGCAAGAAACTGCCATGCCACGGCCCGAGCTACGAGCCTCTTGAATGGCGGCGCGTGCCCTGGCCGAAATCCGTTGATAATCCTGGGCGAGCCAGATCACCACGTGCGTGTCGAGTAGGATCAATACAAGTCGCCCCACTCCTCTGGAGTCAACGCTGGGGACACAATGTCGCCCTTAATCTCGATCTTCCCTTTCCCCTTGAGGAAGCCAAAGATATCGTCCTTTTCCTTCTCGACCGGCACGAGCTTCGCCACCGGCTTGCCGCGCTTGGTGATAACCACGGCCTGACGCTTGGCCTGGACCTCGTCCATGATGGCGAGGCAGTGAACCTTGAACTTACCAGCTGGGATGGTTTTCATGGCAGTATGAAGCTTGTGATCATGGTCATTATACCATGGTCATAATGTTCCTTTCGCCAGCGCTTTTGCCGAAAGGATTCTTTGCAACCGCTCATTTACGCTGAAATTCCCGACAACTCAGGCCAACACTCCTGCATCGCATACCGGATTTTCGACCGGGCCCAAGGCGAACGGCAATCCTTAGAGATTTCTGGTGACGTTCGTTATGCCGATATACCTTTGCCTGCTGGAGTGGTGGCACCGTCTGCCGAAGTACCCTGCAATGGCATCGCTGTCTCATCGGCAGGGTTGGTCATTAGCAGTTCTGATTGCTTTCTTACCGTCTCTTCTCTCGGCGCGCGCGGATAACGACATTCCCCAGACGACCTACCGCACCGGCACGTCCGAAGTGCGCATCACATTCTTTGCCACCGACCAAAACAATCGACTTGTCGACCAAATCCACGAAGATGACTTCGCAATCGTGGACGGCGACCGGGTGATCCGAGACTTTCGCAGTCTGACACGCTCCGGTGAAACGAAATTGGATGTAGTCCTGCTGGTCGATGCCAGTGAATCCGTCGGGCCCAAATTTCACGCCATCGCGGATCAGGTGTTGCAGATGATCTCGCACAACGAGTCTGGCGATGACCTCTCGATCATCACATTTTCTGGACTGAAGCCTGCCGTCATGTGCGCGGCAGATTGTTCCGGTGCGGCAACGCAAGCGAAACTCAGCTCCTTGACTCCGGCCGGAGCCACTCCCTTGTTCGATTCGCTCGCTTTCAGCGCCCGCTATATGGCAGATCGCCGCACTCCTGGGGTGCGACAAGTGTTGATTCTGCTTTCAGATGGCAATGACACCATCAGTGGGCAATCCGCTCGTAATGCCGTGGACGCGGTGATCGGAACCGGAGCCTTGCTCTACGCAGTCAATCCGAGTACGACGTCCGAAAATCTCCGGGCAAGCCTTGACCTGCAGCAAATGGCGGAGGCCACCGGAGGCCGGAGCTTTTCGGTACACGAAAACGCCACCGACATCCTGCAGGCTGCACTGGCGGATCTGCGCGCATCGTATGTGGTCACGTATCCACTTCCCAGCCACGAAGCTGGGTTTCACTCGCTCCGTATTCTCCCCAAACACAATTTGAACCTGCGGTTTCATTGCCGGAGAGGATATTTCTATGACGAGTAAAATCAGATTCGCGAAACTCACAATCGGGATGGCGCTTGTTCTTTGCAGCTTTCAGATGGCGTGGGCTGGAATCTATCAGCACGGAACGGTGGTCCGAATGCGCATGGTTGATTGCCTGCCCGTTCATCATGGCTTTATGGTGGCCATGTCGGGTGGTGTGCCGCCTCAGCCGAGTGCTGATGTCTGCCCGGAGTACACCCTTATTTCCGAGAAAGTCGTTTTCGTGATCGTCGGAAGGTCCTCCAATCAACTCGTACCGCTGGCAGACGTGGTGGAGTTCCGTTTCAACAAGAACGAACTCGCGTTGCGCATCGACGATTCGCGAAACGAGAGCAAGTTCAGCATCAAGGAAATGATTCTCCGCTCGGACTGGGATCTCATCCAGAAACACATCACTGACCAGATGGCGAATCCACCGCGGGACACGAACGTGGCGCTGCGAACACGCGACTGAAGGTTGCATCGTCAAATCCCTGCGGGACGAAGTGGGTAGCAGAGCTCTCGCTCTACTACCCAACGCGATCCGACCGGTTAATACTTTGCCGCACTTGTTGTATTGGCAAGATCCTTCGAGGTCATGTCGAATGTGATCATGAACCCGTTCGTGCCCTTGTACTCGAACGCTTTCGGGCCTTCCCGGTAAGCCTCAAGCTCATTTGGCATCATGACGAAGCCGTCGTTGCGTGGCGTTCCCCAGTACTTCAGGTTCTTAAGTACGACAGGATCATCCGTGATTCCGTGGAAGCTCTTCAGTTTGATCTCGGCGTTTTTGCCGCCGTTCAAGGTAGCGTGAGCCTGATCCTTATCGAACGTCCAAGTATCTATGTCGCCCTCGCCAACCTGAAAAGATTTCCATTTCACAGGAAAGACATGCGCAAGGATCTCCGCAAGCCCCTGACGTTGTTCGGTGGTGACAGATTTGTCGAAGGTGACAACGGCCCAATCCATCTGTCCCGTGGAGAACTCGCCACCGAGATCACCGCTCAGCCAAAGCTTGACGCCGGCCAAATCGGTGGCACCGTAATTTCCTTTGTTGATCCGGTAAGCGATGTTAAAGCGGCAGTAATGCTCCATCTTGCCGTGGTCATGGTGTGCTGCCGGATGCGAATTGAAATAACACATACAAAAGTGAGGACAACTGCACGCTTCGATGGCTGTGGCATTGATGGCCCAGTCTGAAGGTGCAGTATGCCCGGCCGAGATTCCTAGTAAGGTGATGGTGGTCAGAACGAGCAAATGCCGCATCATTTTGCTTCCTCCGTGTAGATTTTGTTTAGTGCTCGGATTTGCGCTAGGGAGCGGTCTGACCCGAAAATGCCACGCAAGAGACATTCGGATGCCAGTTCACAAACGCACCGCTTGGATTTGGCTTCCACGCCCAAACGTGCAGGGTGTAGAACGCCGGCAGGCCGAAGCGATTGGGACTTTCAAAGTAATGAAAAAGCTGTCCCATGAGTTGGGGTGCGCCTTCTCCCGGATGGGATTTGTCCCATTGATCGGCATACACCAGAAAATCGGCGCCAATCAGTTGAAGATGACCGTCAGCCTGCGGCTCGTAGATCACGATCTGGGGCTTGGCGGCATCAACAACCCCGCTACCGACCAGGGCTAAATTCACGTAGTGAAGCCCCATCGCGCCTGAATCGGGGCCAGTCACGCAACCGAACATCAGGGAATACCCCTCAGCTTCTGCGACTGAAACATCTTTGAAGCGGACGGTTGATTCACGGACGGCCTTTAGAAGAGAGCCTTGTGCAGTTAGCTGTTGAGTTTTCGATCGGGAGCCATGGTTATGTGGGGATTGCGCCGTCGCCGATCCTGTAGCGATGGCGGCCACAATCAAGACTACGAAAGCATAGTGTGCTGAAGTGGGTGTGTTCCTCATTATATAAACCTCCGATTTCGAGTTGGTGTACTCAGCCGTCCGCGAAGCTCGTTCCTAAACCAGCCTGAATGCGCTAAAATCGCCAACATTCTGTGGGCTGAAGGGCGAGAGCGGCCTTGCTGAGTCTCAGCAAGGTGTCAGCACACTGCCATCAATGTCTTTGAGGAGTTCTGAAGAAGTTATTGAGAATTTCTTCCTGCGGGCAATTCCTTGAAAGTAAAGCATGTTTATGAATTCGGGGCGTATCGCCTGGACACCGAGGAAAGAGTCCTGGTGCGAGATGGTCAGGCTGTCGCTATCCCGCCAAAGGACCTGGAAACATTGGTCGTTTTGGTGGAGCGTGCCGGGCACATCGTCGGCAAGGACGAACTCCTGGAGAAGGTCTGGCCGGGAGTGTTCATCGAGGAAAACAACCTTGCCAGGCGGGTGTTCAACCTGAGGCAGGTGCTAGGGGAAGGGCCTGACGGAAAACAGTACATTGATACGGTTCCCAAGCGAGGATATCGGTTCGTCGGGTCGGTTCGGGAATTGGGAGATGGCGTCGACGCTTCGAGGTTGACACCTGCGCCAGTCAGTTTGCC
>AR_comb_assmDRAFT_11777816_pt1 | contig 10530 bp, 9 predicted proteins | sample ArasoioldDNA_FD_10543 | JGI IMG/M metagenome (IMG submission 10543) | reverse complement strand
GAAGAATATACTAAAGAAGAGATTGACTGGAGTTACATAGAGTTCATTGATAATCAGGATGTCCTTGATCTTATTGAAAAGGTTAGTAGCACACAATGTGCAATCTTGGAACTTATGTTCATCACACCTAGTGTTACTATATAGAGTTTGAGTATCTGATGTGTAGTTTTGTCATGTCAGAAACCTGGTGGTATCATTGCCCTTCTAGACGAGGCTTGGTAATGTTAGAAGGTCATGTTTGTTCGTTGCTTCTTTCTTTTGTTTTCAGAAAAAAATGATAAGGTTTCTATTTGCTTCTGCAGCATGTTTCCAAGATCAACACATGATACATTCGCTCAAAAGCTGTACCAGACTTTTAAAAACCACAAGCGCTTTGGCAAGCCAAAATTGGCTCAAACAGACTTTACAATTTGTCACTATGCTGGTGATGTTAGTGATCCTCATAACCTGAAAATGCTTGTCTTGATGTCAGTTACGTTGGTCCAATGACTGTATTATTGTTTAATTCCAGGTCACTTATCAGACAGAACTGTTTTTGGACAAGAACAAAGATTATGTTGTTGGAGAACATCAAGCTCTCCTGAGCTCTTCAGACTGTTCTTTTGTCTCATCGTTGTTTCCACCATTGCCAGAGGAATCATCCAAGACATCAAAGTTCTCATCAATAGGTTCTCAGTTTAAGGTCTGAACTCTGAACTAATGTTAAGTTACACCTGATTCTGCTTATAATCTCTACTTTGGTTCTCACCTCGTACTAAAATACAGCAACAACTGCAATCTTTGCTGGAGAGTTTGAGCACCACGGAGCCACACTACATACGATGTGTTAAACCAAATAACCTTCTTAAGCCAGACATATTTGAGAACATTAATATTTTGCATCAACTTAGGTGTGGGGTAAGCTTTAAATGTTTTAGAGAACCTTATGCTTTATGTTTTGCAACTGTATTAAACTATTCAGCTTTCTTATAACGTTGTGGAACTTCCTGTATCTGATTTCAGGGAGTCATGGAAGCCATTAGGATTAGTTGCGCTGGATATCCTACTAGAAAGCCTTTCAATGAATTTTTGACCCGTTTCAGAATTTTAGCCCCAGAGACTACAAAGAGCAGGTAGCTTAACCAACACTTAATTCCTGTAACTAGTCTTACAGTTTATCATGTTCTCTTAGTTTAGTTTAGTAGGACTTAAGGTATTAGCTTCACTTAAAAAAAAATTGGTTCTTGATTTATGTTAATAGCTATGACGAAGTTGACGCCTGCAAAAAGCTACTAGCAAAAGTGGACCTCAAAGGTTTTCAGGTGCAGTTTTATAATCTTACCTAACGCTTTCTAGTGTGTTGCTTGTTTTGCAATTACTAAAACACAAATAAAGGGCACTGGAAGTTCCATCTTTGAATATGTTAATTGGTTAACACTGTGCAAGATATATTCTAGCTTTCTTTTCTGCTAATATATCATTCTATATAAGACAATCTTTACTAACAATTTTCCTGCACCATAGATTGGGAAGACAAAGGTGTTTCTTAGGGCAGGTCAAATGGCAGAAATGGATGCTCACCGAGCCGAAGTTCTTGGTCATTCAGCACGGATTATACAGAGAAATGTCCTTACTTATCAATCTCGCAAGAAGTTTTTGTTGTTGCAGGCCGCTTCAACAGAAATTCAAGCCTTGTGTAGAGGTAATACATGTTATATGCGTTTGTTGGATTCAATGTTTGTTTATCAGGCTGTCTGTCTTATTCCCTCCCCAAACTAAATTTAGGACAAGTTGCACGTGTTTGGTTTGAGACCATGCGAAGAGAAGCGGCTTCTCTGAGGATTCAGAAGCAGGCACGGACTTATATTTGCCAGAATGCCTATAAAACCCTGTGCTCGTCTGCTTGTTCAATTCAGACAGGGATGCGAGCAAAAGCTGCTCGAATTGAACTTCAGTTAAGAAAGAAGAGAAGAGCGACAATCATTATTCAAGTAAGTTTAAGCTCGCATATTGATGAAATTGTTTCTCATTTTGCCTATTTTTTACCTATCACATAGATCTACTTGTTTGAGTATTGATGACATGAAACTTACTGGCTACGCAGAGTCAAATCAGAAGATGTTTGTGTCATCAGCGTTATGTGAGAACGAAGAAAGCAGCAATTACTACTCAATGTGGCTGGAGAGTGAAAGTTGCACGCCGAGAATTGCGAAATCTTAAAATGGTAATCCTCGTTTACTAACATATCAAGTTCTTAGTTACTTATACTAAATCTGTTCTTTACAAAAACTGACCTTTCATGAGAAATACAGATCGTTGAAGTTGAAAACTCATGTCTCAATATTTTTGTACTAAAACTTGTTTTCGTATAAGGTCTTCTGTGGAGAATGTAAAAAGCTAGTGTCAAGTGATGTAGTCAATTTTTTGTAAGCAATTCACTATATAGTATATAAGCTTCTTATATTTCTTCATTTTTTCAGGCTGCTAAAGAAACAGGAGCACTTCAAGATGCTAAGACTAAGCTGGAAAATCAAGTGGAAGAACTCACTTCAAATTTGGAGCTTGAGAAACAGATGAGGGTACACATTATTTCATCAATGATATCATGCTGGACAACACAATACCTGTGACGCAAATATTTTTCGTTGTAAACTGGATCACTTTGTTGGTTCTGTATGAGGCATCTGATCAGTGTACTGGTGCAGATGGAGATCGAGGAAGCCAAATCTCAAGAAATCGAAGCATTACAGTCCGTGTTAACAGATATTAAACTTCAGCTCAGGGACACTCAAGAAACCAAAAGTAAGGAGATCTCAGACTTGCAGTCCGCTTTGCAAGACATGCAACTTGAGATTGAAGAACTCTCTAAGGGACTTGAGATGACTAACGATCTCGCTGCTGAGAATGAACAGCTTAAGGTTAGTCATAAAATTCTATGTCCGAACTTTTTACTCCTCTTGTCGGTGTCTGTGTTGAAGACTATGTTTATGATTTTATATGTATCATCGTCGTTATTTGTCTTATCCTCTTTCCATAAAAGGAGTCGGTGAGTTCGTTGCAAAACAAAATTGATGAATCTGAGAGAAAATATGAAGAAATAAGTAAGATAAGTGAAGAGCGGATAAAAGATGAAGTTCCTGTTATTGATCAGTCTGCCATCATCAAACTTGAAACTGAAAATCAAAAGCTGAAGGTAAGATTTTTAGATACCGATGTTGTATGATGTTGATACACAACTTGAGTTTCATACAAATTTCGATTTTTCCTCCTGATAATATATATCTGATCGAGCATAACATATTCTTAGGCATTGGTAAGTTCCATGGAGGAGAAAATCGATGAATTAGACAGAAAACATGACGAAACAAGCCCAAATATCACAGAGAAGTTGAAGGAGGACGTTTCATTTGATTATGAGATCGTGAGCAATCTTGAAGCTGAGAATGAGCGGCTCAAGGTAATCTTTCTACAGATGTATAGCACGACCAAAGAAACCCAAATGGATCAAACATGCTCAACTAAGTGTTTTCAGTTTATTAGTCCCATTGATCTGATGAATGAAACTACTTCTTAGGCACTCGTAGGTTCGTTAGAGAAAAAAATCAATGAAAGCGGGAACAATTCTACAGATGAACAGGAGGAAGGAAAGTACATTTTGAAAGAAGAGAGTTTGACAGAGGATGCTTCAATTGATAATGAGAGGGTCAAAAAACTCGCTGATGAAAACAAAGACCTGAATGTTAGTTTTCCGTAGATATAGAGCCTTTCTCTGTAATTGTTTGGATTTTGTCTCCATCTCTACCTTAATTTGATAACTTTTCAACAGGATTTGGTAAGTTCCTTGGAAAAGAAAATAGATGAAACTGAAAAGAAATACGAGGAAGCAAGTAGACTTTGCGAAGAGAGGCTGAAACAAGCTTTAGACGCAGAGACAGGGCTAATTGATTTGAAGACATCAATGCAAAGGTTTTGACGATTTGCATTTTTTCTTCTCCAAAGTGTCAATCTTTTTATCTTTTCTCTGAAATACATTTGTACTCACATTAGTTAGTACATATGAATTACTTGATTATTTTTTCTCTTTAGGCTTGAGGAAAAGGTTTCTGACATGGAAACAGCAGAACAAATTCGCCGGCAGCAAGCGCTGGTTAATTCTGCTTCCCGGAGAATGTCTCCCCAGGTGTCATTTACAGGCGCTCCGGTAAATTTACAATCTCTCATACTTACATGTATAATATTTTGAAGAAAATGTTTGACTTCTTCCCTCTACCTCTTGCAGCCTTTGGAGAATGGACATCAGGTAAGTAATGAAGTAGATATTCTGTTCAGTGATAGACTTGCATCTTGCCCATCGCAAGTCTTTCTAGATAGAGTTTCTTTGACAGTTTTTTTTGCATTCTTACAGGAACCACTTGCTCCTATACCGTCAAGAAGGTTTGGGACAGAATCTTTTAGACGATCTCGAATTGAACGACAACCCCATGTATGTGCCTAACGAATATATTAGCCCTAATTTATAGTTTCGTACTTCTTTTCACCGGTTAGTTTGTTGTCATATTTCTATGCTGCAGGAATTTGTTGATGTTCTTCTCAAATGTGTATCCAAAAACATCGGTTTCAGTCATGGAAAGCCTGTTGCAGCTCTTACAATATATAAATGTCTTATGCGCTGGAAAATATTCGAAGCAGAAAAAACAAGTATCTTTGATCGAATTGTTCCTGTGTTTGGTTCTGCAATAGAGGTAACCTGAGAAATTACGACTTACTTGACAAGGATATCCATGGTTCAAATAAGATGACCCAAAACAAAATGTTGCATGCCTCAAATGATTCATAACTTTCCTGTGATTGCTCCGACTTTGAGTTAGATAGAACTTAACAAATCCTCTGCCTTATTTATATTCAGAATCAGGAGGACGACAATCATTTGGCTTATTGGCTAACAAACACATCAACACTCTTATTCTTGCTTCAAAGAAGCCTGAGACAACAGAGCTCAACTGGCTCAAGTCCAACAAAACCTCCACAGCCAACTTCATTTTTTGGAAGAATGACACAGGTAACGAGGAAATGGAAACAAATTCTTGTCTTGGTGTAGCTCCATGTAGCTTGATTTTTCTAGCTCTAAAATCTTATGTTATTCCAGAATCTTCCATAGCACTCCAAACTTATGTATCGAGGGTTACTACAAATGTGATTTTTTTAGGGTTTTCGTTCAACCTCTTCCCCGAATCTTTCAACTGATGTGGTGCAGCAAGTAGATGCTAGATATCCTGCTTTACTTTTTAAACAGCAGCTTACGGCCTATGTTGAAACAATGTATGGAATAATCCGAGAGAATGTTAAGAGAGAAGTATCGTCACTGCTTTCTTCCTGCATTCAGGTATACCTTTGGTCACCCGACCTCGTTTGAGAATCCATCAGCTTCGAAGATAGGTTTGTTTCATTTTAAATGATTCTCTTCTAATGATTCAGAGTCTGAAGGAATCATCATGCGATTCCTCTGTTGTGAATTCACCGTCAAAGTCATCTGAAGAGAATCTCCCGGCTAAGTCATCTGAAGAGAATTCCCCAAAGAAGTCATCTGAAGAGAATTCACCGAAGGAGTCATCGGGAGATAAGTCACCGCAAAAGCTATCTGATGATAATTCACCATCTAAAGAGGGGCAAGCAGTGAAGTCGTCTGAAGAGAATTCACCAGCAAGCTCTTGGCAAAGCATTATTGAGTTTTTAAATTACATTCTCATCACATGGAAGAAAAACTACGTAAGAATATTTTTATATGTAAGCTTCATTACTGCTTCATTTGCCTACTAAAAACGTTCTCTTTCAGGTTCCTCTGTTTCTCGTTCAGAAGATGTTCAGCCAAACTTTCCAATACATCAATGTTCAACTTTTCAACAGGTTATTGTTTATATCCCTTCATCCAACTACCTCTTGGATAAATCAACTTTCCAGGCAGTCAACGTATTAAACTAGAGCTATTATCTGAACCATGCAGTCTTCTCCTCGAACGGGAATACTGCACAGTCAACATGGGCATAAAAGTGAAGGCAGGGTTAGATGAACTAGAGTCATGGTGCAGCCAAGCGACTGAAGAGGTAAAAACTTGCCTTAAAAAGTTGTAGTAACCAAACATATTTAGGGAGTGATTTCACTTGCTACTCTTGAATGCAGTTCGTAGGATCCTCTTGGGATGAACTGAAACACACAAGACAAGCCGTAGTGCTCCTGGTTTGTCTTCTTTTCTTGACAGTATACCACTCTCCCTCTTCTTTCTCGTTCCTGAATGTTTATGGGTTTTTCTTTCAGGTTACAGAACCGAAGTCAACAATTACATACGATGATCTTACTATTAACCTTTGCTCGGTAAGTCTCTGCTTCTCTGATGTAACAATTCCACTAAAGAGTAGAAGGAAAATTAGACATTACAAATGACAGGTTTCAGAATCAAACATGTGCAAAGTGAGGAATGCATGGAGGACTTTAGCTTAGAACTTAAATCCTTTGTAGCCTTCTGCTATCTCTAGAAGGAGCCATTAACCTAATTCTTCCAATCTTTCTCCGTCTGTCAGGTTCTTAGTACTGAGCAATTATATAGAATATGTACTCTCTGCAAGGACAAAGACGATGGAGATCATAACGTATCACCAGAGGTACATAGCTCTGAGCTCTGATTAACCAAAAAAAAAGACACTCTGTATTAAAGTGTCTATCTTGGTCTTCACAATGCAGGTGATTTCCAACTTAAAACTTCTATTGACAAATGAAGATGAAAATAGCCGTTCCTTCTTGCTGGACGACGATTCCAGGTACTGACTAAAATCATTTAAAATTTGTTCGGATATCTTGAGCATACGCTCCTAAATAATTTGCCATTTGTGTGAACACAACAGCATCCCTTTTGACACCGATGAAATCTCGAGCTGCATGCAAGAAAAGGACTTTGCGAATGTAAAGTCAGCTTCGGAACTCGCTGATAACCCTAACTTCCTCTTTCTCAAGGAATGAGAAATTGTGTTTCGGCCTTGGTATAACATGTATATTCCATTCCTCTTCGGGTTTTTTGTAGAAATCTCCATAGCTTTCTTTTTGTACACCTCCTCGTTCTCTTCTTTTGATCTCTTCATGCTAATTTACTTGTGGGATAAGAAACCCTAAAAGGCAGTATTTGACTGTGTGATACAAATTTTGATATATAAATACAATATTATGAGACCGCCAAATAAATGAGTGCTTATTCTGATTGCCACGTCATTCGGTCGGAAATAGTCAGAATGGTTCAGATAAATGAGTGCTTATTACGAAAAAGCCCGGTTACAAACCGGTTTTGTCTTTGGTCAGAATTTACGCATATAACATGAGATTGATACATGAACATAGATTTTTTTTTTCTTTTTTTTTGTCAACTCCTTGGGTAAAACTTAAATAAAGAAACAGTGACAATGGACAACCACGTATGAACCATTTTTAAAAACTAATGAATACTGCTGAAGCAAAAACAGCAAATCATAACAGTAATAATTGAGCCATATTATAATTAAAATAGGTCATTAAAATAAGAGGTAAAAAGAGAAATGAGAAATTTTTGAGGCAAAATGCAATGTACATCTACAAGAATCTTGGGAGACGGCATAATTTTACCCGTTTTTCTAAGCATTCAATTCTATGACAATCAAAGTTGTAATAACACCTTCTCTTTGCTATAATTAGCTACTAACATCCATGTTGTATATATATAAATAGTATTACCACAAATAAACAATAATAGCATAAAGAAAAACTCACTCTAATACACTTCTATTTTCTAAGCCTCTCTCTGGTGGGTTGACAATTATTAAAAATTAGTAAGCCTACCAGTAATTTACTTTGAAAATATCATAAATTGTAAGAAACGGGAGAAATGATATTCTTTTTCATGATGAGCACATACAACATTTTTCGTTAAAAATCATTCCCTCCATAATTAGTCGGCGCTACGGCTTTATTTAGTGCAAAATAAGAATGACAATAACATGAATCTCCTTCTTCTTTAATACAACTCATCGAGTTGACTAATATTTAGCAGATCTCTATTATACACTTCTTTCAAATATGAATATAGGAAAAGATTCATTAACGAATAATATATATTAGTAATTCAAATTTGAATTAAAAAGGAATCTCGTGACAACATAAAATAGCCCATAAGCCATTGCTAAGAAAAGTATTTATCGATCATATTGTGATTTATTCTGTTAATAATGATTTAATCACATTGATTTGTTAGCTACCACATGCCGCTTATTATGTGTGACACACGATACATGACGCTTATAAATCAAACCAAACTATTCCCATTGGCCATTGATACATATTAGTAGTCCTTTTTCAATCAGAACATTAATATTCTAAAATACAGATCTTATCAGAAATTAAGTTGTTAAACCTGGATGAATTGATTCGGACTAAAAACTGTTTGGGAAAACCGAAAAAAACAATGTTTTTAATTAAAACTTTAGTTTTCGTGGTTTTTTATAGTTTCACTATTATGTTACCATCCGGATTCAAATTTCACATAATAGATAGATGTTCTAAATAAATAAAAAACTTATTAAAATTTTTTTGGTAACGTCTATTTTTTCACTTAATTTGGAAACTAAAAAATGAAATTTTATTATATTATTCCAATAAAAACCAGAATAGTATCCGGAAATATGAATAAAATCAGAAAATTACGACAAAAAAAAAATCATCAGAAAATACGGATCATATTGAAGGGGTTGACCAGTAAACCAAAGGTCCAGAAGACACCTGAGGGCCTGAGGCTGATGGTATAAATTAAATCAGAAAAACATGTGATCACATGGACTTCCCATCTTTCACTATCACAATTTTTTTGAGGGAACCATTTGACTCGAATCATTTATTATATTTCCATACCCTTTCAGTTATTACAGTTATGGAGTTAGTTGCATCTCTATCTTCTTCTTTTTTTCTCTCTTTCTTATACATAGCTATATTTGAGTCATCCATGTTGTGCCAAAAAAATTCCAAGAAAACTCATTATAGATATCTTTCTGAAGATTCTTTTTCACATGAAATCCATTGTTTTTGAGATTTCTATCATGTGTAATCATTGATGATGTCTTAAATAATAAAAATATTTCGGTTCTTTCACTACTTCAAAAAGTTATTATGTGTTTTATGAAGAACTTCTCGTTAACAAATATGTAATCCATTGTTTTTCTCTTAGCGTCTTCTTTATTGGAATAGTGTGATACCTAACTAAGAATGTGAAAAATGTACTTGGCCTAGCTAGATTGATCCGCTAGTGGATAGGTTAAAGTTGGGGAGTTTTTGATATAAGTATATGTTAAGTTTCTTAGAATGCATGCAAACTCGAAAAATAAATGAGAGTTAATCATATCCTTTATATATATTTACTGCTGTGAATCTTTTCTCATTTACGGGAATTCCTAACATGTATGAGTGAAAAGTAAAAACAAATATAGTTTGGTTTTTAAATGTGATAACTGATACGAGGAGCATGGAGTCACAGTCACCGATCCCTAATTATCAACTTTGTATGCTTTTCTCGTTTTATGATATATCAATAACATAAACTATACATTCGTTGGTCAAGCACACAGTAATTCACATAAAACAGTTGAAAAGAAATAAATGTTAGAATATTTTCATGTTACCAACATATTTTCAACTATTATGAGAAAGTCATAAACAAAATATAGGACGGCATGAAATTAGGTAGGCTTTTATGCTAAGTTTAAAATTGTAACATGGAATTTTGGGTTATTAATGAGTTATATTTGTAGAAAAACTAATTAAGTCACATGATTAAGTAGCTGACTGCGATCGAATCTGGTTAATAAAGTAAAAAATAACGTATTTATATATAATTTAGCAAAAACAAAAAAAATCAGAAATTCCTCTTTTGCAATAATTTGTCCTCTCTTCTCGTAATATATGTTTAATGACTTATTATTTTGCTTTGCGGGATTCTCTGGCAATAATTACACTTATTGGACAAAAAGAGTTGTTATTTAGTAAACTAAAATAAAAATATCATTCTTTTTGTCATATCAAATAATTTTCAGATGTTAGAAATGATTGGCATTACATATATACCCACCAAAAGATTTTGACCAAAATTTGGCGGATAGTGTCGCATTTGTTGATTATGTTATGTCAGTTTGTTTTATTTAGTCCACTTATGGTCTTCATTTATGGGAAGCAAATATGAGTTGCTATTTGCTAATGGTCAATGAGAGATCACAAAGTCAAATGAAAATTATCTAAAAGAAAAATTTCGGCTTAGCATAAAGTAGTTTATAATTCCAATTCCCATGTTTCCATGTGATGTGATATACACAAACTCTGCTTCCCAATTGTATTCGCCATGGATATTTCTCTTCTTTATTATTTTTACTAGATGATCACCCATGCTATGCATGGGTTTTTGTTTTTAAAATTGTCAGAAAAATATGATTATGGCTTTTTGTTGATTTTGATGTTCATTTTGATAAATTCATCTATTTAATATAATTATTA
>AR_comb_assmDRAFT_10113000_pt1 | contig 10530 bp, 12 predicted proteins | sample ArasoioldDNA_FD_10543 | JGI IMG/M metagenome (IMG submission 10543) | reverse complement strand
AGCTATAAAGGCAGCGTTAGGTAGTGTATCTGGTATCATCCATCCAATAACAGTCAAACCAGCGGTTTGCTGTAACCATGCTGCATCTGGAACAGTACATACTGGAAGAACTGCTCCATTATTAATTGGCTCTACAGAAGAACCTCTGATACCAGGAACTATACCAGGTCGAATACCTAGAGTTCCGTCTCCTGCAACAATTCCACCGTTAAAACCAAGATAAGAACCATCATGTCCATTGCCACTAGAATCCACCATAGTGCCAGCGACGATTTCATCGCGCTTCCACCAACCCATTGGCAAATCTGCTAGAACTTCACTTGCAAAAGACATAATTTTCCTTTTGTTTGCTATGGAGGGGCCATGCCGGTGACCCCTCCATAGACAACTATTACTCAGCCTTCGGTAAGATCAGCAATCTTACCATGAGAATTCCGGCGATGCGTTCCGATTTCACAGTACTCGAACAACGTTGCAGTGTATGCATCGAATGATCCAGCAGAGGTGATCTTGCGCTGCCAGTTAGAACCGTCACGATTCATAAATGACCAATCGCCAGCCTTATAAACCTTAAGTTCCTTTTCGTTAAGGAAGTGCATAAGGTTTCCAGGGCAGTCAAGGTCAGAAATGAGAGGAATCTCTCCTGAATCTACAGTGAAAGCAAGTCCCTTGAATCCACCAGTAAATTCCTGAGTGTTTGTAATCCTGCGCTGCTGAACCAGAAGGTTGAAGTAGGCACGACGAACACCGAGTCCACAGAAAATCACAGTAGGCGATCCACCACCCTTACGGCGAATCGTGTCAACCATGTTAATCATAAGACCTTCGGTAACAACTCGGTTTGTTCCACCATTTGAGTCAACCGAAGAAGCCCAAACAGCAGAAGTTGACGGGTTGATATTGTAGAGCAAACCAGAAGACTGAACAATGTCACCAAGTCCAGTCATTTCCTTGCCCTTGCTAGATGCACGAGTTAGATATGCACCCGTAGCAGTAGCAGTAACTGCCGTTCCAAGAGTTACAGTTGTAGTGCCAGCAGAACTTGAAAGTCCCGTGATTTCGATACCTGTTCCATTTGCTCCATCAGCAGCAGTGAAACAGTCAACAATCATTCCGACTTCAAGATAAATAGCAGCACCATCAGTAGTAACAAGAGTGGTAGTTGTTCCTGCCCCCGTGGCAGTAACAAGCTTACCAGCAGTTGTTCCATAGAACTGACGCCCAACATCCTTCTTAAGACCTTCCTTCATACCGCTGATCTCTTGATCAAGGGCAGAAGCAAAAGCCTGGAAGTTCTTGTCCGCAAGTTCAAACGTCTGACCAGTAAGTTCAATAGCACCATATAGGTACTTCAACTTAACCTGAGCAGAGTCGTAACTCTGAGTCTGCGGAGTCGGGAGAGCTTCGTTTTCGTTCCTCGCACCAATACCATGATTACGCTTGGTACGAATCGGGAAACGAACATACTTACCGCCAACTTCGTGGGTCACACCCTCAGAAGTCTTTTCAATACGAGTGTATGCGGTGACCTCTGACTGAAGTTGATCGTTAAGACCACTTTCGTAGACTTCTTTCAGAATGTTGTCTACGGTGGTCATAGTGGTTGTAGCCACTGTGATCTACCTCTCGATTAGCTATCTTGGTGAGCCGCCTGCAACATTTGTGCTACAAGCGAACGGCGCCCCTGATCATCAAGTTGCTTTGGATCAACTTGATTATCTGGAGCGCGACCACCCGAAGGCAATACTCGTGGCCCTGGCCGTCTAGAATTAGCAATCACATTCTGCTCGAATGCTCTGTATTCTTTGACGAAAGGCTCAAGCGAATCGATGCTTCCACCATTGTTGGCGGCTTGCAAAGCTTTGGTAAGAACCCAATCTACATCGAACTCACCATGAGTTTGCTGCAACTGCTCAATCTCATCTGCAAGTTCTTGATCATATTGGCTATCTTGGGTCGCTTGATTCTGCTGTACCATGTACTGCGCCATTGTATTCAGCATCTGCTGCATCTTTTGAAATTCAGGATGCTGAAGAAAATCCCCAGGTGGTTCTTCTTCTCCAGTGCTAAGGCCCTGCTCTTGTTCTTGAGGTCTCAAACCTGCCTGATCTACATACTGATTGAGAGCTTCGATAACATCCATTGGACGTGCATCAATTGCCTCAAGCATCTGTAGCGCATAGTTAATGCGTTCAGGATCAATCTGGTTTTCCAGATATGGTTTATAACCTTCGTACTGAGAGTGTACCTCATTCAACTTGGTCTGGAAGTTTGAGTCCCACTTCTTCAGATGCGGAGTTACTTGGCTGTGCAACTGAGAAGGAACGATTGAAAGAAGATCGTTCCAGGCAGGATTGATACTTTCCCCACCCCCCTGAGAATCAGGGGCTACAGGGGGAGAATCGAATTGCTGCTCAGCGCCCTGGCCAGATTCTACTGCACCTTCACTCATTAATTATACCGCTTTCTTTGCTGTACCAGTTGCTCCCGTAGGATTTTGACTGAGCCGTCTCTTTACTGCTTCACGACGGGCATCTCGCGCATTTAGTCTTTCAACGTTCTGCGCCGGACTAATAAATCCCTTAGTGTCCAACTTGGCTTTAGGATTGAATTTCATAGCTAAACAGCCTTCCTACCACCAGCACCTTGCGGACGATTCCTTAGGTACCTTTGAAAAGAAGACTTACGATGTTCTTGTCTTTCTTCTTTATATTCATTTCTAACAGCGCGATCATACCTTCGATCTGCTCTTTGCTCCTTAGGAGTATAATTGCTATCTCCGCCGCTAACCCCAGATGGAACTGGAGTCCTGTAGCCTTTATTCGCCATTACTTCACCGAAGCCGGGTCAACGTTCTGACGAATTGCATACACCTTGTCATTCTGCGTCATCTTGTCAATGTAAGCCTGAGTGTAGCAACCGCCAATTGCAAGAAGTGCAGTGTCAAGAGAAGAATTGTCATTCAACTTGGTTGAAAAGTCGGGCTCAAGAGTAGAATCCCCACTCGCAGTCCGCTTCGGATCAATGAAACCCCTTTCGGGGGGCGTAAGCATATGCTGTGCCATTTAATTATCCTTGTTCTGGTGGGGGAGCAGGTTCTTCTCCAACAGGTGCTTCACCCTTAGCTTGCGCTTCAAGTTGCTTAACAGTTTCAGGGTTATTTGCCATTTCTAGCATGTCTGGACCAAATGGCATTGCGCCTTGTGCTCCAACCATAATTCCCTGAACATGCTGTTGCACATGTTGTTCAAACAACTGCTTTGCTTCTTGCGACAAATTTTCGAAAGCCTGAGACTTCCGATAGTTATTGTGCCGCTCAATATGCGTTCTGTGATCATCCCACGTGTTAACAGGAACAATAAGTGGGAATGTAACAGGCTGTGGACCCATACCTGGATTCATTGTCATTGCAGACAAATCCAGCAAATCTCCTTCTGGACCCTGCATCAAAAGACCCTGCTGCATCTTTTGCTGTGCCTCAGGAGTTTGCAAGTACAGACTCATCTGTTCTTGCCTACTTTGTTCAAGTAGGTCAGCAGTGACTTGAGCCATTTTCAAGTTTTCGCGTTGAGCCTGTCGTACATCTACCTGAATTTGTTCGTAAATCTTGTTAATTCCGCCAATTTCCATGACTTCTAGACCCTTATTAGGGTCAATGAAGCCTAGTTTCATCAAGTCCATGATAAAACTTTGTTTAGCTGCTCTGGAAGTCGGGAGTGCTGAACCTGCTTCCACTCTAATGTCAGTGTTATCTCGAAGGTCAGAACCTTCAAACGCAAGAACGTCGAAAGAACCATCTTCTCCGGTAACTTTGATCTTACGGGGCGTATCCCAATATTGCTTGACATAGGATAGCGTTTGGTAAGCAATTTTCTCTACGCCTTCCTCAAGCGAATCGAAAGTGTAACTCAGTTTAGATTCATCCTGCTCTTGCAGGTAAGAAATTGCTGTAGCCGCAGTTACACCTGGAGGAACCTGGCCGCGAGAAACTTCATGCTGACCGGAGATTTCGTTCATGTCAGCCCTAATACGATCTTGCTCTTCAAGAACGTAAGAAGGCAAGCCTTGTAGTGGAATAGGTTGAGGCGGATTAAAGCCGGGGCGGTAGAGAATAACTTGACCTGGCTCAGAAGTGATCTTGTTAGGGTCTACCGCCCCCATCTCTGCCGCAAGTTGCGGCTTTGCCATACGGTTTTTAGATTCAATGATTTGCCCTCTAGTCCTATTGTACTCTCTTTGTAGTGAGATTAGATCTACTATCGTGGAATCTCCGTAGAACTTACCAGTTTCAATATGCCTTAGGTGCGCAAAGGGATATTGATTGTGATAATACGGCCAACCTTCGTAGAAATCTAAAAGTTGGTCACCTGCTACGGAAAACATTCCCCCCTGTGGCAATAGTTTTAGTTGACCTGGACGAACCCACATCTCTAGAACAAGCGTACTTTCATTCTTACTATGGTTCGTTTGTTCTACTCCCATTACAGCAATAAAGGATTCCTCCAGCATGTCACCTTTTGCCTTGGAACCCTTTATATCTTTACCATACGCCATGCTGAGTTGCTCTGTATCCCGGTTAGCAGCATGGATGATAAATGGCTGATCTTCAATTTCAACTTCTTTTAGATCTGGAACAAATAGATGGAAAGGCGTTAGGTTTTCGTAACATATATCTCCCATTATATTACTGAAATAATCTGGTTTATTGTCATCCCACCAGGACTTAATGAAACCGTTGCCTGTAATACAGGTCCAGAAAACGGCCCGCCGAAGAGTGCGATGAACTTTCTTCTCTCTAAATAGAGAGTCCCAGATTTGCTCTCCTGCATTTGCAGCATACATGTCTCGATCATCAGAACTAGAAGGCACAATAAATGCATTCGGCTTCTGTGCAGTCAACTTACTCATTTCTGTCCTCATAAGGGGACGAATAAGATTGACTACAGGGCGAGACCTGTAATATGGAGCAGGAGGCGTGAACATCCTAAACTGGCGCATTGATCCAGGCGCGTCTTGAGATTGGATGTTTTGCTTACCAAAGTAGAAGGCAAGATTAGTGTACCACTGACGTTCTGCTCTCCAGCGGTTACTTTTCGATCTTTCGAATTGCTCGTTGGCGTAAGCAATGAGACGTTCAGTGTCTCTCTTACTTAGGTCCGGGCGGTCTGATACCAAATTCAGAGAGGGTGTCCCTGAACTCGGTGTCGTCGGCATCTCCGTCATCGAAAATCGGTTGTCCTAATCCGTGAGCCTGTCCTAAAACAGCCAATTCATCAAAATCAGTTTTAGGTGTAAGATCGGGAACTTCAAATGATTGGACCTGGGTTGAAAGAGCAGCAAACGTTTTAAAGTCTGGACTCATCAACCTATTTAAAAGGTCCTGATTCTGCTGCCTCAAAGTCTGGTTTTCCTGCCTCATCAACTTTGAAAAGTTCCACGTCAGAATCACCAGAGCGGCGGTCATCAGGAATAGACATATTGAAAGAAACAAAAGTATCTGTGAGCGATCTGACACGTTCTTCACTTTCAATAAGATCAGACCTGAGCCTATCATTTTCTAGGATAGCCTCGTCCCTCTCATAAGGAGGAATATAGCTAACCGTCCGTGCAATTTCTTCTGCGCAACTCACGCAGATATACATTGCACCTTCGTAGTCAATTGAAACTCCGAAGTCAACAAATTGTTTTGTACCATCGGCCTTACCCTCACATGCTAAACACTTGTGTGGGAGTAAGGTCGAAGTTACAATTTGAAACTTCGCTTGATCAGGATTGGTCACGGAGAAGAACTACTTCCTGAAGAAGAAGACGTAGTTTCAGTCGGAGGCTTTTCAACAGGCTTAGGCTCGGGAACAACGTCCTTACCATTCGAAGGAGGAAGACCCTTTTGAAGTTCTTCAACCTGAGCAAGTCCTACATCATATGCAGCCTGCTCGAAAGCTACAGAGGCAGGAACTTCACTCTGTCCTTCGCGCCACTTATCAAACTGATCGCGCTGGAAAGCTTCTACTTCGGCAATCGTCGGTCCCGAACGACTACGATCTACCGCGTGTGCATTGTAGTAAGAAGGGTTCACCATAGGCTTTTCAGGCTCGACTCCTTCTTCTGCGAATGCATTCGGCCCGGAACTCTGGTTCAGTTCTTCAGCCTTTGTTTCATCTGCCATTACCATTCTCCTACAAATTCGTCTGTAACAAAGACGGGTTCAGGATGTTTATTAAACTCGGGGTCAATGTTATTATATTGCCCCACGCGCACACTCGGCGCCCCTAGGAGGTTTGGCAACACCGTAGCAGCCGGGGGAGCCTCCTGGGGGTTCAACTCCGGCATAAACGAGAAGAAGTAACGTGAAGAATCGATTGCGTGATCATCTTTCTTCTGTGGCTTTTCTTGTGCGTTATTCTTCTCACGAAGTTTACTAGTTGCAAATAGTGCGCGTCTATACTTTCTCATTTCTTTCTGTAGATTCACACAATTCTCTGTAATAAACCACTTGCGCAATCGCAAGTAGTTGTTCATCTTATCAAGACCAGCTTCAACGTCCCGTTTGGCTCCTGTTGCAAAATTAATCCCGTGGTTGGCATATTCGATTTGAATAGAGAGTCCAGTGACTTGCTGCCGCTGTTTGATAGCAGGATCGGCAATCCTGAGGAATGGGATGATTTCATAATTTTCTCTATAGTATCGTTCACGTTCCAATAAGAATTTAGCGTGCTGCTCGACGGTCCACTCTCTCCTGTAATGTTCGTCATAAGTTACAACAACACCAGCTTTCTTATTAACAGCGTGCCATAAAACAGCAGTAGGATTGTTATATCCGGCGTCAAGACTGTAGTAGTGCTCCCAGTCCACTCTATCAGGGACTCCTTGCTTAATGACATGAATGTTAGGGTCATAATGCTTAAAAACAAGCCCGCTGATAGCGATGTAGCGACCGCGTCCACGAATTAACCTTTCATCCTCACTATAACCTTCAAGTGCTGCTTCTTTACCATCTGCATTTAGAAATGGATTATCTTCAATGTCTACTTCTACAACTGTAATCAAATTTGTGTGACGCTTTTCATAAATTTCATCGAAGGTCCATGTGATACCTTCGACTGGAGTCATTGTCATCCACCAGCGACCATTGTAATCCACAAGACGGGCCTTGCACTCTTTGAATATATCAAAGGGAGGCTCTTCATCAAAATGAATCCAATGTCGCGGGACACCCGCAAATTTCTCAACGGCCTGTTCATGAGACATAATTTCAATCTCTGAGTCATTCCGTAGCTTTAATACGTTCAGCCGACCATTATATGAATCTTCCCACGAACCATTAACAAGTTCCGATGGAGGAATCCATTGTTTCAGCTGCGGAATGATAATTTCACTAGCACCGTTTTTGAAGTCAACAGTTACAATGCGACCAAAAATTGGTGGTGGAGGAAGCTCGATATAAGGATGCTTTCCTAATGCCCACATAATGTCTTCATTGATACCGGCTACAGTCTTCCCGCTCCGGTTTCCACCAAGAAACAGTCTTCCGTTCGTTTGACTTGAATGAAAGATCTGTTGCTTCTCGTGTGGTTGATACTGCAAATGGTTCGGTTTTTGACTTCGCAAACCAGTTGCAAGAAACTCCAGCATACTGTCAAGAGACAATAGGAGCAACCTTCCTTATAATGAAGTGACTTGAAAGTCCAGATGAACCACCTAAAACGTTCAAGTTACCTCCAGAGTTCTGCTGCGCCGAAACTGCAAACCAGTCTCCTGCTGCTAATTCAAACTCTGTATAAGTAGTAATTGTAGCACCCACGCCCGTAACAGGAGTTGCATGTCGAGAATGAGAAATTACGCTTCCACCTTGGTTCCTAATGAAAATCTGTCTGTAGCCAGTCGCGTTTGCAGCAAAAGCAATTTGTGCGAACAACACATACAAACCGTCTTCAGGAACAGTCAATTTAGAAGGGGAACCAATGACCCACAAGTCTCCCACGTCATAATCTGATGCGTCCCAGTCAATTGTTTTTTCCACGCCGGTGGTGGTAGTAATGGCTACAGAGGTAGTCACCTTAGCGCGAATTGGATTAGTTAAGTTGTCTGGGAGGTCAACGTAACTGTGGACGTGGTTGCCTGGGGCTGCTTGAGTTGGTCCCTTACCTAAAGTATGATGTTGTGAAAGCGCGCCAGTGTCTACGTCACTATTAATGTGTGACGAATTAACTTCATGTGCTCCAGACTTTTCTGGATAGCGTTCTGTCACGTTAGGCTGCGTCGGTCTCGTACATTAAATTCATACCAATGCTGTCTCCATTTGCCCAAGTAAAAGGAAGAGTTGCATTAAGTACACCACTGTAACCTGTTGCTCCACCTGCACCGTATAAAATAAAGTTTGTTGAACCACCGCCACCTGAGCGCAACACAATAAGTGGGTAGTCCTTCAAACTTGGAGCAGCGTCTTGTATGTAAGCAGTTCCAAGTTGAGGATTATTGAAGTCCAATTTTTGAGGGAAAGGAAGTCCACCAAAAAGAGCACCAGCAGTTGCAGAGAAGGTACAGCCAGAGAATCCAATTGCAATGGTGCAAATAACAAGCTTCCCAAGCCTTATGTAATAACAATCTTGGGCAACGCCTGGGAAAGTAGTAACGTCTGTACAAGTAATAGTGAAAGCTGTCCAAGGTACGTTTGGAGCACCGCCAATTGCACCTTCAAGTGCAGCCAATCTTGCTTCATGATCTACTAGAGTGTCTGTGTTGTTGTCTACTTCTGTGTCAAGAATGTCCCAGTTGTCATTTAAGTCAACGTCTTCGTCAACAAAGTCTGTACCGTCAGGCTTATAAAGCCCGAGGTTAGGAGTAATTATTCCCACTGTGTTTTCTCCTGACCCCTTTACTAGGGCACTCTCCTTACACTAAAGACAAGCACTGCTAGCAACACGATAATGACAATGTTGCAAAGCAAGAGAATTAAGTGATAGGTTTCCCCACTCACGAATCTAGACTCCTTACTGCTTGTACTTCTGAGGCAATTGCTGCAAGAACCTCTGGATCTTTTACGTGTTTCTGTACGGCTTCAATTAGAACTTGCATGGCACGCTTTACGTTTACTGCTTCTGGCGAGCTTGCTCGCCCCGTAATCTCATAATAGAACTTAATCGCGTTTAAGTTGCCTCTTTCAATTTGACGCCCTAGTTGCGTAGTTGCACTCGGCGCGAAGTTTGCGAACGCTCCTTCTGCCCGCCGAGACAATTCGTTTGTGAATTCTTTACTACTGTACCAACCCTGGAGTTCTTCTGGAGTAATACCAGCTTCTTCGAGCCGGTAATTGCTGTTCCTAACATCGCTAAAGTTGGTAATGATAGCAATCGCAGCTAATTGTCTGGCGTCTAGTCCGCTGGTTCCCGGCCTTGAGATACCGCGTCTATCTAGACACTGCAAATAGAACTTACTGTTGTGTAAAACGAGCAGTTCCTGCGAGTTAAAGCCAAACTGCTGGCGAAGTTCGCTATCCAAGGGATAAGAATTCTTAGAATGATAATAAGTTTCGATCCATGGAATGATTTTATTTGTGAACTGTGGACCAATTGTTTTGGGAAATTTAAGTTTTCTTGGGTGCACCGTGCCTGGGGCAAGTGGCACCAAATCGGACATAGCCACAGGGTAGCACACGACAAGCTAGCTACAGCCCCCCAACTCGGGCTTTGGGTGAAAAAAGTAACCCAAATTTTTTAAAAATTAGGCTCTCTTTGGGGAGGGGGGGCTTGGATTTTGTTTGTAGGGCGGTAAGAGAGTAATCGGAACAAGTTCCCATGGAAAAACCCTTACAACATCTATGCGCATAATTATCATTGAATCTTCAACAGTTGAAACTGAAACTGTTGAAGCGCGAAGTTAGAATGATCTAATGTCCTGACAAACGAACAAACCCGTGACTATTTGTCCTAGTCATTTCGGACTATCAAAAAAGAATTATAGATAGGCCGGATCGACTACGTTTGTCTGACCGAAAGTAGGAGTTGCACCCTGGTGGCTTGCCGTATTGTTTTCCTTGTCAGGGAAACACAAGAAAAAATCGGCCGGAATATCGCGAGCGGGAGCGTGCCGTAACCTTCGGGTAGCGCGCCAAGATTTCTCCTCCCTACGGGAGTTGAGATACTGCCAAGACCGAGAAAAGGCCAGAGTTAACAAACTAATGGGTTATGCCCAAAGAATGGAGGTGATTTAGATGCAATACACTGAGGCTGATTTGCTGCTTCTCTTTTCGACGCTCGGCGCAAAAGAGGAAAAGATTTCTGAGGCGATGGTTGCGCTCAAGGATGCAAAATTCCGAGAGGCTGCCAGGACTGAGGCAATCGAGCGTGGCAAGGATGATCTCGACGATGAGGTTGTCGATTCCTACGTGACGCAGATTTTCGAAATGGCTAAAACCATTCAGGAAGTCGGCGACGTCACTGAGGGAAACACAAAGTCATCGCACGCCAATTCCCGCGCAGACAAGCAGGGAATTGAGGTCGAGACTCCGAACGGCCGACTTGTGATGTGCCT
>AR_comb_assmDRAFT_10134263_pt1 | contig 10531 bp, 7 predicted proteins | sample ArasoioldDNA_FD_10543 | JGI IMG/M metagenome (IMG submission 10543) | reverse complement strand
TTCTATCTCATTGGTGAGATCACGGGTGGACGTGAACGCGCCTTCAACACCCTTGAGCAGACCGGTCTGGATGCGGCCCTGGGGATTGACGATATCCCCGATAAGCTCGAATACCTCGTGAAGGGATACCGCAATCCCAGTGACTATTTTGGCCTGTTCCGCAATTCGCTGCTGGTGCAGAAGGAGTCGCATGTCTGGTTCAGGAACAAAATTGTCACGCTGTTCGACGATCATGACCAGGTGCGCAAAGGACCGCATAAAGCCCGCTTCTGTGCTGACGACATTGGGAAAAAGTTGCTTCTCAACGCCCTGGCGCTGAACGCCACGACCCTTGGTATTCCCTGTATCTATTATGGCACGGAGCAAGGCTTCGATGGCGCCGGGGACAATGACCGCTACATTCGCGAATCCATGTTCGGTGGCATGTTTGGGGCATTTCGCTCGTGCGACCGACACTTCTTCGACGAAGACACACCGGTGTATCGAGCACTCGCCAACATCCTGGCTATCAGGCAAGAGAAAATGGCCCTACGCCGCGGGCGCCAGTACCTACGGGAAATTTCCGGGGATGGGCGGCATTTCGGCCTGCCTCATATGATCGGTGGCGAGATCCGCTCTGTCGTGCCCTGGTCACGGATTTTTAATGACCAGGAAATGCTGTTGGCGATAAATACAGACCCCGACCAGCCGTGCACAGCCTGGGTAATTGTGGACTACGACTTGCACGCTATAGGGGACCGTTTGCAATGCCTGTACACGACTGGTCCGAGCCAGGAGGCTCAGGAACTGACGATCACGGACATCCTGCCCAATATCAAAGCGGTATTGCTGACCGTTCCCGCAGCCGGGTTTGTCATCTACGAATAGCCCCCAGACGTCGGAGGGAGGAAGGCTACCCTCCCTTTGCTTTGTAGAGACGTCTATGGCATCATGGGCCATGATGGGGCGCTGCGGCGACCATGCTGAGGAGCCAGTCGCGTCTGTGCATCCATCCATGTGTGAGGCCAACGAGCAGTTACACAGGAGAGAAAGCCATGAAGGCGGTACTGTTAATGAACCATGGCGGGCCGGAGATGCTCCGCTATGGAGACGCCCCGGACCCGACTGCCGGGCCGGGCGAGGTGGTGGTCGACATTCACGCGGCCAGCGTCAATGCGGCTGATTACAAAGTGCGCTTGGGAAGCGGGCGCTCCAATCTGCGGTTCCCGTATATCCTGGGCCGCGATTTCTCGGGTGTGGTCAGTGCGGTCGGCCCGGGTGTCACTGACCTCGCCATTGGTAACGCGGTGTTCGGGGTCTGCGATCAAGGCATCGAAGGCGCGTACGCGGAAAAAATCGCCATCAAGGCCGCGATCATTGCCAAAAAGCCCGATCGCCTCGGCCATGCCGAGGCAGCCGCCATGGCTCTAACCAGCCTCACCGCCCTATGGGCCCTCGAGGATACGGCACAGCTCAAGGCCGGCGAAACCATTTTGATCCAGGGCGGCGCGGGTGGCGTGGCCGGCTTCGGGATCCAACTCGCCAAGCATATTGGCGCCACGGTGATCACAACGGCCAGCGCGCGCAACCACGACTACGTACGCAGTCTCGGGGCCGACCGAGTGATCGATTACAACGTCGAGGATTTTACAAAGACCGTGGCCAACTGCGACGTGGTGTTCGACACGGTTGGCGGCGAGGTCCAACTCCGGTCCTACGCCGTGCTCAAGCCAGGAGGGCGCCTGGTCTGGATCGCGGCCGCGCCGGAAGGCTCGCAGCCGCCCCGGAGTGATGTCCAGATCTTGCGCCCAGGCGTGGCGCGCGACCGCAAGCATCTGGAGCGCATGCTGGAACTCCTAGAGATCGGTGCGGTCTGGCCACCGGAGATCGTTCGCTACAAGCTCACCGACGCGGCTGAGGCGCACCGGGTGAGCGAATCACGCCACCTGCAGGGCAAGCTGGTATTCGAGGTCCACTGAGCCCGCTGCACCTCGCAAGCGTCCACGACCTGTGTTCTAGAAGGAGAGCAACCAATGGCAGACAATGGGCAAAAGATTATCGACCTTGACAAAAAACGCATGCACGCCATGGCCCAAAAAGATATCGCTACGCTCAACGCCTTGCTGTCCGACGACCTGATCTACACCCACTCGTCGGCCCGGCTCGACACCAAGCAGAGCCTGATCGGGGCTATGGAATCCGGGGCCACGGTCTATACGGGGGTCGAGCCTTCCGATGTGAAGGCCCAGGATCTGGGCGATGCCGTGGTCTTGACGGGAGTAGCTCGCATTAGCGTCATGTCCAGGGGGAACCCTAATACCTTTAGCGTCCGATTTACTGACGTCTATGCGAATAAAGGCGGACAGTGGCAGATGGTAACCTGGCAGTCCACCCGCCTTCCTGAGTAAGCGGCGCCTGGCGCGAGGTGGCGTGCCCTGCGTGCAGCCGGGTATGAGGGTACCCGCAGTGAGACGTGTCAGACATCCAGGATGCTCCCCGTGAGCTACCGCTCATAGACAGCTCCGTGGTACGACAGTCACCTGCACGGCAATGCCGGTCATACGGTGTTGGCCACTGAGGGGTTCGAGCTGCATAGCGCCACTTGGTATAAGGGCATTCACATTCATACCTGGCACGCCATGGGGTACGACTACTGTGCCCGGGGAGACACCACTGACCGGCACTGCTGGCATCTGGAGTGTTGCACTCGTGGTGTGCAATAGTATGTCGCCTCCCTCAGGCACTCCCAGGGCCATCAGGTCTGTAGGAGCGAGCCAGGCCGTGCCGTCAGTGTCGCCGTCATGGACGGCCCCATGCAGCCAGCTATTGTGGCCGAGCCGGCGGCGACGACAGATCAGTGTGAATGTGGCCCCAGGTGACGCTTGCAGCGTGGTGGAATAGGCCGCCAGACGGGCTGGCTCGGCAGCCAGATCAGGGTGCCAGAAGCGCATCCGATGCCCCGGTGTGCGTGGACCTCGCCCCAGATAACGCCCCGGTCGTGGCCGAGGCGTGGGGAGTCCCCAGGCGCCTCGGAACCACTGGCGAACTGGCCATAGAAGCGCTGTGGACAGGGCTGCCAGGCCAGTGTCTCGGGTGAGGAAGCGCCAGAGATGCGTCAACGCCCGACTCCCGAATAATGGACGTCCCAGCACCAGGCTCAGGTCGGCAAGAATATGGGCTTCGGAACGGACAGTACCGGGGGCCACGCAGACCGGAGGTGTGTATTGGAGCATCGACGTGTGCTGAAAGAGTGCCGTGGTGGTCGCGATATCCCAGCGTTCGAGCCAGCTCGTCGTTGGCAGGATAAGATCCGCTTCACGCCCCGTCGTATTCTGGAAGAGGTCCAGGCAGATGAGACACTCTATCTGACGCAGCGCCTGGCGTAATCTGGTTTCGCCCGGGATCGACGTCAGGGGATCGCCGGCTACGACGAGCAAAGCACGGATTTGCTCTGACCCCGGCGTGAAAATTTCATCAGCCAGAATGCCGCCAGGGAGGGTGCTCAAGACGCTCGGCCATTGGCCCACGCGGCTGCGGACTGGCGTGGTGCCCAGACCACAGTGGCGTGCGACTTCTGCTACCCAGATTGCCAAGGGGTGAAACAATACACCACCTTGACGATCGCAATGGCCCGCGAGGTAGGTCAGCGCCTGCAAGGCAATGTAGCATAGGGTGCCGAACGCCCCTTGATTGACCCCAACGGACATATGAAACGTGGCGCGGCGGGCAGTGCGAATGGTGTTAATTAGGTCAGTGATGCGAGCCGGAGCAATACCCGTGAGCGCCGCGGTGCGCGCGATGGGGTACGCGGCGGCGAGGTCGAGTAGGGTGTCTAGCCCTTCCGCATGCGGGTCGGGATGATAGCGATCGCGCAGCGCATGTACCAGGGCTAACAACAGGAAAATATCCGTGCCTGGACGGATAGTAATATGCTCACCCCAGCGCTGCGCGCTTTCCGTGTAACGCGGGTCGATCCAGATGATTGTGCCACCGCGCTGCTGCAAGCGGTCGAAAACTGTACTCCCTCCCTCCAAATGCACAAAACTCGTCTGACTGACAGCGGGATTTGTTCCCAGGAGCACGGCCACATCGGTATGCTCGAAATCCGGCAACGGATGGATGAACGGGCTCCCGTGCACGATCTGCGATCCGGCAAACTTGTTCTGGCAATCCTGCGTCCCTGCTGAGAACACATTGCGCGTGCCGAGGGCCCGCATGAACGCGAGCATAGTGAGGAGCCCCAGGGTGTTAAACGCCAGCGGGTTGCCAAAGTAGATGCCAATCGCATGGGGGCCGTAGCGCTCCAGAATGGGTCGCAGGCGCTGCGCCACAAAAGCCATGGCCTCGTCCCAGGTGATGCGCTCATATGCCCCATCTGCCTGTCGGCGCAGGGGAAAGACAAGCCGTGTGGGGTGCTCTGCTACCTCCAGAAATCGCGTGCCCTTGGCGCAGACAAACCCCTGGCTGACCGGATGCTCACGGTCAGGACGGAGGCGGACAGGCCGGCCGGATGCATCCAGATCAGCCAGCAAGCCGCACGCTGCTTCACAAATGCGACAAAATGTTGGGACGGAGCGCTCTGGAGTGTGGTGTCGAGTCATGAACAGAGAGTGTACCATGCCAGACGGTGGCACTGCCTGGGCCCCCTCCACCGACGCAGTCGCAGGGGGAGGGCCCAGAGCCGTCAGACGTGCGGCGTCGCGTACTTCTTGCCCAATTCCTCCTCCCACCGCAGGTAATGCATCGCATCAGCCCAGTTGCGGTCAGTGCCCATGGCGAGCACGTCGGTGGGCGGACTCATGACACCGCTTAAACCTTTCTCCAGCGGCAGTCCTGCCTGGCGCCACGCCGGCATACCATCACTGAGGACCGCCACCTGCTGATATCCTAAATCCTTGAGTGTGGCACCGGCCAGAACGGAGTGCCGGCCATTGGCACACGTCACGACGAGTGGTGTAGCTTTATTTGGGGCTGCTTCGCCGATGCGTAGTTCCAGCCAGCCACGTGGCACCCAGTGCGCGCCAGGCACATGGCCGTTGCTAAACTCTCGGCTGGTGTCTACGTAAATCACCACCGGGGGCTGGGCCGACTGCAGACGTACCTGCAAGGTCGCGGCGCTCAGACTCTCCACACGCGCTCGCGCCGGCTCGTAGCCAAACGGCAGTTCCTCCTGCAGCCCCTCGTCATAGCCACCAGCCTCGCTTGGTGCCTGGCTTCTTTCGAGCGCCAGGCCAACCGCTACCCAGGCGTGGGTTCCGCCATCCACCGCATAAACGTTGGGGAAGCCCATCTGGCGGTACCAGGAAGCTGTGACGGTCGCCCGCACCCGACTATCACAGACAAACACGACGTGGCCATTGCGCACCCCCACCAGATCATCGGAACGCTGTACAGCCTGCCCGCCTGGGGACCATTGGAAGCCAGGGATATGTCCCTGAGCGTATTCCTGCACTGTCCGCGCATCGATGAGATAGACGTTTTCATGCTCTGCCCTGGCCATCAACTCCCGTAGGGCGGGAATAGAGAGTAAGCGCACGCCGTCCTCCGCTGCGACACGTGCCGCAAACGCCTCTGCGGCAGCCAGACCGGCGGGTGACGGGTCGGGTAGTTCCAGGCGTTGTGATCCATGCTCCAGCTCCAACCCCGCCATACCCCAGCCCATGGTACCGTTCCTGAGATCGTAGACTTTGCGGAAGCCCATGCGCTGTAAAAGCCGGGCGCCTATGATGCTGCGTGTGCGCCCGGCACAGTGGACGATCACCTCAGCGTCTGGATCGGGCACCATCTCGAAGATACGCAACGCCAGTTCCCCGCCTGGAGCACTGCGGCTGCCCGGGATCGTGGCACGCCGATGTTCTTCGGGGGTGCGGGAATCGAGGAGGATAATGTTCTCGCCGCGCTGCTGGCGGGTGTGCAGTTCCTCGGGACGCATGGTAGGCACGTGGTGCACCACCTCCATCTTCTCCCCAAAATCCTTGCTGGGCACGTTGACGCCCCACTCAGTGGCATAGCCCACAGTCGTCCAGCGGTTGAGGCCTCCGTCGAGTACCTGAACGTGGCTATAGCCCATGCGCTCCAGAGTGACTGCCGCGAGCGTCGCCCGTCGTCCATCGTCGTCGCAGACGACGACCAGGGTGCCCTGGTACGGCACCAGGCGCCGCATCCGAAATTCCAACTCTCGACGCGGTACCAGGCTGGCTCCTGGGATATGCGTACTGTTGTATTCACCAGGCTCTCGTACGTCAATGCACGCGCAGGTCGCCTGGGTATCGAGCATGTGCTTCAAGTCTGCAGGGGTAATCGGCTGTGCCATGGCGTTCCTCCAGCATCATACGTCCCGTTCTCATCGGCTTCGTTCCCTCTTCCTCGGGAGAGGGGCAGGGTGGTGCTGCTGCAGTGCGTGCGAGGCATCATATCCCATGCCGGTAAGAGACTGCAATCCTCCTCTAGTGGACCACGAGCATCCTCGCCTGGCACGTCTCTCCCCCGGTGCGCTATACTCGTGCCCATGGAACACACCACCCGTGACAACACGAGTCGCAGAGTCATAGACAGAAAGGCAGAACGATTCTAGATATACAGACTGCCAGACGAACAGACCCGCCATACAGGACAAGGAGCACGCCATGCACGTTGGTTACGCCCCCGTCTTTCAGAACCCCGGCAACGCCCTCCCCGACGCTGAAGTCTACCGCCAGGAGCTGCGACTGGCCGAGATGGCCGAGCCACTCGGCTTTGATTCCATCTGGTCGGTCGAGCACCATTTTACCGACTATACGATGTGCCCTGACGTCCTGCAGTTCCTCACCTATATGGCGGGAAAGACCCAGCACGTGAAGCTCGGCACCATGGTGATCGTGCTGCCGTGGCATGACCCCATGCGTGTGGCTGAGCAGATTGCCCTGCTCGATCATCTCTCCGGCGGTCGGTTGATTCTGGGACTGGGCCGCGGTCTCGCCCGTGTCGAGTATGAAGGCTTTCGCATTGACCAGAACGAAGGGCGGCAGCGCTTTGTTGAATACGCTCAGCTTATTCTGGAGGGCCTCGAAAGGGGCTACCTCGAGGGCGGGGCCACGCTTCAGCAGCCACGCCGGGACATCCGGCCCTATCCGCTCAAATCATTTCGGGGGCGCACCTACGCTGCGGCAGTGTCGCCGGAGTCGATGCCGATCATGGCGCAGCTGGGCGTTGGTTTGCTCGTCATCCCGCAAAAACCCTGGGACATTGTGCAGCAGGACTTTGCCATATACCACCAGGTGTATCGGGAGACGAACGGCACGGAGGCACCACCGCCGTTCTGCGGTGGTTTTTTCTTTGTAGACGAGAACGCTGATCGGGCCGAAGAGATGGCCTATAAGCACATCGGTGCCTATTATCACACGGCCATGAAACACTACGAAATGACCGCTGAGCATTTTGGCACACAGAAGGGTTACGAATTCTATCGCCAGGTCACCACACACATCGGACGTTTGGGCATGGACAGGGCAGCGCACGATTTTGCCAGGCTCATGCCCTGGGGTACACCCGCACAGGTGCTCGAGAAGCTCGCAGCTATCCGCGACATTATCGGTATGAACGGCATCATGTGTCACTTCAGCTATGCTGGCATGCCCTATGATGAGGCCGAGCGCAACCTACGGTGCTTCGTCAAGCACGTCCTCCCAGAACTCCAGCGGTGGGATACGCCGCCCTTAATAGAGCCGGCGCCGCTGGCCATACAGGGTACGGCTGCCTGAGCTGTCCTGCTCTCCCCCTTTTGGCTCTCAAGGGGGAGAGCACATTACGTACGCTTGACGCCATGCCTCATTCCGGGTGGTAGACCTGCAGGGCAGCTATGCCGGCATGTCTCTTTGGGGTCGAGGGCCCCCGGAACGCCTCAGGAGGGTCAAGCGCGGTGCCTGATGTCTGCCCTCAGACGCCACGCTAGGCATGTGTGCTGGCTGGCGCGCCATGGATTTGAGAGGCCGCGCGTGCAAGGTATACAGATTCGCCTTTGGCACACATCCGTATTCATCCCATTGGGGTGTAATGGTGATCAGGCCCTCCTCCCACAGGCGATGCAGACAGCGACTCACCGTCGTCAGGGGGGACTGCACTGTTTCGGCGAGGAGTTTGAGTGGGATGGTTCCTTGGAGCGTTTTAGGATCGACATAGTAGGTGAGGGCTTCGTACACACTGAACGTACGTTCGCCAATGTCTTGACGATAGGTGTCACGTACCATGCTATAGAGACGAAATGCTTTGGGACCGGCAGGCTGCGTACGCATGTGCTCCATGATACTGACTCCTCCCTCGGGTTGCTGCATGCCGGTCGCTGTGCTGGCAAGGAGAGCGCATGAGAGCCCTCTCCCCTCCGACCCACCTCTACCGGAGGCTGTGATGCACAGCGACATTGATCCCACCTAAAAGCAAAATATATGCCAGGCATGGAGCAGATACGTATACCACATAAAAACAGGCACATTGCGGCGTCCCCTGAGGTGTATTGAGATCTTAATGCCCAGAAATCTGTGCAAGCTGCAGAAGCAAAAAGTTGCACCCCGGTAGAGGACTCAGAGGGGTGGGCAATCCGACCTGCGACCCTCACCCTTGTTACCACCGATGTCAGGCATACAGCACGGGTTGTGGTCAGGATTAGTCGTTCTGAATCGCGGCATTGTAATTCGCGTCGTACCACCACTGCAGATACTTTTCATAGGTGATGGGCGGAAACCGTGGTGGATTGTCCGGCCCCTGGCACGTTGGCAGACAGGCAATAACCGTGTCGATGTGCGGCCCCATGAAGAAAGGAATAGCGTAACGATGCCGCCCGACTGGTGGGAGGGCACGATGCGGCGTGGATTTAAACCGGCCGTTCGTCCAGCGATACATCATATCGCCCGAGTTCACGGCAAAGGAGCCAGGGATATAGGGCACATCAAGCCACTCCCCTGACGGCAAGCGCACTTGCAAACCCGGTACATCAGTTTGCGCCAGGAAGGTCAAAAAATTGGCATCCGTGTGCGGGGCAATGCCAAACTGATTCTCCTCCGCCTGGACCGGCGGATAGTGCGACATGCGGAACGAAAACTGGCTTTCAGCAAACGCCGCGTCGAAACAGTCCGGCGGCAGCTCGAGCGCCACAGCGCACACCGGCATCAGGCGGCGACCGAGGGCATCGACCGCATCCGTGTACGCCAGGACGGTGGCGCGAAAGCCAGGGAGCTGGTCTGGCCAGAGGTTCGGTCCGACAAAACGCCGTCCTGACCGGGCCAGCGGGTCATCTGGCCGGCGCTCGCGTTTGATAAAAAACGCCTCGTTCAGATCGGGCTTGTCGTTCGTATTGACATCTGATGTCCAGACCGCATATTTACCCATCGCCATGTAGCCGTTGTTGTGCTCGTTCATGCGCAGCGCCATTTTGGCCGCCAACGGCTGCTCGTGCAAACGCCTGGCTTCGGCAAAGGTGCGAGCGATGAGATCCTGCGGCACGTCGTGGTGAACGATGATGAAGAAACCGATGGTTTCGAGGGCGCCGCGTAGTTGCGCGGCAGTTGCTTCCAGGGCTCCTGGCACACCGGACAAGTACGGACCGAGATCGATCACGGGGATCACTGTGTCGGTGCTAGTGCTCTGTGGCGCCAGTGCTATAGCCATCGCAACTCTCCCTACCAGGTCTCACGACCACACCAAGATCGCGCATGAAGTCATGTGTGCCAGGAAGCATAGCGCTTTCTGCCTAGTATGCCAATATAAGAATCGGAATGATCGCCAGCCCATCTGTGCTAGCCTGGCCTGTTAGGATTATGGCGCATGCTAACCATCTGCTTTTGTGAGGCCTTATGCCGCAATCCGTAACGCTACATCACTATGCCAGGCGTCTGCAACGCCTCCTCATGATCATTAACGAGATCAAGACCACTCCTCACCAGACCCCCGAGGCGCTGTACACCAGCCTGGGTATTTCGCGCGCTATGTTCTATAAGGACCGCCAGGTGCTGAAGGCGCTCGGCCTGGCCTTTCACTACGACCGTCAACAGCGCCGGTACATCATTACGCAGGACCGCTATCTGCCGGTGCTCGACCTCTCTACCAGTGAGCTGCTGGCCCTCATCATGGCCGTGCGCCAGATCGCCTCGACCGGTGACCACACCCTGACCTACGAAGCCATCGCGGCCCTACGCAAAGTCGTCAGCAACACTCCCACCGAGATTCGCTCCTTCCTGCAAGCCTCGCTCGACGACGTGGTATTGCAGGATGGCTTTGGCTGCAACCCCACGGTCCTGCACGACCTCTGGCAGGCCTGCCAGGAGCACCAGCGTCTGCTCATCGTGTACGACCGCGGCGATGGGCCACGCCAGTGGGTGATCGATCCCTATCAGCTCTTTTTCAAGCGGCGCGCCCTGTACCTGGATGCCTGCGTGATCGAGACACGCCAGGTCAACATGTTCCGCGTCAACCGTATCAAAAGCCTCGTCCCGCTCGACGTGCGCCTGCTAACCCCCCTCGTGCCCTACAACTTTCGCGAGCGCCACCGCCACAGCTTCAGCGTCTTTGTTGGCAATCCTCC
>AR_comb_assmDRAFT_10782197_pt1 | contig 10532 bp, 7 predicted proteins | sample ArasoioldDNA_FD_10543 | JGI IMG/M metagenome (IMG submission 10543) | reverse complement strand
TTGGTGCACGCCGTGCCGCCGGTCAACGTCTTGTAGGCATACAAGCCGTTGGCGCCATATCGCACATCTTTCGTGCCGCTGAAGGCGCACGTTCCGCCTTCGGTCGCGCAGAACGTCCAGGTGCTCGACCCAGCCGTGGAGGTAACGGTCACGGAGAAGCTGCAGCTCGCGGTCCGGCCGTCACTCGAGCGCGCGGTCACGCTGACCGATGTCGTTCCGACTGGAAATGCACTGCCCGACGAGGGGTTCCCGGTCACCGAAATGGGCGCGACGCCGCCAGACGTCGTGGCGGTGTAGTTCACGCCCACTGGTGAGCCATCGCTGGACGTCACCGACTGGTTGGCAGGGCAGGTAACCGTGAAAGGAAGCACTGGTGCCCCTGCCAGTACGGTGAGATTCACGGAGACGGTCACCGAAGGGGACGTCGGCGCGGTCACCGTGAAGATCGGATAAATCGCCGAACTGGTTGGCCGGTTCGACGTGCCGATGTTGACCGTGATCGCTCCGGAATTGGTCCCTTTGGTCTGAGACACGCTCACCCAGGGTGCGACGTTGCTGATCGACCACCGGAGTGCGCCGCCGCCCGACTTCCCGATCGTCACGCTCTGAGAGGGCACGCTGCTTCCAGCCGCCGCCGACACGGTGAGAGAGGTCGGGTTCACGACTATCGCTTGCGCGGATACCGACAGAGGGGCGAGCCACGCCGCCGCAGCGATCAGAACGCGTCCAATGACGACAGCACGTGAACTCATTGCGGCTCCCCAATGCGTCTGTGCACGGCCCTTGAAGTGTGGGCTGCCTGTTTCGACTCACTACCGATCGGACAAACGTACATCCACACGGATCCCTTCAACGACTCACGATCTACTGCAATGTCGAACGATTACAGCGCGGTGTAACGAGCGCTTCGCAACGACCGTACCACGTGCTCGGCGACCCCGAAATCCTTGTGCCTCGCGAAAAGCTGTCTGAGGAGAACGAGCAATGGAAAACAGTTTCGCCGAGCAACTTACAATTCCGCGACAGCCCCGCAAGCGGGATTTGTGAGCGAAACCTTGCGGCGTGTTTCAATCTCTTGCCCGATCTCACCAAACACGAATGCACTCTCGCTGCAGCACGCGAGTGCACGTGATGTCAACGTCGAAATTCCGTCGGACCCTGACACACAGGCTCCCGCCCGTTGGGAACCCGTCGTACGGGGCATAGCACTAGACCCGGCGAAAAATACTGGGTGTTGTGGGGGATTCACAGCTTAGCACGACGATCGCGCGATCGATCCCACAATGTCGACGCGATCGACGAAAACTCCAGCTCATCTTTCAGTCAGCTGCGGACGAAAGAGACGACGCGAGCCCACGTCGGTACGACTCCACGAGCGTGGCGGCGATCGTGGTCCAGGTGAAATGGCTTTCGGCGACGCGGCGGGCGCGCGTGCCCATGACGTGCAGCTCCTGACGACTGAGGGCGGCCGTTTGCCTCAGGCCCTTGGCAATGCTCGGAACACTCGCCTCCACAATCACCGCGGCCTGCGAGCGTTCGAGTGCACCGAGTGGATCGGCCTCGCGCGTGATCAGGCACGCCTTGCCCGCAGCTGATGCCGCCAACACGGACAGCGACAGGCCCTCCCATCGCGACGGATGCACGAACACGTCTGCCGCGGCGAACAGGTTCGCTCGCTCCTGCCCGAACGCGGGCTCGATGAAGACGACACGAGAAGAGATACCGAGCTGCTCGGCGCGATCAGCCAGCGCACGACGCGAGCCGCGCCAGTCGGGACCAACGAGGACCAGTGATGCGTCGCGTAGCTCAGCAGACGCGAACGCGTCGACTAACAAGTCCAATCCTTTTTGCCACAGATCCAATCGGCCCACGAACATGAACACCCGTTGGTCGCGGAGACCTGGGTGTTCCGCATACAGCGCATCCGGTCGCGATGCCAGAACGTTCGTGTCGGGCGGAAGGCCGTTCGGCACGACAACGATTGGCCGCTTCACTCCGCAGCCTCGGATCACCTCGGTCTCACGAGGGTTCAACGCGTGGATGAATCGCGCCTCGTTCAGGTAGCGCCGCTCGAAAAACAGATTGAAGAGCGTTTTCTTCAGCCAACTTCGTCGAAGGGCCGCACGAAACAAGGCGCCGTGCACCGTCACGCAGTACGCGATTCCTGCGGCGCCCAGATGAGATGCCAGCGCGACGTTCTGAGGGATATGGACTGAGTGAAAGTGAACGATGTCGGGTCGCCAGGCCAGCACGTCTTTGGCCAAGGCCGGTTCGAAGTGTCGCGATAGCGTTCGCTGGCGGAGTGAGATTCTCGACGCCGGGGCCACAGTTCTCGGAGGGCGCTGTGTCGGCCCGTCATCGTCCTTGAGGACATTGACCGCGCGATCGTCCCTCGAGAACACGGCGACCGCCTCGCCAAGGTCGGCCTGCGCCCGGGCGAGACAATAGACCGCCTGCTGGACTCCGTTCGCGGTCTCCACACCGAACGCCTCGTTCGTGATGTGCGCGATTCGAAGTGGCATTCAGGGCTTAGGTGGTCCGATCTGCCAAGGCACCGCCGCCGAATACCGACGCGCGCACCGAGCCCAGCCCGGGCACACTTGCGGCGACAGCGACCGCGAGCAAAGCGGCGACAGCCCAGCTGGCGAGTTCGTCCCAGAGATCCAACCACTGCGACAGGCTGCCGACCCACAGCAGCACGACAATCGCAACCAGCGTTGCCGAAGCCAGCCGCGAGAGCCGGTGCGCCGGCATGCAGGCCCACTCGACGAGTTGTGGGAGGGTCAGGAGCAGAAACACCAATCGGTAATCGAAGTTGTTTGCTGCGGCAAATGTGCCCAGGTAAATAAGAGCACCCACATGCAGTCCGACGAGGGGAGCGCTGGAGACCGTCGACTGACGACTCCGAGGCGAGAGGTGACGTTGAGCTCGAATGACGATCGCGGCGGCGATGAGCGCAAGCGGCACGATGGCGATCGCTTGCTTGAGAGCCGCTGGACCGGACCACCGCGCGATCGCAAATTGATGGTACACGTGGGCCGGCAGGATGCGCGCACCGTATGAGAACTGCTCTCCCTGCGTCGCGATTTCAGCGACGTGTGCGATGTCGCGCAGACTGTACACGACGTAGACGCCAAAGGCCGCCAGACACAGCAACGCGGCGCGAGCCGCAATGCGACTGTTCGAGACGACGAAGGCCGGCAAGGCGAACACCGGATATATCTTCGCGGTCGCGGCAACGAGTATCAGGATCGGGCTGGCGACTCGCGCCGGGCCGGGAACGACGCACCACAGAAGAATCGCGACCGTCACGATCGAGAACAGCGCGATGTCCATGTTTGCGCGCTCGACGGCAAGCATCACTGCCGGCGAGCACACGGCGAAGGCGAGCACGATGCCTGTTCCGGCTGTGACCCGGCCGATGAGGAGCGCGAACGACACGAACATCGCTGCGATCAACATCGTGGATAGAACAACGGTGTGCGACTGGTCCAGGCCGAGCACGCCCAGTAGAAGCCACGGGCGCAAATACATCAGCGGCCGGTGCCACGGGTCGCGCGGACTCTCGTACAGGGGATCGTAGCCAAGCCGTTCGCTTTCCCACGCGGCGGTCACATTTCGAGCGTCCATGAATAGCGATCGTCCCGAAGGGACGCCGAGATACGGCCAGAGATCGATCCCCCACTCCAGACGCCCCGCCGCGACAATCCCCAGATACGTCGCGACAGCACAGATCACGATCACCCGACCATCGATGTCCGGCCGCCAGGTCAGGAGTCGCCGCAGCTGATGTCCGATGCTGTTCATCGTCGCGGTCGATACACAAAATACCGGCCGGCAAGACCATCTGGCCGATACGATTTTCGGAGCGCCGCGGTGACGCGGGGACCGTATTCGAAGTCGTTCCACCAGAATTCCACAGCGGGGTCTTCGAGCGATACGACGAGCACGATCACATCGAAGCGCCGCTCGTCGATCCAGGAGATGAGTGGATCCACTTGTTCCGGATGCACGCGATCCAGTCTGGCGAGCATGAAAGGATCCAGCACAACTGGTCGGTGACCGAGCGCGATTTCAATCGATGGGTCTTCAGCCATCACGCGCTCGCCGGGCCGGACCAGGCCTGCGACGATGTCGGCCGTGCGCTGTGGGATGGCTCCTGCCTTCCGCGCGGCTATCGTGCTTCGCAGGTCTACACCGACGGTGCGCACGAGGTCCAGACTCGCTGCCCAGATCACCGCAACGGTTACCACTCCAATGAGGACCGTCTGAGTCCGCCGATCGGGAGTGGCCGTGGGAGCTGCGAGATGACCAGCCGCAAGCGCCGTCAGGACGACGAGGTCGAGCAGCTGATTGAACCCGGTGCCTAGATCCGCGAACACGACGAACAGCAGCAGAATCGAATACGTCAGCGCGACGTGAATGAGAGGAAGCTGCCGCCAACCGCGCGACAGCAGCGCGCCGAGCACGGCCAGCGGGATGAGCACGACGGTCCCGGAGGCGTGGCCGAGCAGATTGAAGAGAAGCTGGTTGGGGCCTCGCAAAAAGGAGCCGGCGCCTTGAACGCCGGCCAACGAGAATGTGAGCAGGTGCTCGGAGAGACCGCCTCCCGTGCGGAGCTCTATGATCCCCAGAATGAGCGCGGCACCGCCTGCAGCTGCGCCCGAAAAGATCACAGCGTGTCGCCACCGGTGCTGCATCACGAGCCAGGTGGCTATCGCAAGAAAGGCCCACACGCCGGTGATCTTGCTGGCGATCGCCAATCCTGCGAACGCTCCGGCGATCAGGATCGCAGATCGGTCTCGACGACCGCCGATGACGACTGCGAGAGCGCACACCTGCAGCACGACGGGGAGCAGGTCGCCGTTTACGCCGGCGCTCGCCTGTAGGCCCGCATCCGTCGCAACGACGACAGCCGCTAAGGCAGTCGCGATCGGCCATGGGCACAGGGCGCGACGCAGTATGAATATGACCAGCGCGATCACGGTGATCATGAGAAGCGCCGCCAGCGCCTTGCCGCCGATCACCGGATCACCGGCGATGCTGGATGCCAGAGCGTTCAGCAGGATCGGGAGCGGCATGTACCGCGTGCCGGCGTAGTGCTCGCCGTCGAAAATCGGTGGGTAGAGGCGGTCGGTGCGGGTCGTCTCGGCCAGTGCTGCCCAGACACCGCCGTTGTGGCCGACGCGATAATCGTCGCCCACGTGAAGCACAATCAGTGCGCTCCAGCAGAACAGAATGCCAGCGGCCACGATCCAGAGAGGCACGCGCAGCCAGGGGCGCTCCAGGACGAGCCCGTTGCTCTCTTGGATGCCTATCATTGAACGCTCTCGATCAATGTTCCCGAGGCATCACCGTTTCCCAGACGACCCCGGGCTGTTCACCGTTGCGCCCGAAACCGAGTCGGGGAGTGATGACTGTGTGAGGCCGTCTCGTGCATCGCCGTACGCACCTCGCATGTCCAGCATCTTGATACGCGCCAGTTCGGGAATCACCTTGAACAGATACCTGAACTGCTGGACAGTGGTGACGTCGTCTTCGTATGTCAGCCGCACCGGGACCTCGGCGACGGGAATGCCAAGCGCGCGACTGCGTACGAAGATTTCGATATCGAAAAGGAAACCGTCTGTGTACAGCCGCTGAAATATCTGCGCGGCCGCGCCGCGCGAAAATCCTTTCAAGCCGCTCTGCGTATCGCGCGTCGTCAAACCGAACAGCACGCGGACGAGTCTGTTGAACGCCATGCCGCCTCGGTGCCGGCGATAGACATACTTCACCAGCGCGTTGTTGACGACGTACACCGACTCGGGTAACCGCCGGTTCCCGACAACCAGCGGATGTCCGCTTTCCAGTTTCTCGAGCACCGACAGCAGGTTGCTCTTCGAATACGCCATGTCGACGTCGGTGAAGATGATGTATTTACCCGTCGAATTCAGGATGCCGTTTCGAATGGAGTATCCCTTCCCCATGTTTCGCGGGTTCCGAAGCACGGTGATCGAGGGGACGCGGGTCTCCAACCGTCTCAGGATCGGAAGCGACTCGTCCAGACTTCCGTCGTCGACGATCAGTACCTCGTAGGCGCGATCGATGCTGTCGAGGAACGCGACGAGCTCGAGCAGTCTGTTCTCGAGGTGTCGCGCAGCGTTGTAGCAACCGACCACCAGCGACACATGCTTGGTGGCCCGGCGCATCAGCGGTGAGTCGACGTCACTGGGAAGCATGCCCTGATTCGACATTGCAGCTTCGAGCCATTCACGATCAACTGCGACGAGCGAGCACAACGAGCGCGTCGGAGCGCCGACGCAGCCACTCGATGACATTGATGGCGTACACCGCCGGCGCGAGGCAGTACGCCTGCAACCGACTGATGTCGCCGTCATGCGTCAATCGATCGATGATTGTCCGGCTCGGCACTTCCGGCAAGTACCGAACATCGACCATCGTAAAGCCGTGGCGCTGCAACCAGCACAGCAGCGACCTGCGATCGAAGTACACCGTGTGCGGAAACTCATAGTCGGTCTGCCAGAGTCGCCGCATGAACGTGACGCCGATGCGCGGAGCCACCCGCGTCAGCATGGCGGACAAGCGGTAATACAGGCCCTCGGTGCTGGGAACCTTGATCGTCCAGATGCCACCGGGTGCGAGAAGATCCGCCATCATGCGCGCAAACGCCGCGTGCTCAGCCGGCGGTACATGCTCGAGCACGTCGAGCGAGGCAACCACGTCGGCTGATCCAGCTGGCGGCCGCACCTCTTGCAACGTTCCCTGTTTCACGACGCCTGAACCGAGCGCCTCGCACGCGCTCGCGCATGCGTGCTCGTCGGGTTCGATGCCCGCGACTGCGTAGCCCGCCTCTTTCGCACGCAGCAGGAAAGACCCGAAGCCGCACCCCACGTCGAGCACCCGGGCTCCGGGCTTCATATGAGGAGTGAGGAAGGCGAGGATTTGCGACGATTGCTCGTGTCGAAGTGCGCCAACGGAGGAGAGATATGCGCGCAGATCGACGTTTGCGTACTGGCCCAGCTTCGGTTTGCGACGCGTCATCGAACTGAGGATCAGGCCGCAAGACCTGCACGTATGCGTATGGAGAAAGTCGTCGACGCGACGATCCACAAAGGCGCTGCCGCCGCACGCGGGACAGCGCCGTTCCACGTGCGCGTTCGCGCGTGGCGCATCGACAGCCAGCGCACTCATCGTCTCAATCGTGATGTCGGCCTTCCGCAGTGGCGAGGAGCTCGTCATTGAATCTACTCATCCCTGGCTTCTCCAAGAGGAAGTTGCCAATCGCCAGCGCGTCCATGCCGCTTCCATAGAAACAGCGAAGGGCGTCGGTGGGGCTGCACACGATGGGCTCACCCTTCACGTTGAACGAAGTGTTGAGCACCCCGGGCACGCCGGTGCGACGGCGGAACGCGTCAATCAGTGCCCAGAAGCTCGGATTGATCTCCCGCCGTACAGTCTGAGGTCGAGTCGTGCGGTCCGCGGCATGAAGAGCGGCGGCAATCTCTGTTTCTCGACCTGGGACGACTTCGAAGGCCATCACCATGAAAGGCGCATCGACAGCGTTGACGAGATAATCAGCCGCCTTCTCGGCGAGGATGGACAGCGCGAACGGCCGCCATCGTTCGCGGAACTTCACCTTGTCGTTGACAAGGTCGCTCGTCGCCGCCTGCCGCGGATCTGCGAGGATCGAGCGGCCGCCCAGCGCGCGTGCACCAGCTTCCATTCGTCCTTGGAACCAGCCGACTACCTTCCCGTCCGCGATGAGCGCGGCCGCCGCGTCGGCAATATCGTCCGTTCGTTTATAGCTGACGCCATTGCGCAGCAGCACCGCCTCGATGGCCGCGTCGTCGTAAGCCGGTCCGTACTGAACGTGCTGCATGTCGAAGCGGCAGTCGTCGCCGGATTTCTCGCTTGCGAGCATCGCTGCTCCTAAGGCCACGCCTGCATCGTACGAGAGCGGTTGCACGAACAGACGATCGGCCACGCGGGCGCGGTGGAGCACGCCGGTCATTTTGCAGTTGAGGGCGACGCCGCCGGCGACACATAGATTCCGGCTTCCGGTCTCACGCAACGCGAGGCGTGCGAGGTGGAGCGCGGCTTCTTCGAGGCGCTGCTGGACGGCGAACGCAATGTCGCGGTGACGCTGTGTGATCTCGTCGCTGGGTGCCCGAGGCGGTCCCAGCCGCTCGACCATCTTGTCACCGAAGAATCGACCGTAGCTGCGGCGACCATAGAAAATGAAATCGGGATCGATCCGCACGCCCTCTGGAGTGAGCTCGAGGAAATCTTCGACGAAGGCGCGCAACGCCGGATCTGGTTGACCGTACGGCGCCAACCCCATCAGCTTGACCTCGCCTTCATTCCCCTCCCATCCAAGGAACTCGGTTGCCGCCGAGTAGAACCAGCCAAGTGAATGGGGAAGGCCGATATGGCGTACGTCGCGAAGAGAGCGTCCGTTCCCATGAAAGATCGACACCGTCCGCTCTTCCCCGTGTCCGTCGAACACCAACACCGCAGCCTCGTCGAGCCCGGAACAATAGAAGGCTGTGGCGGCGTGACACAGATGATGGTTGTAGAAGTGCAGGGGAGGGACCGGATCACGGACGAATCCTCCGTCACGTAACGCGAGAATCATCCGCTCGTGAAGGTTCCACGGGTTCAGGTGCAACAGCGTATGCAGACCTGCGAGCGCCGCTGAGCCCATCCCGGGGCGTCCGGGCACTGCCGGCGTCGGTCGTACGCGCCGTCTCGTTAGCCGACTACCGACAAACGAACGTGCCATCGACAGTGGCAGACGAAACCAGTTGGCATTCGCGTCCCACCCGAAGGCCATTGCGTCGACGTTGCCGAGCGAGAGGCCCGCGTCGCGGAGGCACCACGCCATCGCCTGCGCCGGGAATAACCCACACGCTTGCTTCACCCGCGCAAAGCGCTCTTCCTCGGCGAACGCCACGAGACGGCCGTCGCGCAACAGGCACGCAGCGGGGTGAACGACGTCCGTGGCGCCGAACACTCCGAGCACATTCATCTGGCTACCTTCGCGGGTGGCGTCAATGTCGCTCGATCGTCGGCGAATGCACCGTACGTGCGTAGCAGTTCACCGAGGAGAGGACTGCACAGGAGCTCCGCTTCACGTTCCCGGTTGTCGGAGAGATAGAACGCCTGAAGATCGGGGCGGTCGCTCCACAGCGACGCTTCGTCGCGACGGGCGCGACCGGGATGGAACAGTATCTCTACGGTGCCGGTGGTCCGTGAGCGACGCAAGTGATCCAGCGCCGCCCGTACGTGCGCAAGGCTCATCGCTCCCGTTCCAAGCACCCCGATAAACGCCGCAGTCGTTTTCAGAGATCGCGACGTGAGAGCCGGTGCAGCTCGATGAGAAAGCAGGCGCAACACGATGTTCTTCGTCACGTTCACCGGTGCCGGCCGTGGTGCTCCGGCCACGAGTGGCCAGTAGAGCGATTCGCGCGGTAGACGAATGGTGTCAATCGGATACTCACTGCAAAGCGAGAGCAGCTCATCGAACACGGCAGGGAGGAGATGGTAGTGTACGTGCCCATCGACCGATAGCGGCCCTCGATCGGCAAACGTCGTCAGAAAGCGCTCGATCTGTCGTCGTATTTCCGCTCGAAGTTGCGCGCGCAGTCGCGCCGCGCTCCTGCCTGCAAATCCGCGTGCCCAGAGTGCGCTGAACCCTCGACAGAATCGGCCGCGGCTGTCGACCAGCAAATCAATCTCTCTCGGGGGAGACAGGGGAGTCCCCTCGAACAGATTCAGATGCAAACCGATCGAGAGCCGAGGGCGACGCCGGAGTGCGGCGACGGCATATTCCCAACTCGCGCCGTTGACGACGACGCTGGTGCGGCGGAGCCACCCTCGATCATGGCAGGCCACAATACCGTCGGTGATGCCTTCGGACAAACCGCAATCGTCGGCGTGAAGAAGCGGGACAAGCTGCAATGCAGCGCCGACGGCAGAGGATTGAACGGAGGACATGGGCAATTGGGAGCGAGCCAAGGCTGTGCTTGCTCTGTTACGCGAACCCGACGCTCCACACCTCCCGGACTATGATAACGACGACGCGGCGACGGATCAGGTCACGGAATCAGAATGGCTGATGACGATTGCCGAAGGCGGTGATGATGCCGCTTGTTTCGGTGGTGGTTCCAAGCCACAACCGCGCCCGGCTTCTCAGGCGCACGCTACAGTCGATTCTCGCGCAGCACCTGACAGATCTCGAGGTCGTCCTGGTCGACGACGGGTCGACCGACGAAACGGCAGAGATCGCAAGCAGGGCCGACCCCCGCATTCAGGTGCTTCGCAATCGCCATCCCACCGGCGTGAGCGCCGCCCGCAATCGCGGAATCGCCGCGGCGCGGGGTGAGTGGATTGCGTTTTGCGACGACGATGACCTCTGGTCGCCGGACAAGCTAAGCCGTCAGCTGACCGCCGCTGAGCGAGCCGGTGCCGCCTGGGCGTACAGCGGTGAGGTGAACATCGATGACAAACTGCGCGTTCTGAGCGGCGGG
>AR_comb_assmDRAFT_10325092_pt1 | contig 10533 bp, 8 predicted proteins | sample ArasoioldDNA_FD_10543 | JGI IMG/M metagenome (IMG submission 10543) | reverse complement strand
CAGCTCCGCCACCTCTTCCACCTCCCGCAACCCCACCGGCGGCTCGCCGCCGGCCGCCAGCGCGGCGTAGGTGCCACGCAGCATCTCCCACAACCCGTCGTACGAGCCGGGGCCACCGCTCAGCTTCCGCCACAGGCTCCCCACCGAGGCCCGGCGCACGTCTCGCGCCTCGCGGAGCCCGTTGCGGAGCGGGCGCAGGGCTCTCGGTCCCGAGAGCACCCGATCGAAGGTGAGCCGCGTCTCGAACAGGTTGGTCGCTGCCTGCATCCGCTCGCAGTACACCCGGAGCCAGAAGGCGTCCGGCTGGGCGCTGGCGCTGAAGCCCAGGCTGGCCGTCCCCCGTTCCGCGTCCACCACGGCACGGAACTCGTCGAACGGCAGCGGCGAGCGGGCGCGCCTCGACCAGACCGGGTGCGCGCTCCGGTGCGGGCCGACGAAGCGCCAGGCGAGGGATGCCAGATGCGGGAGGAAGTCGGCGATGGCGCCCCCGGCCATCCGCAGCGCCGGATGCTGGAGGTTGGGGTCGGCGAAGCCACTCGGCCCCAGGATGTCGAGCGCGATGAACGCCTCGACGTGCACGACCCTCCCCGCCCGACCGGACTCGACCTCCTCGAGGATCCGCCGCGTCGCGCGATTGAAGAGATAGTTGTGGCTCTCCACCAGCGCTCGACCGGCCTCCCGCGCCGCCCGGACCATCTGCCGCAGCTGGTCCACCGTCTCGCTCGCCGGCTTCTCGACGATGACGTGTGCGCCGGCGCCGAGAGCTGCGGTGGCGAGCGGGAAGTGTGACGACGGCGGCGTGGTGACGTGCACCACGTCCGGGCGCTCGGCCTCGAGCATCGCCCGGTGGTCCGTGTACCAGCGGGGGACATCGAAGCGCTCCGCGGCCGCCGCGGCGGTCGCCGAGGAGAGGTCGCAGACCGCCCCGACCTCCACTCCCTGCAGCTCCTTCAGACACGCCAGGTGCTGCTTGGCGATCTGCCCTGCGCCGATGAGCGCAGCCTTCATCCGTGGTGGTCCTTTCGCGACCGAGCCGCCGCGGGCGGTGCTTACCTTGCCCGCCGGAGCTGCACCACCCGAGTCGCAACGGACCCTCGGGGCAGTCCGTCTTCCTTGTCCGGAGGTCCGGCTTCCGGCCCTCGCGCTGCCGGACTAAGAGACACACCGGTCCCGTGTGTATCTCGGGCCAGCTCGCGCATGACCTCACGACGGCTCAGCATCCTCCATCTCTCGCAGATGCCGGCCAGTCCCCCTCGCTTCGGCGCGCAGGCACGCATCCACGGGCTCCTCGCCGCGCTGGCTGCTCGTCACGACGTCACGGCGCTGGCCCTGTTCGATCCCGAGTTCGACCCGGACGAGTGCCGTCGGGCGATGGGGCAGTACTGCCGCGAGGTGGTGCTGGTTCCCAACCCGCGCGGGCGGGGTGGATGGCCGAAGCGCGCGCTCCAGCTCCGCTCCCTCGTCTCCACCCACAGCTTCGAGCACCTGCGCTACGCCGTCCCCGCTTTCCAGGCGGAGCTCGATCGCCTGCAGCGGCGGACCCGGTTCGACGTGGTCGATCTCGAGTTCCCCTACCTGGCCCACTTCCGGATGCGCCAGGCACCCTCCGGTGCTCCCGCGCCGCGGGTCGTCGTCGATGCCCACGAGATCGCGTACGACATGGTCCGGCAGTTTGCCCGGGCGAGGCTGGGGCTCGGTCAGGCCCTCTACGGGGAGCTCGACTGGAGGAAGCTCCGCCGCGAGGAGCTCCGTGCATTCCGGGCCGCCGACGGCATCTACCTCTGCAGCACCGAGGACGAGGCACGGGTGCGCGCCGACCTGCCGGATGCCCGCACCGCGGTGGTGCCCAACGCCGCGGACGTGGAGTTCTACCGTCCCCGGCCGACCGATCCCGCGCCGGATGGCCGCACCATCGTCTTCTTCGGACTCCTCTCGACGCGCCCCAACATCGATGGGGTGACCTGGCTGGTGCACGAGATCTGGCCCCGGGTGGCGCAGGCGCGGCCAGATGCCCGGCTCCAGGTCTTCGGCAAGAACCCTCCGCCGGAGCTGCTCGCGCTCGCCCGGCCCGGAGTCGAGATGGTGGGCTTCGTCGACGATCTGCGTCCCCACCTGGCGGCGGCGGCGGCGATCGCGGTGCCGCTCCGCCTCGGCGGCGGAACCCGCCTGAAGATCGTCGAGGCCATGGCGATGGCGAAGCCCATCGTCTCCACCCGCCTCGGCGCCGAAGGAATCGAGGCCCGCCCGGAGCGTGAGATTCTCCTCGCCGACGACCCGGCCTCCTTCGCGGCGGCGCTGGTGCGCCTTCTGGGCGACCCGCCGGCGGCGGCGCGACTGGGGGCTGCGGCCCGTCACTTGGCAGTGGAGCGTTACGCCTGGTCCAGCGCCGCGGCGACCCTGGAGCGGTTCCTGCTGGAGACGGTCGACGGCGCGAAGGGGCTGGAGACGCCGGCGGCCGTCGAGAGGACGGGGTGAGCGCCGCCGCGACAGGTGGGACCCGGCTGTCCGGGCACATCGCCGGCCTGGATGGAGTCCGCGGCCTTGCGGTGCTGCTGGTGATGGCCCTGCACTTCGTGGGCGACTCCACCGCTCACACGGTGGGGCAGCGGGTGGTGACGAAGGCAGCGACGTTCGGCCTGGTCGGCGTGGATCTGTTCTTCGTCCTCTCCGGCTTTCTGATCACCGGCCTTCTCGTCGAGTCGAAGGGGCGACCCCACTACTTCCGGAACTTCTACGCCCGGCGCACGCTGCGCATCTTCCCCCTCTACTACTTCGTCCTGGCCTGCCTCTTCCTCGTGCTCCCCCGGCTGATGACGCCGTCGCCGGAGCTCGAGGTCGCCCGGAGCCATCAGGCGTGGCTGTGGACGTACACCTCGAACTTCTACCTCGCCGCGACCTCGTCGTGGGCCTCCCTTCCCTACGTGGCCCACTTCTGGTCGCTCGCCATCGAGGAACACTTCTACCTGGTGTGGCCCCTGGTGGTGTTCTCCTTCTCCCGGCCGACGCTGGAGCGGATCTGCCTGGGCGTGCTGGTGTTCGGGCTCGTCCTCCGTATTGCGCTCGGCCTGGCGGGCATGAGCGAGCTGTCGATCTCCGTTCTCACCCCGGCGAGGGTGGACACCCTTTGCGTGGGCGCGCTCCTCGCGATCCGGGTCCGCCGGCCGGGCGAGCTCGAGAGGCTGGTCGGGAAATCCGGACGGGCCACGCTCTTTCTCCTCGGGGCCGTCCTCGGCGTGCTCGCCTTCGGGGCGGTCACCCAGCTGGCGCTCCCGGTGGTCCACCAGATCCGCAACTCGCTCTACGGGCTGCTCTTCGGGGCCTTGACGCTCGTCGCACTGAAGCGCCCCTCGAACCTCGTCGCCCGTGCCTTCCAGGGACCGGTGCTGCGCTTCTTCGGGAAGTACAGCTACGGACTCTACGTCTACCACGGCATCTTCCACGGGTACCTGGCGGAGGGTCGGGTCGAGGATCGCCTCGACCAGCTCCTCGGCAGCCACGCGCTCGCGATGGTTGCGCGCGCGGTCATCGGCCTGGGGGTGTCACTCGTGATCGCGCTGGCCAGCTACCACCTGCTGGAGAAGCACTTCCTGGCGCTGAAGCGATACTTCGAGGCTCAGGAGGAGCCGAGCACCGCCCCGATGAGCCGCCCGCGTCCGACCATCTCCACCGTGCGGTGAGCGTCCGGAATCCGGCTCCGGTCCTTCTCCAGCAGCAGCAGCACCGCATCGCACGCCGAGAGGATCCGGATGGCGACCGGGTTCTCCAGCGGGCTGTCGATGGCGATGAGATAGCGCTTCCGCTGGCCGAGCGAGCTCACCTTGCCGATCGCGTGAGTGATGCTTTCGGCCCGGTCGAGGTTCATCTCGAGGATGTTGACGGCCTTCAGCGAATGGTACTGATTGGCCCGGGCGGCTTCCTGCAGCTTCTGCACGAGCCGCCAGGCCCGAGGAGAGTCGTCCGGCGAGATGATGGCGAGGCTGCTCCAGGGCCTGCCGATGAGCGTGTAGAAGAGCGCGCTCACGTCGTGCGCCGGTGGCTCGGACTGCCGGCGCGCACGGCCCTCCTCCGGCGCAGGCGCTCCGAGGGCCGGGCTAATCTCGGGAAACGACCCGTCGGCCTCCGGACCGTTTTCCGCGGGCTTAGAGGCCACGGATCTCCCCCAGGAGCGGGATGCCGAGCGTGTGCTCGACCTGCCACGGCTCGACAAGCTTGCGCGACCAGAGGTCGATGAGGCTGGTCGCGATGATGCCGAGGAAGAGGCCGGCGATGGTGCTCGCGGGAATGACGAGCACGGGCTTCGGCTTGATCGGACCTCGCGGCTTCTGCGCCGGCCGGATCACGGTGTAACGGTACTTGAAGGCGGCCTGCGCGCTCTCCTGCTCCAGGCGCGCGGCCTCGATCCGGTCGAGGAGGCCGTTGTAGCGGAGGACCGCATGACGGAGCTCCGACTTGGCATATTCGATGTCCGGATCCTCCGCCTCGCGCGGATCCTCGGTGTCGGCGGCGAGCGCGGCCGCTCCTCCCTCCCGCATTCGCGCCGTGCGCAGCGGAGCGTCCGGCGCAAGGCCGCGCTCCTTCAGCTCCGCCTCCAGCGGCGCCAGCTCCCGCTTGAGGGCGAGCAGCTGGGGCGACTCCCCCTTCATCGTCTCCAGGCTCTGCTGCACATCCAGAACCGAGGGATGGCTGGGCGAGTACAGCGTGCGCAGCTCCTCCAGGCGCCCCTCGAGCTCGATCACGCGCCGGCGGCGAAACTCCTGCAGGTCCCCGATCGCCCGACGTCGGGTCTGGACCTGCACCTGGAGCTCCGAGACCTTCGGATCGAGCGGCGCCGAGGTCGACGGCGCGATGGGGCGACGCACGCTCTTGCCACCCAGCTTCGCCGCCCTGGCCGCCCGCAGCGTCTCCAGCTGATCCCGGGCGGCCTGCAGCGCCTCGCGCGACTTCGAGGTCCGGTTCTCCAGCACCACGATGGCGTCGCCGATGCTGGAGATCTCCGCGGCGTGGCGTGCCTCGAGGAAGTTCTCCAGCGCCGCGTCCACCACCCGGAACGCGAGCTCGCCGTCCGGGAGGTGGATGCCGATGGAGACGATCCCCTCGCTGGTGTCCACCCACAGCCGCTTCTCGAGGAGACCGACGAAGTTCTCCAGCTCCTCATCCGGCGTCGGTCGGCGGAAGAGCCGCGCCCAGATCGCGTCCTTCAGCAGCGCCAGAGGGGCACGATGCTCGGGCCACCGCTCGATGAGGCGGGTCTGCCGGATGAGCGCGACCAGGTTGTCATGGCGAAGCACGGTCTCCGCGGCCTGCTTGCTCGGGTCCGGGCCGCCCTGGGTACGGCGGTTGCTCAGCGAGCTGATGACGTCCGACTTCTGGGCCTGCAGCGTGGTCTGCACCTCGAAGGTCTTGGGCATCACCACCAGCAGGGCGACTGTCACCCCGACCACGCAGAACCAGACCGAGAAGAACACCGCCTTGTGTCGCGACACCGAGCGCTGGACGAGGAGGAAGAAGCGGCCGATCGCCGCCCAGTTGAAGAGGTCCAGCGAGGTCGTTCCCACCCCGGCCCTGCCCCCCACGTTGCTCTTCGCCTCCGGTCGCTGCATCGCTGTCGCCAGCCTGCCAGGGTCGGTGCCCGGAGCCCAGGGCCCCCCCCCCGGGGTGCTAGAGTTCCCGGGGCGTGCTGAAGCTCCTCCTCTTCTCGATCATCCTCGCGACGTTCCTCGTCCCTGCGTACGCGGCGCGGGAAAGGGATCCGCGGCGGGGTCTCCTCTCGGTTCTGGGGACCATGCTCCTGGTCGAGATCGGCTACGCCATCTTCCTGCTGGTCATCTACCCGCGGCTGGTCTGACCCATGGACACCGCGAAACCGGTCGCTCCCCGAGCGAGCCCACGGGCCTGGGCGGCGGGCGTGGTGACCGCCGGTCTCTGCCTCGTCACCGTGGTCGCGCTCATCGCCGGCAACGGTGACCTCACCCTGGCACTCGCGCCAGCGCTCCTGGTGCTCCTGCTCTGGGCAGTCTGGTACCTCCCTCTGCGCGGGACGGTGCTCGTCCTCCTCTTTCTCGCCTGGGCGCTGGAGGCTCCCGGGGATGCGTTCGGCGCAGGGCTGATCAGGACGCCCTGGAACCTCGTGGGGCGGCTCCTGTGGGGCAAGCTGAGCGGCGTCATCCCGGTCGGCTCACTGGTGATGAGCGGGTTCGACCTCTTGGCGCTCCTGCTGTTCGCGGTCATCGTCTACCGACACGCCCGACACTCCACGATCGATAGCAAGGGGTGGGTGGACGCCCCGCCGCCGCTCACCACCTTCACCTGGCTCACGGTGGTTGCGGTGGCGTGGATCGCAGCGTTCGGCCTTGCGCAGGGTGGCAGCTCGCGCTTCGTGCTCTGGCAGATGAACCGGTGGATCTACGTGCCGATCGTCTACCTGCTCATGAAGCAGGGCCTCCGCGGGCCAGGCGACGCGCGCGTCGTCGGCAAGATCATCCTCGCCGTCGGCGTGTTCCGGGCGCTGGAGGCCATCATCTTCCGGTGGATGTATCCGTCGATCGACGTGCTTCCGCACGCGACCACCCACCACGACTCGGTCCTCTTCACCACCTGCGTGGCGATCCTCGGCGCGCTACTGCTCGAGATGCCACGGAAGCGGACCCTCGGGCTGGTGCTGACCCTGGGACCGATCTTTCTCTGGGCCATCCAGGCGAACGCCCGGCGCCTGGTCTGGGCCGAGCTCGGCGTGGTCGCTTTCGTGTTCTGGCTGATCCACCCCTGGACGCGGCGGAAGAAGAAGCTGGCGAGGCTCGCCCTGAAGGCGGCGGTCCCGCTGCTGATCTATGGCGCCGCCGGTTGGGGCTCGGAGTCGGTGATCTTCGCCCCGGTGAAGAAGATCCGCTCCTTGACCGACTCCGACGTGAACACCTCGACGCTCTGGCGCGACTGGGAGAACTACGACCTCATCTATACCTACTCGCAGGCGCCGGTGCTCGGCTCGGGGTTCGGTCGGCCCTTCATCCAGAAGGTCAAGCTGCCGGACGTGACCAAGTTCTACGAACTCGAGCCCTACGTGCCACACAACAGCGTGCTCGGGCTCTGGGCCTTCGGGGGAATCGTCGGCTTCAGCCTCATCTGGGCGGTGTTTCCGGTGGGCATGTTCTTCGCCGTCCGGGCCTACCGCTTCTCGCGCAGCCCGCGAGATCGGGTGGCGGCCCTGGGGGCGGTGGCCGCCCAGGTCTGCTACGTGCTCCAGGGTTACGGGGACCTCGGCTTCGGCGCCTGGGGCCCCGTCTTCACCCTTGGCGCCAGCTACGCGCTGGTGGGGAAGATCTGCGTCGCCAACGGCGCCTGGGGAGAGGTTCCGGCGAGCGAGTCGCCACACGCGGAGGTGACCTCCGGCTCGGCGGTGCCGGCGCGCCCGGCCTGAGACTGTCGGGACGTCGACAGGCGAGGCTCACCCCGGTCCACGGCGGCGCGGAGTGCCTAGCTTGGCGACTCCGTGCCTCTCCTCCTGCTGGTTCTGCTCGCGCAGACCCCCGACCCGGGCCCACCTCCCAGCGGTACACCGATCGCGGCGCCGGCCCCCGCGCCTCCGGCTCCCGTCGGGCCCGCGGTCGAGGCTCCTCCCTCCCTGGTCCATCCCGAGGACTTCAGCCTCGCCGGGCCCGGCAGTGGCCCGCGCCAGGGGACGCTCCCCGCCGACTTCGCGATCGCCCCTCCCAACCCGGAGATGCTCAAGGGCCCGTCCAAGGACGAGGGCTTCGACATCATCCCCATCCCGGTCGCCAGCTTCAACTCCGACACCGGCTTCGGCCTCGGCCTCGTGCTCCTGGCCTACGTCTACGCGAAGGACTTCCGCCCCTACCAGCACGGACTCACCGCGCAATTCTTCGCGACCACCACCGGCTTCCAGGGGCACTACATCACCTGGGACGCGCCTCACCTGCTCGGCCCGGTGCGCGTCGAGGCGCACGTCGAGTTCCACAAGGATCCGTACGCGCCCTACTACGGCCCGGGGAACCACACCTTCCCCGGCCAGTACCTCCAGGGACCGGACAAGTTCTTCGGCTACACCAACGCCTGGACCTGGGACTGGCTGCGCTTCCGCATCAAGCCGTTCGGTGACCAGACGCCGCTCACGCTCTACGCGGGCTACCAGTACCGCTATTTCTGGATCACGCCCTACGCCGGGTCGAACCTCGACATGGAGCGGCCCAACGGCGTGACCGGCGGCCGGAACGGGGCGGGCTTCGCGGGCATCCTCTTCGACACCCGGGACGACGAGCAGAACACCCACTCGGGATTCCTGGTGCAGCTCGCCGGGCGGATGGCCCGACCTTGGACCGCGAGCCAGTTCAGCTACCAGGGCGTGACCTTCGGCACTCGCATCTTCTTCTCGCTCTGGACGCCGCGGCTGGTCCTCGCGCTGCACGGCGAGGCGGATCACCTCTGGGGTGACGTTCCCTTCTGGGAGTGGAACCAGTTCGGCGGTATCTCCAGCGTCGAGGGGCTCGGTGGGCTGGACACGGTGCGCGGCGTCCCCCGGAACCGCTACGGCGGGAACACGAAGGTGCTGGGGAACGTCGAGCTGCGCTGGGCCACCGTCGAGATTCCCTGGGGGCCGGCGCCGTTGCAGATCGGCCTCTCGGGCTTCCTCGACACCGGCCGGGTCTGGCAGCCGGGAGAGCCGAACGGGAAATTCTTCGAAGCCTCCGAATGGCACAGCGGAGCTGGCGGCGGCCTGAGGCTGATGCGGCGCGCAGCGGTGATCCGCGCCGACTTCGGCTTCGACCTCGACACGAAGCGGACCGGCATCTACGTCGCCTTCGGTCAGCTCTTCTGACCGCGTTCTACGCGAGCCAGGCGCGAAGCTCGGTCGGCGCCGAGCTCTCCGCGCGCACGCCGGGCTCGACCGACAGGGGCACCGCGACGAAGCCCCGGTGCCTGAGCGCGGCCAGCAGCGCCGTCCGCGCGTTCTCGTCGGGAGAGAGCAGCACGCACCCGTCACCGCCACCCGCTCCGCTGACCTTCCCGGTGCTCCCCGCCGTCCGGGCGAGGGCCAGGATGCGCGCGGTTCCGGGGGTGCCCACGCCCGGGAGTGACTCGAGGAGCTGCTCCAGCTCCTGGCACGCCTCGTCGACCTGACCGAAGCGCGAGCCACGGAGTCCCTCCTCCAGCTCCTTGCCGAGCTCGTCACTCGACTCGACGAAGCGCTGGCGGGCGTCACCCTCGAAGGCCGCCTCCGCCTTCGCGATCATCCCGCGGGTGGAGGCGCTCTGCCCGGTGAACGCGTAGCTCGCCGGGAGCGAGGTGGTCCCGAGCCGGACGACATCCGGCGCTCCGGCCGCCGCGAGCCCGAGCGAGAGCGACGGCGCCGCCGTGACCCGCTCTCGGGGCCAGCGCCGGTAACGGAGCAGGCCGCCCACGCTGCACGCCGCCACGTCGCCGCCGCTCCCCTTCCCGCCCTGCGCCTCGGCGTGAGCGAGCATCGCCAGCGCGAGCGGTGGACGCACCTCGAGCAATCGCGCCGCGCACTCCGTCGCGAGCACCACCGCCCGCGCCGAGCTCCCCAGGCCGAGCTTGTGACCGCCCGGGCCCGCGGCGGTGGCCGACAGCGCGAGCTCGAGCCCGAGCGACTCCCGCGCGCGTGCGCGTACCACCACGTCCAGGGCGCGTGCGGCGAAGGCGAACGGCTGGGTCGGCTCGCTGGGCCACCGCACGCCGAGCGGCGTCACCGTTCCCACCAGCCTCCCCTCGGCCAGGACGAGGTGGACCTCGCGGTCCTCGCGAGTCCGGCCGAGCGCCCAGGCTCGCGGGCCCACCCCGGCCAGCCGCGCCGTCCCGCCCCACAGGACGGCGTACTCCCCGGAGAGGAAGAGCTTGCCGGGGGCCGAGAGGCAGATCTCCAAGGTCAGGACTCCAGTGTGCCCTACGGCTCGACGAGCCGGGCGTCGCCGCCGGGGCGGCAGCGCACCACCTCCAGCGCACCGGCCTCGCGGGCCAGTCGCTCCACCTCGGACTCGTGCGAGGCGAGGGTGAGGAGGACGGGGTTGGGACCTGCGTCCAGGGTGAACCACACCGGGACACCGCGTCGCCGCGCGGCGGGGAGCGCGAGGATGAGCGAGAGCGTGCCCGGCAGGAGGTAGCAGAGCGGCGGGTCGGCGGCGAAGGCGGTGGCGTGCATCCGCCACGCGTTCCGCTCGGAGAGCGCGCCGAGCGACTCGAGGTCCCGGGCGGCGATGGCGGCCGTGGCGCGCGGAATCTCCGCCTCGGCGTCCTTCACCCAGGCCGGGTAGTACGGGGAGGTCTCGACGGTCTGGGCCATCCCGTCGCGGCTGCCCACCTCCTTCTCGGCGCGGCTCAGCACCGCGACGAGGAGGCGGAGCTCCGGCCAGTGCCCCGCGGGGAACGCCTGCGTGGCCACGCTGTCCGCGCCGTCCTCGCGGCTGCCGCGATGCCAGATGCACACCCCGCCCTGGACGCTCCGGCACGCCGAGCCGCTGCCCTCCCGGGCGAGGCGGGAGATCGTGGCCGGCTCGGTGGACA
>AR_comb_assmDRAFT_10269026_pt1 | contig 10535 bp, 10 predicted proteins | sample ArasoioldDNA_FD_10543 | JGI IMG/M metagenome (IMG submission 10543) | reverse complement strand
CACCCTGCCTCATGTAAAGTCCTCGGCCTCGCGTATAACGGGGATGCCCCTAATTTCTACGAGCAAGTTTGACAGTCCAAAAGTGAAGCAATGTCCAATTTTGTACCAATTTGGCTATTGCCTATTCCGCCGATTGAGCCCTAGCGTATTTTTCACACGAATACCTAATTACTTAGCTTCTCCATGCATTCTGTGGCACGGCTTCTGCGTAGTCACCTCTAAACTTTTTTTGGAGGTATTTAATGAACACTGGTCAGCTCTTCAAATCAGCAATTACAGCCGGGACTTTGGTCTTAGGGCTCAGCGCCAATCCGGCATCACTCTTTGCAGCGAGCTCGGCCGCCGTTGGTCTCGGCGTTTCCGCCTCCGTCGCCTCCAAGTGCCTGGTTTCTGCAACTTCGACAGTAGCCTTTGGCAGTTATGATCCTGTCCAAACCAACTCATCGACCGGCTCCGATCTAGACGGTCAGGGATCCGTAAGCATCCGCTGCACCCCGGGGGACGGAGTTAGTATTGCTCTGGACCAAGGAGCCAATTTTTCTAGCCCTAACAGGAGAATGGCTGGCCCGTCATCAAGCTTCCTCAATTACGAGCTGTATCAGGAAGCAGCCAGAACCAACGTGTGGGGTAACGGCACTACTATAGGAACCGTGCTCGCGATTTCAGCCTCAACTAACAACGCGGCGCGTGTTTTTAACGTGTACGGCCGAGTTCCGAAAGGTCAAGATCCGGGCGCTACGGGAACCTACAATGACACAGTGCAGGCAACTGTAAACTTCTAAGTGGACGAATGCCTTTCCCTGGCATTAAGAGGGCCACTCTGGCCGCGATCGCATTTCTGCTTAGCCTCGAACTATCTCAGGCCAGGGTGGCTCATTCGGGTACGTTTCAGGTCAATCCGATTCGAATTACGCTCTCGCGCCAGAGTCCCAGTAGTCTTCTCTCCGTGCGCAACGATAGCGCTGAGAAGATTCGCTTTCAGATCGGTGTATTTGCTTGGGAGCAAAACCCCAAAGGCGAAATGGTGCTGAACCCAACCGAAGACCTAATTTTCTATCCAACTCTGTTGGCACTGGAGCCGGGGGATGAACGCAGAATACGGATCGGCACCAACGATCCGATGGTTGCATCAGAAAAGTCGTATCGGATTTTTGTCGAAGAGCTTCCGCCCCTCGAAAACTCGCAATCCGATGGCATTCGCATCCTAACCAAAATGGGAGTTCCGATCTTTATTCAGCCGTCAAAACCGACCGTTCAGGGACGTCTCGATCAAATGGGGTTTCAGGGCTCTAAGTTTTTCTTCGAGATAAAAAACCTCGGTAACGTTCATTTCTTTCCCCGGGCGGTGCGGGTAAAGGGAGCGGGGTCCCAGGGAGAAACCTTCTTAGAGCGCGAACTTCAATCCTGGTACATCCTCGCCGGTGGAATGCGGGAGTATCGTGTCGAAATTCCACGAGCTGATTGTGAAAAGATCCAGAACCTGACAGTCGAGGTGGAGCTCGAAGACAAAACGCTGCAGGAAAAATTTCCCTTGCCACCCCAGACGTGTAAGGGATAACCGACGCAACGTTCTCCCGCCCAAGGTGCTGCAGATTGTGCATGTTTTGGCGCCAGTTTTACTTTCTCTTTATGTTTCTATTCTTATTGCCAAAAGCCCTTCTCGCTGCAGACCAACGCGCTATTCTTGATCTGTCGATTAACGAAGTTAAAAAAGGTGAAGTTGTAGTTTTCCTTCAAGCGCCCGACGTGCTCGTTCGTGTAAAGGACCTCGAAGCAGCGGGGCTAAAATCTTTCGCCGGTCGGCGAGAGAACATCTCCGGCGATGATTATGTTCTACTAGGCTCTCTTGCCCCACAAGTGAGTTTCAAACTGGACGAGCGGGACTTAACCCTGAGTCTCACGGCTCAACCCTCACTCCTGGGTTACAGTCTCATGGAAATAGAGCCGAACAAACCGCCCGATATCATCTACAGCGAAGACGCGAGCGGCTTTCTCAACTACTCTGTCAATCTACGGGACTTCAAACGAACGGACGCCTTTGGGGAGTTCGGGATCACGATCAAAAACAGCCTTCTCTATAGTGGAATCTTGAGAAACGGAGACGGCAGCATAGTACGGGGCCTATCGAATCTCACTATCAGCGATCGTCAAAGTCTCAATCGGACCGTAGTTGGCGACCGGTTGGTTAGTTCCGATCTACTTGGGGGAAGCCTGGCGATGGGAGGCATTGGGTTTTTTCGAGATTTTGGTCTCGATCCCTATTTCGTGCAATATCCAGGTCTCAACTTTTCGGGAGCCGTCTCCACCCCTTCGACAGTGGACGTCTATGTCAATGGCCAGCTCTTACGGCGCGTGCCTCTTCCACCAGGTCAATTCGAACTGAAAGATTTGCCGGTTCCAGCCGGCACCAACAACACCCGACTAATACTTAGAGACGCCTTCGGCCGCGAGCGGGAAATCGGCTCGCAATATTACTTTGCGGCTGGGCTGCTCAAAGAAGGATTACACGAATTCAGTTACAATTTTGGATCTCGAAGAAACAACCTCGCGACGGAAAGTTGGGATTACGGTCCGTTAGTCTTTCTAGCGCGTCACCGCCTCGGAATCACCGATTATTTGACCGCCGGGTTACGATTCGAAGCTTCCTCGGGCCTTGTGAGTGGTGGTCCTAGCGCCACCTTGCGAACGCCCTTGGGTGAAATCGATGTCGCGGCTGCAGCAAGCGCCAGCCACGGATTGCCCGGAGGGAGCACTTTCCTGGGCTACAATTACATAGGGCCACTATTCAACGCAGGCGGATTCATCAAACTCTTGAGTCCGCACTATGCGACAACCATCCTGAAAGCTGGAGATGATCGATCATGGATGGAGTTAAATGCATTCGTGGGTCTTTCCGTGACTTCGAGGCTTGGAGTTTCCTTGCGATACACATTCGAAAATTCCAACGTCGATGGGCAAAGGCATGGCATCGCTTTGTCAACAACAACTCGCTTGACCGACCGGGTGAGTTTGATCGTTAGCGGAGGTCATTCGCAACAGCGAAACAGAAACGGAACTGAGATCTTCTCGGGTCTCACTTTTCTTTTCGGAGAAACAACGGGATCGGTCTCATATGAAAACAGAAGCGGCGTTGGCCTCGGGACCGCTGTGCTGCAAAAATCTCTGCCCGTTAGTACGGGATTTGGCTATCGGTTTCAAGCCAGCACGACTCAGAATCAGAACTTCGCTGTGGACAGTCTGCTGCAGTACCAAGGTCCCTATGGTCGCTATGAGGCAAACTACAGCCGGCTCGATGGCCAGGATTCTACCGTGTTGAACGTCGCAGGTGGATTGGCCGTCATTGGCAAAGATTTCTTTTTGACTCGGCCAGTGCAAGAAAGTTTTGCCGTAATCCGTGTTCCCGGAGTTGCCGATGTTCGAGGCTATGCGAGCAATCAAGAGGTGGGATCTACGAGTTCGAATGGTAATCTGTTTGTCCCAAGTCTGTTACCTTACTACGGCAACAAATTGAGTATATCGGACAAGGACATTCCACTGAACTATACCATCGATGCAACTGACAAGGTTGTCGCCCCTCCCTTTCGGGGTGGAGCGGTAGTGACTTTTCCCGTGCAGCGGATTCAGCGGTCAACAGGGACCGTCGCTCTCCAAGATTCAAAGGGGTCTGTTATCCCTGCCTATGGGCAGTTAAGCGTCACTGCGAACGGAAAGCAGTTCGAGTCTCCGGTAGGCAAACAAGGTGAATTCTATCTGGAGAACGTGCCTCCAGGTCGGCATAGGGCGATTGTCGAATACAAGGATAAAACGTGTGGGTTCGTTCTCGATGTGCCCAGTTCTGCAGAGCCATTTGTGCAACTTGGGAACGTTCGGTGTCAGATGCCATGATTCGTGGGCTAAAACCCAAAGTGATGAGATGGCTGCTCATCGCCCTGTTGGCGACTACTGCTATAGTCAGCCTGCCATTCTCGGCTTTGGCTGTTTGCTCCCTAAGCAGTACATCTATTAGCTTTGGGAACTATGATGTCTTCAACACAAGTCCTCTAGATACCAACGGTAGCATCGTTTATAGGTGCGGTAACGCGGATAACAACATTTCAATCTCATTAAATCAAGGAGGGGCGTCTTCATTCAATCCGCGGCGAATGCTTAACGGAAGCCAGGCGCTGAACTATAACCTATATTTGGACGCCGCCCGGACGATCATTTGGGGGGATGGCACAGGTGGAACTCAAACCTACTTCATCAAGAACCCGCCGAACAACCAGGATGTTACGGTACCGGTCTATGGTCGTGTCCCAACGGGACAAAGCGTTAGTAAGGGTGCCTACGGCAACACGATCACCGTAACGATTAACTTTTGATAGTACTGGTCGCTCGCCGGAAACTGGCGGCATGGATCAAGCGTCCAACATCAGATGATGGGATTGCAAAGCAGAATTGCGTTTCCCGATCCTGCTAGGGATTTGCGCTACTCATTCTAGTTACTCCTCTCACTTCAGCCCTCCTAGCCCGCCTGGGATTCTTGAGGAGCATGCGATGCGCAGCAGTTGCCGGCCATACCGCGCTCTCAGCAGGAGGGCTAAAGTCAAAGGAGCCAGTATGACAACTATCAGGATCGTAGACGTCTCGGACCGGCACTAGCGAAAGATCTGTTCCCCCTTTACCACTATCTTGACACTGTCTAATGACCGTGGAAATTTTTCTGTCCCAGGAAACATGATTCTCGCAGCCCTAACATTGTTCTTTGAGATGGTCTGCTCGATCTTCGAGACGACGATACTCCTGGATCAGCATTTAAAAGGACGATCGTCGTGCCGAAAGAATTCGCGCAAGCGATATGACTAGCAGCGAGGATGTTAACTAAAATGACAGGTTGCCGACTTTCACGCATTCACAGGCGCAAGCCCCCTCATGCTCGGTTGCTCTAACCTCGACTCCGTCAGAGAAGTGCCGTCTGCCGTCACGTTATTGACGTCTGCCGAAGGCGAAGAAGCGTGGCGCGTAGACTGGAGCATCCCTTTCTTGCGCAGACGCTCGATAAAGGTCGTACGATTCAGGTTGAGTAGCTCTGCTGCCAAGGTCTTATTTCCTCGAGAGCGTTCAAGCGCCTGCTGTATAAAGCTGTTCTCGATCTTTTCCAGGAACCCATCGAGATCCACTCCATCGTTCGGCAAAGAGACCGGTGCGGTCGTTTGATGTTGCGGCGTAGTATTGTGGATAATATAGTCGGGAAGTTCCGTGGACCGAATGATACCGTCTTCGTTCAGTACCACGAGTCGCTCAACAAGATTTTCCACTTCTCTGACGTTTCCTGGCCAACTATAATGCTCCATTATGGTCATGGCCTCTTCGTTCACTTGAATGGCCGTTTTCCCTTTCCGACGCGCGTGCAGAGCCAAGAAGTGACGAATGAGAAGTACTACGTCCGCATCGCGCTCACGCAGCGGTGGAAGCTCCAAGGGGAGAACATTCAATCGATAGAAAAGATCCTCCCGAAACTCTCTCTCCCGCACCGCAACCCGAAGATCTCTATTGGTCGCCGCGACGACTCGGACATCGACTTGCACGGAGTTGTCACTGCCGACGGGTTCAAACTGCCGGTCTTGGAGGACCCGGAGTAACTTTACCTGAAGCTTCGCACTCATCTCGACGATCTCATCCAGAAAAAGCGTCCCGCCATGGGCGAATTGGAAACGGCCCTGGCGTGCATTCACGGCGCCCGTGAATGCACCACGCACATGACCAAATAACTCGGTTTCCAACAGCTCCTCTGGGATCGCGCCGCAATTGACCGGCACGAAGCATCCATTTTGGCGGGGACTCAGCTCATGGATTGCGCGCGCCGCCAGTTCCTTTCCCGTACCGCTTTCCCCCGTGATTAAGACGGTGGAGTTACTATTCGCCAATCTGGCGATCAGCGCGCGTACAATACGCATCCTCGCGCTATTCCCGACCAAAGGATTACCGATGGCACTATTCAACTGGGAGGCTTCGGACTGTTGGTCGATCTCTAGTTGCATCGTCTCTCCTTTTGCGATGGGTACGACAATTATTTGAACGGGCAATGTCTCGAGCAAACCCAATGCCACATCGTTTTCAGTCCATTTAGTCGAGCCTAAGCCATGGAAAGAATGAAGAATGTTAGGAATACCGAATAGTAAGGGGGAAAATGGTCTCGCTGACGAAAAAATAACACTCGAATGTCAGCTGTTAAAAAATTGGCGGAAACTATATCGGGAAATGATTGCAAAAACCTGACGCTTCACTTAAACTTGCCTTCTTGAGTCAACCGATTTGAACAATGTAGTGTAGGTCGAAATCAAATCCTCTCAGCACACCTGCTTCCCAAATGAACAAATTCCCCCGCTGGTAACGAAGGCTTAAGGAGGTACAGATACAAATCTTACATGCTGTCCTCCGCTTCGGCCATACTTGGCGAGCATCCCTCGATCAAAAAGATTTATGAAATTATTCAACGGGTAGCAGCCACCGATGTAACCATCCTCCTTACTGGTGAAAGCGGCACCGGCAAGGAGCTTGTGGCACGGGCGATTCACAATCTTAGTCTCAGGGCGGATCGCCCGTTTGTTCCAGTCAATTGCGCCGCCATTCCGGAAAACCTGCTCGAGAGCGAACTCTTCGGCCACACGCGGGGCGCCTTTACCGGCGCGCACTCCTCTCGCGCCGGCCTCTTCCAGCTTGCCAACCATGGAACCATACTGCTCGACGAGGTTGGGGAGCTGCCGCTTCCTCTACAAGCCAAGCTGCTGCGGGTCCTGCAAGACGGGAAAGTAAGACCCATCGGCACGGATCATCCTGTTGAGGTTCAGGTACGCGTCATTGCGTCGACCAATAAAGATCTTGCCCACCAGGTGGAAAAAGGCTCCTTTCGCGAGGATCTTTTTTTTCGGCTTCAGGTAATTCCACTTCACCTCCCACCGCTCAGAGCCCGGCGCTCTGATATTCCGCTTCTCGTGAATCACTTTCTCGACAAGGCAACACGAAAACACGGTGTCTCAGTGAGCATTACCAGAGAAGCGATGATCTATCTTTGGGAGTACGACTGGCCCGGGAATATCCGTGAGTTGGAGAATCTCATTGAACGGTTAGTCCTCCTAAGTGATAACGGCATTACCGAACTAAAGGATTTACCGCCAAACATTCGCTCTTACGTCTCGGACAAGAAATGTCCTCAACCTACCTTGGGGAGCGGTCAAATCGATTTACGCGAGGCAACAGACCAGCTTGAGTATCGACTGATGGAAGAAGCGTTGCGCCTTACCAATGGCAACAAAAGTGCGGCCGCCAGAATGCTAGGATTGAAACGGACGACGCTGGTCGCGAAGCTCCGACGAAAGCCGAGATCCAACAGCGAGCTTTTCACACTAGCTTCAGAGCCGGACCAGCCTTTATCCGCCTTCTTGGCAGCTTCCGATGCCGGTAAGGATAGATAGACGTTAGGAATCACTCAAGAAAAATGACGAGCGCAGCCAATCCGATACCGCCGCACGGACTTAAGCAGACTATCCTGGTCGTCGATGACAACAGAGGAGTTTTGGAGTTTCTTTTGCTGCTGCTTTCCAAACACGGGCTGTCCGTAATCGGCACCTCGAGCGGGAGCGAATGTCTAAATATTGTCAAGAGCCAGCCCATCGACCTTGTCATCTTAGATGTGATGATGCCTGTGATGGACGGACTTGAGGTTTGCCATCAGCTGAAAAAACTTAAGGCTGCGATTCCGATCATCTTGCTCACGGCTAGAGACGATATGACAACCCGAGCGGCAGCCATGGATCTCGGGGTGAGCGAATTTGTCGCCAAACCTGTTAACAACCAGGACCTTCTCAATCGAGTCCGGATGCAGCTCCGAAATTTGGAATGGAATAAGACAACGGACCAAGCAGTCTCAAAAATCGTAAAATCGCGGCTAGGTGCCGTTACAAAAAAGTCGTAGCGATCTTCTTTTAAGAATCTCTAATTTCTGCAGCGCCACTTTGCCTGTCGTCACAAGCTACACGATGGAGAGCTCGTGCTTCGCAGCTACCGAGCTTGAATACAAATTTAGTCACGAATCGCAAGCGCACCCCCGTCCACTGGCAGATCGACAGCATAGATAAAGTCGGCCTCATCCGATGCAAGAAAAACCGCGACCTTGGCTATGTCCATCGGTACACCTCGCCTGCCGGCGAGATTTTTGACGACACGGTTTTCCGGGACTGCTTCTTGGCCAACCGGTGAGCCGATGCGGTTGGGAGATATCGAGTTGACACGGATACCATTGGGCGCAAGTTGAACCGCAATAGAGCGAGTTAGATTCAAAACTCCAGCCTTGGCTGTCGTATACGCAGTTGCTTCTTTACGACCCCAATGGCCGGATGTGGATGCAATATTAATGATCTTGCCTCTCCGCTTTTGATCAATCATGGCCTGAGCTGCAGCTCGGGTACAGTACCATACGCTTCGAAGGCACACATTCATCGTCCGATCCCACTCCTCTTCGGTGATATCAAAGATCGTCTTGTGGTCCGTCCAGGCCGCATTGTTCACCAAGATATCAATGCCTCCGAACTCTTTCACCACTAGCTGAACCATTTTCTCTACCGAAACTGACGAGGAAACATCACAAACAATCGGAATTGCCTTCCCCGCCTGAAGCGCATTGATCTCCCCTGCCACGCGATTACTTCGGCCAGGGTCCAAATCAACTACCGCAACTTTGGCTCCTTCCTGGACAAAAAGCCTGCAAATATCCTCCCCGATATTACGTCCTGCGCCAGTAACAATCGCGACTTGGTCTTTGAGCCGCATACCTTCCTCCATGATAATTTTTGTTGTCGTCGATAAAACCAGCCAAGATAGCAATTACTCGTCGCCTACTGGAGGGCAAAGCGCAGACTCGCGGACTCAGTTACAAGCTGACCTTTTCAGTGTAAAGGTCCTTAAGAAATTTGCTCCCTTTAAGCTCTTCGAGAAAGCGCGGCTCAATGATATCGGCGGGCTTCAGTGTCTTCGTGCGCTGATCCGCAACAGCCCCGACGTCTACGAGCGCTTGTATCGCTTCAACGGTTAGCTCAGGAAGCGGTCGAAGCTGAGCTGCGAAACTTTCGTACATGGCATCTACGGTTACCGACTGATTGCCAGGAAAATATTTCTTAAGAATTGCCAGGCTATCGTCACGCTTAGTTACGAAATGATGGATTGCCGCGGCGTAACCTTTCATGAAGCGCCGCACCGTGTCTTCTTCCCTCCGAACGAACGAGCGGGTCGTTATGATCAGATCCGTCACCACAGGGACGGGTCGCACTTCCAATATCTTAATGCCCAGTTTTTGTGCCTCTGCAGCGACGTCTGGACTTAACGGCGCGCCTTGGACAAGGTTCTTCGAAATTGCCAACGCTCTCGATGGCGAAAGACCCGCCGCAACAACTTCAACATCTTTGGCAGGGTCCAGGCCGGCGCGTCTTAAAATGACGCGGGCGATTAGGTCGGATCGCGTACCCAAGGCGGAGACGCCGATTTTCTTACCTTTTAAATCTTTAATCGCTGATATAGAAGAATTTACGCCCATGCCATAGTGGTCGAAGCTAACGTGAGCACCGATCAAACTGATATCTGCGCCGCCGGCAACGGGTTGGAGAATCGCCAGCGGATTACCAAAACCGATAAGAAGATCGACCCCAAGTAAAGACTGGACCCCTGCCGAGAGTGTGTCTCGGATCGGGAGCTCTTCAATGTCGACATCGTGCTTTTTGAAAAGACCAGAATCCACCCCTACATATGCCACCGCAGTACCGATTTCCCAGCCGGAGTAAGCCAATCTCAGCTTCTTTGATTTATCGGCGGCGCTGGACAAGCTGGGATTCAACATGACTCCCAGGGTGACCAAAAAGGCGATTGCGCTAAGCAGAACCCTTGACTGTGAGATTCTCATAATTCTTTATAACCCACATTCCCGTCGGCGCCAAGCGCAAAATAGGCCGTTGGTAGCGATTGAACTGATCGGATGAATCGCCACTTGAGGTCCTCCGCAACTCAAACCGTTACAGTGGAATTCAATCTGCCCAACGAATCGGGCCCGTCGACTTTCAGCCGGGCGGTCGATTTGCAACCTCCCGGGATTTCGTCTAACATCCTTCTGCTTTCACACCACATTCCAATTCTACCCGAGCGTCAGGAGGATCGAGTCGATGGCAACGATGATTACCAACGATTGCATTAATTGCGGCGCCTGTGAACCCGAGTGTCCCAACAATGCCATCTCACAAGGAGAAACGATCTTTGTCATCGATCCAATGCTGTGTACTGAATGCGTCGGCTTTCATGATTACGAGGCATGCGCCGCGGTCTGTCCGGTGGACTGTTGCGTGACTGATCCGAACAATGTCGAGACGGAAGAGGCACTGATTGAGCGTGCGCGAGCGTTGCATCCGGATACACACTTCGACGAGAATTTCGAGTCCCGATTTCGAAAGGGCCAAGACAAGCCGGCAGCCTCAGGAGCAAAAAAAGATCTGCCGGCGAGAGCTGCGTCTGCG
>AR_comb_assmDRAFT_10148658_pt1 | contig 10535 bp, 8 predicted proteins | sample ArasoioldDNA_FD_10543 | JGI IMG/M metagenome (IMG submission 10543) | reverse complement strand
GAAGAGAATTTGCAGAAAATGGAGTATTGCCTTGGAACGCTGACGCAGGACCAGCAGGCAGCGATCCGCATGTTTTATTTAGAAGGCAAATGCTATAATGAAATAGTTGAAATTACCGGCCAGGATTGGAACTACGTAAGAAGTTGTATTCAAAACGGAAGAAGAAATTTGAAGATTTGTATGGAAGCGAAGTCGGAGGTCGGAAGTCAGAAGTAGAGTCAGGAGTCATTAGTCAGGAGTCGGGAGTCAAGAAAAAAAAATTATAAACTTTGTAGAGCCTGATGGCAGACGATCATATCATAAAAAATTTTACAGCGGCTGATATTGAAAAATATCACAAGGGATTGCTTTCTTCAAAAGAAAGACATGACCTTGAAAAGGCAGCATTGGATGATCCTTTTCTTGCAGATGCACTGGAAGGATACGCGGTGGCGGGTGTTAATGCCGATGCAGATATTGCAGATCTGAATAGAAGATTAACCGAAAGAACAGAACAGACAAAAGTAATACCCATACAAAGAGCCGGCAAACCTTTTCCATGGTTGCGGATAGCCGTGATTGCAATATTGATAGCAGGAACAGGTATTTTATCCTACCAGGTTTTATTCAAGAATAGCTCGGGCGAAAATTCAATTGCGGAATCACAATCACCGGCGAAACAAAAGGCGAATTTCGGTGACACCGTTTCAAAAGACCTGGTTACCCGTTCAAATAACAATTCTGTTACCGTAAGCACTGAAGATCCCAAGGATTCGGTCCCATATTATAAATCCGACGCAGCAAAAAGTTTTAATGGCCTTAAAACAACTGAAGCAAATAAAGATGGACTTGCCGAAAAGGAAGTAACATCTCCCGGTTTAAATATTACCCCCGATACCTCAACCTCAAGATCATTTAGGAATGACAATGCCGCTCCTCCTATTGCAAATGCAGTGAAGCCTGAAGCGGAAAGGCTTAACGGCAATGCAGGAATTCAAAATAATAACAATGCTGTCGCACTTGAAAGAAAAAATAACGTTAAGGGATTTATGGGTTTAAGTGACGACATGAGCAAGGCGAAAAAAGCACCCGCACAGCTAAACAAGCCATCCACCCAACAGGATTTTGACTATTTAGACAGGAAGCGTGACACCGTCACGTTTTCCGATACGTATAGCAACTATAATATTGGTAACAAAAGAGCTGAAAGAGACAGCACTGCCGGACTTAACAATGTTTATAATTTTGGCTTTAAAAGAACTGAAGGTCCTTATCGTCCCAATGTTTTTCGTGGGCAGGTAACTGATAACAACAATAATGCTTTGCCATTTGCCAATATTACTAATACCCGCGATAATGTTGGCACCTACAGCGATGCGCAGGGGAACTTTACATTGATATCTTCTGATACCGTATTGAATGTACAGGTAAAGTCATTGGGATTTGAAAACAATAATACCCAGTTGCGAAACTCTCTTGCCTATAACAAGGTGCAGATGCAGGAAGACAAAAGCTTAAATGCGTATGTGCTGGATACGGTGAAAAGGAACCTTAGCATGTTGCGAAAGAATTCACTGACAGCTGTTGAGGATACTGAGCCGGAAGATGGTTGGGATTCCTGGGATACATATGTAGTCAACAATACTATTATTCCCCAATCTTTTCATAAAAAAAGCGATGAGCTTACCAAAAACACTGTTGAGGTTTCGTTTGAAGTAAATAAATACGGCGAACCCATCAACCTGAAAGTAGAAAAATCGCTATGTGAAAAATGTGACCAGGAAGCGCTCCGCATTGTGAAAGAAGGACCCAAGTGGAAGCGTAAAGCGAAAAAATCAAAGCGCACTACCGTGACTGTCCCATTTGTTAAACCGGAATAATACTTTCACCTCTTTATTGATTTGCTACTCTCATCCTTTTTCGGCCCCATTTCCTACCTTCGTCATTCCTAAAAACATTTTGCTATGAGGAAACTTTTTATTGCATGTATCGCTTCCGTTTTATTTTTTATCGCCGATGCGCAAATTAAAACGCCGGCTCCCAGTCCACCGCAAACAATCAAGCAGGATTTTGGACTATCTTCTATTGAATTATCTTATTCACGCCCCGGTGTGAAAGGCAGAAAGATATTTGGTGACCTGGTGCCTTATAAAAAGGTATGGCGCACCGGAGCTAACAATGCAACGACGATTACATTTGGTGATGACGTAACCATCGACGGTACAAAAATTCCCGCTGGTAAATATGGTTTGCTTACTATTCCGGATAAAAAAAGCTGGATCATCATTATATCCAAACAAACTGATGTGACAAGCCCCGCTGCGTATAAACAGGAAAGCGATGTGGTGAGAGTGGCTGCTGCTGTTAAAGAAGTCAAACCTGCTGTAGAATCTTTTACCATGCAATTTGTAAATGTAAAGCCGACGAGCTGCGAGTTGCATATGACATGGGATAAATCATCTGTTGTACTTCCTATCAAAACAGAGATTGATTCAAAGGTCATGGCAAGTATACAGGAAGCAATGAAAAAGGATAAGCCTCCTTACTACCAGGCCGCGGTTTATTATTTGGAAAATGGTAAAGACCTGAACCAGGCTTTGGATTGGTTCAATAAAGCAGCTGAAGCCGATCCGAATGCATACTGGGTACAGCACCAGTGGGCAAATTGTTTGGCTAAGCTGGGTAAAAAGAGTGAGGCAAAAGCAGCAGCACAACGCTCAAAAGAATTGGCTATTGCGGCAAAGAATGATGATTATGTAAAACTGAACGATAAGCTGCTTGCTGAACTGAATAAATAATGTCATTATTAGAATTGATATAGCCGTCTCTTAAAGACGGCTTTTTTATTTGCCTGTGCGCAACGTTTATTCTTTTATACTTGTCACCGTTGAAAATTCCTTTCATGAGAATCCTCGCCTGCGTGCTCTTCAGTCTTCTATTGTTTGGTTGTGCAAAAGATCATAAGTGTGATTGCGTGATGCCCTACGAGATTTACTATCTTAAAGCAAAAGTGGGCCCGGTGAATAGCATTTATGTTGCGTGCCGATTACCCGTTCTCGGTTTTTTGGAAGACTCTGTTCGAATACGAATGGCAACGAACCGGAATGATCTGGTGTACACAGTAATAGACCTGCCCGCGACTTTTGCTGTACAAAACAAAAATCTGTATGTATCCGTTGCAGTCTTAAAGCCGGAAGAAGAGTTTGCATGCACCACGTTGGGAATTAGCTATCCTCATTTGAAAATATTAGATGTAAAAGCAAGGGATTAATGCGTGGTCAGACGGTCCTCTTGAAAACCTTGTTCAATGCGAGGCTGAAGAGAATCACACCAAAAGCGCCGATGGGGTTCAGCCACAAGAATCCCAGCCCGATCAATTTCATCTTCGATAAAATATAAACAATCAGAACAGCAACTTGCGTGATTACTGTGGCGTAGAAAACAGTATCACCGTTATTGATCTTCTTAAAGAAAAACGCCACCAGGAAAACGCCGAGTATAGAACCATAAAACAGTGAACCCAATTCATTGACCGTTTCAATCAGGCTATTGCCGAGGTTATAGGTGTACATGGCGACAATGATGCAAAAGATCCCCCACAACAACGTGTATCGCTTCGATAAACGGTATTCATTTTCTCCACTCTCTTTGTTTTTGGCGAACCGCCGATGGAAATCAACCATGGTACAGGAAGCGAGAGAATTGATCGCTGCAGCAATACTACCCCATGAAGCAAGAAAGATGATAGCGATGAGTAAACCCACTAAACCTGCTGGTAAATTATCCACCACAAAGCGAAGGAATATATAATTGGTATCACTGGTGTCGGTATTTGGCAGCGCTTTATTCATCAGCTTTCGGTATTCTTTACGTAAAGAATCACGCGATTGATTGGCCTGGATTATTCTTTGTTCAGCCTTTTCAGCTTCAACCGTATTGCTTTCCCGTTTGAATTTATCATAATCCAGCTGCCAGCCCGGAATCGCACTTTCATAATCAGTATAGACATGTTCAATATTTTCGAGTTCGCCCTTATAACTTGTATTATGCGCTTTTGTCACCAATGCATCATTAAAAAACACAGGCGCTTTAGTGAATTGATAGAATGCAAACACGAGTGTACCGATAAGCAATATTAAAAACTGCATGGGCACTTTTACAAAACCATTCATGAGTAAACCCATGCGGCTTTCGGTAATAGATTTTGCAGTAAGATATCTTCCCACCTGGCTTTGATCGGCGCCGAAATATGAGAGCGCTAAAAAGAATCCGCCGATGACACCGCTAAACAAATTATACTTATCACTCCAATCAAAATGACCGGTCTTTTCGAATCCCGTTGTAATAACATTTAGTTTTCCCAGCTTGCCACTCACCTCCAATGCATCTGTGAAACCGATGCCCGGTGGCAGTAGCCGAACCACCATATAAGCAGCCAGGAACATTCCAACGAAGATGATAATGAGTTGTAATTGTTGAGTATAAGCTACTGCCCTTGCACCGCCACTCATCGTGTAAATGATCAGCAATCCTCCCATAAACAAATTGGTCCAGTAAATATTCCAGCCGAGTAACGATGACAGAATAATAGATGGTGCAAAAACACTGATGCCTGTTGACACACCACGCTGAAGCAAGAACAATAATGACGTGAGGCTCCTTGTTTTCCCATCGAAACGGCTTTCGAGGTATTCATAGGCCGTATATACTTTCATCCGGCTAAAAATGGGAACAAAGAAAATGCAGATGACCACCATGGCCAGTGGAATGCCGAAATAATATTGGACAAAACGCATCCCGTCGGTGTAAGCTTGCCCCGGTGCTGAAATAAATGTAATGGCACTCGCCTGAGTACCCATTATGCTCAGCAGCACAAGGCCCCACGACATGCTGTTATTGCTGAGAAAATAACCATCGAGATTATGGGAAGTACGGCTTTTGTAAAGACCGTAAAGAATAATGACAAGCAGTGTGATGACCAGTATTATCCAATCAAGCTGGCTCATGCAAATCGTTTGGTAAATAAAGAAAATAAGATGACCAGCACGACAAGAAACAGGATGACGAGCACATACCAGGAATTCCAGCTCTTAAAAAATGGCACTTTATCGTTAGGCTGATCAGCCATATTATTTTCTTGACCTTGCTCCGAGGAAAACGATGATCAATCCCAGCACTAAACCTATCAGCAATCCTACTCTTACTCTTTTAATCAATAATCCCAGCATCAAGCCCAGTACAATCGCAAAAATAAATGACATCTCTCCTCTTCTTGCGCTGGGTTTTCTTTGTGTACTCATCAATCAATTTATTTTAACCGACCAACGGGAAGAATATCGAACAAGGAACAAGGAATATTGAATGTCGAAATGAATGCTTAATATCCTTCATAATTCAGCATTCCTTGTTCCTTGCTCATTATTCAATCGATCTCCGGGCTTAAAACGCCTTTTTCTTATTCAACGCAATAATGTTCGCTAGCAATCTATACGCACCCGGCACCCCCGCCGGCAATTCCCTGAAAAAAACCAACCCGGTATAAGTGAAATATCCTTTACCATATTTCGAAATGATCAAACTTCCTTCATCGTTTTGCTCTCCGGGGTCATGCATGGAAAAAATGGTCTCGAAATTCGTTTTATCAAAATTGATGGCATGATAAATACTCCGCTCCTGTATCCAACCTTTAAAATCATCCTGCGTGATCTTATTGGGGAAATTCAGGACCGGATGTTCGGGTTTTAAAAAAACAACTTCTGCATTCTCATCCGTTACCCGGCGATTGGCGATAGTAAAGTTGTATGGACCGATCTTTGGCTGGCCACCGCGGAACTGTGTATTATTATATTGAACAATGAAATTTCCACCTTCATTTACATATCTCATCAGCTTATCATAGTACTTGCTCATCCAGTCATTGGTATTATATGCACGAACACCAGTGATAATCGCATCAAACTGCTGGAGATTATTTCGTGAAAGTTCTTTATCAGTAAGAAGTGTTACATCATAACCCATTTGTTCCAATGCATCTGGCACTTTATCTCCCGCGCCGATGATGTAGCCAATCTTCTTATTGTATGTTTTTACGTCTAGTACAACAAACTTATTAACCGCATCGGTAAAGTAGTTTATAAAAGGAATATGGTCATACTTGATGATGTGAAGATTTTTGGCGATCACCTTTTGCGGTTGTTGATAGTAAGCAAAAGTGAAAGCATCTGATTTCACCGATTCCCCGGATTTGGATCCCATATCAAATGCCTGGCTAAAACTTCTTCTTCCTGTTTTTGCTAAACCCATGCTATCGTTTACAAGCAAATGATCATCCTGGTAAATCTGTACACGGTTCAGGTTTTTCTGTGCGACATAATCAAACTCATTTTTCCAGGTATCTTTCACTTTCAGGACGTTGACATCCTTGGGTATTTCGATGGTGTATGCCGGAAGAATTACAAGCGGCTCATACAATTCGCCTTTTACCGGATCAGTAAAACGATATCTTACTGGCTTTGTAAAAACAATTGCTGTTCCTTCAACGATTATATCGACGTTCGCGACATACCCAGGATCCACATCGGCCTGCCCGATCTTTTGCTGATCATTTACATTAAAATATCCAACCTCCATTTTATTGGCCAGCCAGTAAGGTTGAGTAATTGGTTTGGAAGATGGAACAGCAAAAGTTTTGCTCATGATAAAATTCTTATTCTTCCCGAGTGTTTGATTGAAGGAGGAGTCAAATGCATCCACTTTTATTTCTTTCAACTGAGCATTTGCGCCGAGGCGATTATTGATGGCAAAATTCATCCGGATAGAATCGGTTTGCACGGCGTATTGCTCATTTGTAGTTACATCAATAAATAAGCCGCTGCATTGCTCAATGAGTTGCTGCGTTTCTTTTAGCTTTTGTGTTTTCCAATAACCATCAGGCAAATTGTTAAGGGCATTATACAATCTCACGAGCCCCGGTACCGACTTTTCAGGATGAACAAGATCAAATGAAGATGAAAGACTATCAATAATTTTTTGGATCGCCTCACCGCCCTTTTCTTTTTTCCATGTGAGATCTACCTCGTCCAGTATATCGTTCACCGGTGCAGTACCTCCTGTTGTTTTAAAATATTCCATCGCCTCTCCTCTTGTTCCTGCTGCACCAAATCCCTGGCTCTTGTGATTACTTCTGCTGATCGCTGCAATTTCACCATAACTTTTTCCCAACAATGGATTGTAACCGCCTACGTCAAATTTGAATTGATCGGAACTGGTAAGATTGGCGCCGCCAAAATTGAATGAGTTAAATAAAATGCGCTTCGCTTGCCACGGTTGTACATATTTCAATTGCTCAGGAAAACGATTGGGATCAGCTGCAGCAGTAAATGCTTCGTTGGCTATTATGGCAGAAGCAGTATGATGACCATGTCCACCTTCGCCCGTTGTAGGGAATCTTGTTATGATAACATCCGGCCTGAATTTTCTAATTACCCATACCACATCACTCAATATTTTTTCTTTGTCCCACTTGGTAAAAGTTTCTTCCGGACTTTTTGAATAACCAAAGTCAAAGGCTCTGGTAAAAAATTGTTCGCCGCCATCGATTCTTCTTGCCGATAACAATTCCTGCGTTCTTATCAATCCTAATTCAATTCCCTGTTCGTCACCTATCAGGTTTTGCCCACCATCACCTCTCGTCATCGACAAATAGCCGGTGCGTACCAATCTATCCTTCGCGAAATAAGCAATGAGTCTTGTGTTTTCATCATCTGGATGAGCCGCAACATACAATACCGATCCAAGTACATTGAGTTTGCGAATGGCCAGGTACATGTCGGCAGAGGTCCAGGTTTGAGGAGCCTGGGAAAAGGTATCCTTCGGTAGAATCAGGATGACAAGGAACAAGGCACAGGGAACAAGGCAAAAGAGGTGTTTAAAAAACAGTAGTATTCTTCGCATGCACGCTAATTATTTGGCGAATATAAACGCAATTTGCTTAGTCACTAAACCGCCGGCATAAAAAAGACCTCGCGCACTGTGAGGTCTTGTTAATAATCTGTTATCAAATCTAGTATCCAGTATCCGGCATCTTAACTCTTACCCTTTGTATCATTGGCTTTGTCATGCCCATTTCCATTCACTTTCTTCCCCAATTGCTCAAGCAACTGCAGTCCCAACAAACCGCTAATTCCACCGGTTGCTCCGTCACCACCACCGATCAAAACATCAGGCATAATCTTTACGTTCTGCGACGCTACTGACTCCATTACTTTCAATTGCGTAAAGTTATCGCCACCCATAGCCGCTACAGATAATTTATACGACTCAGCATTTGACTTACCAATCGCCAGGATCTTTTCTGCTTCTGCGTTACCCGTCACTGAAATCTTTTCAGCTTCAGCCTTTGCCAGCAATTCGATTTTTTCTGAATCGGCTTTTGCCAGTACTCTCGTTCTTTCAGCTTCACCACTTGCCAACAGTTTAACACGGTCAGCTTCAGCGTTGGCCTGCAAACGAACACTATTTGCATCACCGGTAGCTTTCTTTACAGAAGCATCGGCAATGCGTTCGGCAATGACAACACCCTGGTCGGCTTTCACGATTTCTTTTTGCATCTCTGCGATCGCCGTTTCTTTTTCCAATGATTGTCTCGTTTCCTGCGCTTTCTTTTCCGTATCGTACGTGATTTTTTGTTCTTCTGCCAGCTTACGATCAGTCAATGTTTTCATCAAACTTTCAGGAGGAACGATGTCACCGATCAAAGTATCCACGCCATACACGTTGTATTGCTCCAATACTTTTCCAATATGATCCCTCGCTGACTGCTGCCTTTCTTTACGTGTACCCAGGAACGCAATCACATCACTATCCTGTGCACTATTACGGAAATAGTTTCCGATCGTTGGTTCCAATACCTGGCTCACAAGGTTATTCATGTTACCGAAACGTGCGATCACCTTTGGCGCTTCGGTTGTTGGTATATGGATGATCTGCGAAACGTCGAGATTGAATGGGAAACCGTCTTTACTACGTACGGTGATCGTAGAAAGATTTTTATCCAGTTGGTGCGATTCACTTCTTGCACTTGCCCAGTTGAGCACAAGGTTTGTAGTCGGCACAAGCTCCACTTTCATAATGTAAGGGTTGATTGGGTATTTACCGGGGCCCAATGGTTCTGCCCATACACCCTTCTGCCCTTTGGATACAATATTTCCATGCTTGAACTCCGCGCCGCTTGTGTCAACACCTTCGGCACCCACATAGGAGATAACAACACCTACATGTCCAATTGGTATCTCGGTCATCTTTACCATTTCTAATTTGGCAAACCATGGATTCAGGAAGTAAGAACCAGCGAGTATCACTTGTTCCTGCAAGCCTTTATACCCTTCGTCTGCGAGGAACTTATCGACGTCCTGGAATTTATTATGTCCTTCGATTATTTTACCGGCTATTTGACCTTCATCCAATGGCTTTCCTTCGGCAGTAGTTACTACGCCTACTGCATTATCGGGGATCATCGTCATCTCCGTAAGTTCGATCTCGAATAATAAAGTGTTGATACGATATGAACCCGGAGCAACGATAGCGGTTTGCCGTCCCTTTCTTCCACCATTCGCCAAAAAAGCAGTGGCGTCCTGGAAGGAATCACATTCTACCTTTCGGGCCAATATGCGTCCTGTTTCCAATTCAGCGCCGTCTTTTGCCAGTATCAAACCGATCTTGCCTGTCGGAATAACAATGAATGGTTGGAACGTGATCGAATATTGCCAGATCCATTTCCAGAAATATACTCCCGGCGCTAATGTTTGCGCCTGGAAGCCAGCTTCGCCATGCGTAGCAATAATGCGGCCTTCGGGTAGTTCCTGCTTACCAAACAAAACGAATTTTTTGGTGACAAGACCGATCCTGTCTTCCGGAACAATGACAAGACCAAAGAACACGCGAAGAATAAACTTGTAAAAGAGTAAAATAAACAGGGGGATACCGATGATCATCCCCCAGCGGATGAGTTCTGATTTTTCCATGATGACTTAATGATTAATGGTTGTTAAAAATATTTGTTTAAAAAATTATACTGGTTGACCGGCAGCCAATGATGCTAACAACTTGTGAACAGGCAGGCAGATGCACCTCGCTTATGGCGAAAGCATTTGCCAGCAGGGATTCGCCAATAATCAGTAATTACTAATTAATAATTATTGATTATTCTGTTGCCGGTTATGAATTAAAATGACACGGGGGAGAAGTATTGTAGATGGTAAATCTAATCTCCGATTCGATTGAAGTGAAGTGCCAATGATCTGATTCCATAATGGAATAATTGAAGACATAAAGTTAGATAAACAACAGGCACAGCGATAAAAAATGATTGCAACATTATTACGAAAAACCCGATTATCTTTATAACAGATTCAGTGATATAGGGATCGTTAGTCTTATCTTTCGATAGACAATTCAATCAAAATTCCATTAATGATGATGTTGAAAAAAAATAAGTTCTTCATTGTTTGTTTGCTGATCCTTTCATGTAATACAGCTAAAAAAAATAATCATTCACC
>AR_comb_assmDRAFT_10138669_pt1 | contig 10536 bp, 9 predicted proteins | sample ArasoioldDNA_FD_10543 | JGI IMG/M metagenome (IMG submission 10543) | reverse complement strand
AATCTCACCAAATTGATCAGAAAGTCGCAGCAGGCATCTCCCGTTGCCAAAGGAGAAATTTAAATAACTTGCCTTTGTTGAAAACGCAGCATCAAAACCTCAGCATTCAAAAATGGGTGGCGACCATTTCAGTGATTTTACTTGTTGTAAAGTTCGTTGCCTACTATCTTACCCAGTCAGTCGCTGTTCTTACAGATGCGATGGAGAGTATCGTGAATGTCGCCGCTGGCTTTATTGGTCTATATAGCTTATACATAGCGGCTAAGCCGCGTGACATCAATCATCCTTACGGCCATGGCAAAGCCGAGTTTCTTTCTGCGGCGGTTGAGGGCACGCTGGTTCTTTCCGCGGGTGCACTAATCATCTACAAGGCCGTCCAACATTTAATTTTTCCCGTTGCGATTACCAGTATAGACAAGGGAATATTCCTGGTGGGTGCGACGGCTGTGGTTAACCTGGCCATGGGCCTGGTGGGAGTAAGATTTGGTAAAAGAAACCAGTCACTTGCGCTTATTGCAAGCGGACGTCACCTGATCTCCGATTCGTATTCAACATTTGGAATTATAGTCGGACTGCTGTTGATTTTATTCACAAAATTGATTTGGGTCGATAGCCTGGTGGCCATCCTGTTCGGCCTGTTTATTATTTATACGGGTTACCGAATTCTTCGAAGGTCAATTGCGGGCATCATGGATGAAGCGGACGAGGAACTATTGTCGCGAATGATACAGCTGCTAAATTTAAATCGGCGAGAAAACTGGGTCGACCTGCACAATTTGCGAGTGATCAAGTATGGAAGCGTTTTACATGTTGACTGTCATTTGACAGTTCCATGGTACCTGAACGTGCTGGAGGCGCATGGTGAAATTGAGGCGCTGGCTGCACTGATCAGAAAAGAGTTTGGCGAGTTGCTTGAACTTTTTGTGCACTCTGACGGTTGTTTGTATGTGCAATGTCCCATTTGCATCAAAACCACCTGCCCCGTGCGCCATCATCCGTTAGAAAAAAGAATAGAGTGGACATTAGAGAATATTTTGAAGGATAAAAAACATCAATTATAAATTTGTTTCATGAGCACAAAGACTACAACACATTGGCAGAAAGACCAGTTCTTCAAAAGTTACCACGGCAATCATGAAATAAAAGTAGACGGAAACAGAGAGCACGGATTTGGCGCGAAAGCCCTACTGTTGTCGGCTACGGCAGCATGCAGCGGTATTGATATTGTGGATATACTCAAGAAAATGCGGGTAGATTTTTCAAATCTCGAGATCGATACCGAGGCGGAGCAAACGGAAGAGCATCCGAGAGTTTTCAAGGATATCTATATCACTTATAAGATCAAAACCGATAAGGCCAACGAGGAGAAAGTAAAAAAAGCAATTGAACTCTCTTTGGAAAAGTATTGTGGTGTGTCCGCCATGATGAAAAAGAATTCTCCAATACACTATAAATTGCACATTTTGTAACCTGATATGCTATCACGAAAGGCACAATATGCGTTCAGAGCCCTGACCCACCTGGTCGAGAAGTATGACCAGGGACCTGTACTGATTTCAGAAATCTCGAAAAAAAAGAAGATTCCGTTGAAGTTCCTTGAGAATATCCTGCTTGAGCTAAAAAAGGCTGGCATCCTTGAAAGCAAAAAAGGGAAGGGCGGAGGCTATTATATCAAAAATCACCCCTCGAAAACCCATATGGCCAACGTGATTCGAGTGGTGGATGGCCCCATAGCGATGCTGCCATGCGTGAGCCTTTATTTTTATGAACGTTGCAAAAACTGCAACGAGGAGTATTGTGCGTTGCATGATACCATGATACTCGTCCGGGATGCCACTTTAAGCATCCTTGAGCATCGCACCCTCCAGGATCTTTCCAAAAGTTCGTAAAGTTACTAACGCTTGTTTCCGAAAGAAATCATAATGAAGTCCACCTACTTGGTAGGGTATTCTTTTTAGTGTAATTTCGAGGTTTCATTTCATGACTAAAACCTGAAGATTATGGCACTGCGGCTTGGAGACGTAGCTCCGAATTTTAAAGCATTGACAACCTTTGGCGAACTCGATTTCTATGAATACCTGGGTGACAGCTGGGGAATCCTTTTTTCTCATCCAGCCGACTTCACCCCGGTGTGCACGACTGAACTTGGCAAAACGGCTTTACTGAATGATGAATTTGCGAAGCGCAATGTAAAGGTATTGGCGGTAAGTGTTGATCCCTTAGACCGTCACAAGGGTTGGGTGAATGACATCAACGAAACACAAAACGTTGAAGTCAACTTTCCGCTTATTGCAGACAGTGATAGAACAGTTTCGAGTTTGTATGATATGATCCATCCAAACGCATCGGAAACTTTTACTGTTCGCTCCTTATTTGTAATCGGCCCTGACAAGAAAGTAAAACTAATGATCACTTATCCGGCATCAACAGGAAGAAATTTCAATGAAGTATTGAGGGTTGTAGAATCGCTCCAGTTGACTGCAAACTACAGTGTGTCAACTCCGGCTGATTGGAATCACGGCGAGGATGTAATTGTAGCTACAGCGGTTTCAACCGATGATGCTGTCAAAAAATTTCCGAAAGGCGTTAAAGTCATAAAACCGTACCTGAGGTACACTCCTCAACCGAACTTATAAGAGCCGAAATGCAATTAACTAAAACTGACATAGACAAAATTGAGAGTGCGTCATTGAACGACGGCCTGGAATTGATAAGCGATCTGTTTCCGGGCAAAGTTGTCTTTTCATCGTCGCTTGGACAGGAAGACCAGGTGATTACAGACGCTATTTTCAAAAATAATTTGCCAATTAAAATATTTACGCTGGATACCGGTAGGCTGTTCGGGGAAAGCTATGAATTACTGGAGCGGACAAATGCAAGGTATAAGAAAACGATACAGGTGTACTTCCCCGAGGCGAGCGACGTTGAGGAATTTGTCACGGCGAAAGGCGTTAATAGCTTTTATGAGTCGGTTGAAAACAGAAAGCTATGTTGTCATATACGTAAGGTGAAGCCGCTCAACCGGGCATTGCAAGGGGCCCATGTATGGATCACGGGACTTCGTGCCGAGCAATCCGACAACAGAAAGGAAATGCCGGTGATCGAGTGGATTGAAGATAAGCAGTTGTATAAGTTCAATCCTTTATTGCGATGGACGTATGCTGACGTGGTGGACTATATAAAAGAATTTTATGTGCCTTACAATTCTTTGCATGACAAGGGTTATATCAGCATAGGCTGCGCGCCATGTACCAGAGCAATTGAGCCTGGCGAAGATCCAAGAGCTGGCAGGTGGTGGTGGGAGACTTCGCAAAAGGAGTGTGGCTTGCATGTGCAGACGTCTGCTACCGCAAAATGATTTTAAACGCAAACCGATCGTTTCAATTTATGAGTGAATATCGACTGGACTACCTGGAGCAACTCGAAACGGAAAGCATACACATATTTCGTGAAATAGCTGCGCAATTTGAAAGACCGGTGCTGCTGTTCAGTGGAGGAAAAGATTCTATTACACTGGTACATCTCGCTCGCAAGGCATTTGCTCCGGGCAAAATTCCGTTCCCTCTGGTGCATATTGACACAGGGCATAATTTTCCTGAAGCATTGGAATTTCGTGACTGGCTCGTGGGGCAAATTGGAGCAAACCTCGTCGTTCGTAAGGTGGAGGATACTATCAAGGCAAGAAATCTGACTGAGCCGAAAGGAAAATTCGCAAGCCGCAATTGGTTGCAAACGTATACTTTGCTTGACACTATCGAAGAGTTGAAATGCGATGCATGTATTGGCGGCGGAAGACGTGATGAAGAAAAAGCGAGAGCGAAAGAAAGAATTTTCTCGGTGAGAGATGAGTTTGGCCAATGGAATCCAAAGTTGCAAAGGCCTGAGTTGTGGAACACCTACAATGGCCGTATTCATAAAGGCGAAAATGTTCGCGCATTCCCCATCAGCAATTGGACAGAACTGGATGTGTGGAATTATATACGAAAGGAAAACATTGCTCTGCCCTCCATTTATTTTGCTCATCAGCGTGAGGTGATTGAGCACGAAGGTCAGTTAGTTGCAGTGTCGCCTTTTATTCGCATTGATAACACGGACGTTATTTTGAAAAAGAGCGTGCGCTATCGCACAGTGGGTGACATGACCTGTACTGCGGCGGTAGAATCGAATGCAGCGACCCTGGACGCGGTTGTCAATGAAATAATTCTGACAAGGATCAGCGAAAGGGGAGAGACAAGAATTGATGATAGAGTTACTGAGGCAGCGATGGAGGACAGGAAGAAGAATGGGTATTTTTAAGGGGCCCCATCCCGACCGTCCCCAAAGGGAAAGGCCACCAACGCCCCAGACCTCGCGTGATGAAAAGTCACAGCTTCGTTAAGGGCAAAGTTTGGTCGCAAGGAGTTTCAGGAGGTGAATTGTGAATGGTGAATTGCGAATGTACTCTGAGGCTAGTACATTTTTTTTGTAAAGTGATCTTCGCTGCCCCGTAGGGGCAGAATATTGGTAGCGACGTGACACAACGGGCGATGATAGTAGCAATGCAGCTCGTAAACAAAAATAGAAGCAAACAACAAAATAATCGATGGACATCTTACGATTCATAACAGCGGGTAGTGTAGATGATGGCAAGAGCACTTTGATAGGCCGTTTGCTGTACGACAGCAAGAATATTTTGATTGATCAATTGGAACAACTGGAAAAGCAGAGCAAAAACAAAGAAGCAGGTGGCATTGATCTCGCTTACTTAACTGATGGGTTGCGCGCTGAACGCGAGCAGGGAATTACGATTGATGTTGCCTATCGTTACTTTTCTACACCGAGACGAAAATTCATCATTGCTGATGCACCCGGCCATGTGCAATACACCCGCAACATGATAACAGGCGCATCGAATGCTAACCTCATAATTATTTTAATCGATGCAAGATTAGGCGTGGTGGAGCAAACTCGCAGGCATTCGATCATTGCGTCGCTGCTGAACATTCCCCACGTTGTGATCGCCATCAATAAAATGGATCTTGTTGAATATTCACAGGATGTGTTCAATGATATTGTGATCGATTATTCCGAATTATTGAAGTCATTGAATTTACACGACATTCATTACATACCTGTTAGCGCCTTGCATGGCGACAACATCGTTGACAAATCTGAAAGGATGAATTGGTATGAGGGTGAATCATTGCTTCATTTACTGGAGCACATGGAGATACAGCAAGACACAAACATCACCGATGCGCGGTTTCCTGTGCAGTATGTTATTCGTCCTCAAACAGACGAGCTGCATGACTACCGTGGATACGCCGGCAAAATTATCAGTGGAATCTATAAGAAAGGGGATAATGTAACCATTTTTCCTTCAGGCCTAAAGAGTACAATCAAATCGGTTGAGATTGGTGGTTTGGAAGTTGATGAAGCCTTTGCTCAGCAAAGCGTGGTTATCCAGCTCGAAGATGACATTGATATTAGCCGTGGAGATGTAATTGTCAAAAATGACAATCAACCGAAGTTAGGAAATGAGTTAGATGTTCTGCTTTGTTGGATGGACAATAAACCATTGTTGCCCGGCAATAAATATTATCTGCAACTGAATAGTCGGGTTGTGAGAAGCATTGTTCGGGACATCGAGTACAAATTAAATGTCAATACGCTAGAGAAGGAATATCATCCTTCTACTGTAGGATTAAATGATATTGTCAAGGCCAAAATCAAAACGGCCTCTGAAATTCCTTATGATTCGTACGCAGATTTAAGTGCAAATGGCGGAGCGATCTTAATTGACGAGACAAGCAATGTGACAGTCGGAGCGTGCATGATTCAATAGCAAAAATGATGAGAAAAAAAGAACAAATATGGGCTCAAGGTAAGGTTGTCATTGCTGGCGCTGGCCCAGGTGACCCTGAACTTATCACGATAAAATTGCAGAAAAGATTGTGCGAGGCTGATGTGATCATCACGGATCGCTTGGTCAATCCTTCCATCATTGAAGAGCACGCAAAAAAAAATGCCGAGGTGATTCTTACTGGCAAACAAGGATATCATGATGGATCCATTTCCCAGGAAGAAATTAACGAACTCATCGTTCGACATGCTTTGGCTGGCAAGAAAGTGTTGCGGCTGAAAGGAGGTGACGTAGCTTTTTTCAGCAATGTCCTCGACGAATTGCGATGCCTGGCAGTAAATGATATTGAGTTTGAAATAATCCCTGGAATAACGGCTGCATCAGGGGCGTCTGGTTATACCGGCATTCCTTTAACTGCAAGAGGTTTTTCAAGAGGAGTGCAAATACTTACGGTGCACAAATGCAGTCATTATACTCCGGAAATGTGGAAACAGCTTGCTAATTCGCCCGATACACTCGTTTTCTATATGGCGGCAAAAAACATCAGTGATGTCACTGAGTTACTACTCCGCTATGCTCGCAAGCCCAATACTCCGATGGCTGTCATCGAGCAGGCTACGACTACCCATCAGCAAGTTCATGTTACTACGTTGAAGAATTGTGCGCAGGATTTTTCAGAGAAAAATTTTAGTTCACCATCGCTGGTTATTATTGGTAAGGTCGTAAACCTGTATCAGCAATTCAATTGGTTCAAGACCGGCGACCAAGGAAGTGTATTTAATGAGCTGCTCTCAGTAAAGTAATTCTACACAGCTTCTTTCTCTACCAGTACAACCTGTTCCCTGTATTGCTTTGCAAAAGTGACAAAGTCTTTCGCTTGCTGCAGATAAGTCGATGCAAATGCTTCAGAAGGCTCTACCTGGTTTATTTGCAAAACGGTTTCTTTGAAAGGGCCAGTGGTTGTATACAAACCTTGTTGAGTGAAATGGGTATCAAAATCTTTTAAAATGCCATGCTGAGTATTGCATTGAACTCCATGTTGCAGCAACAGCGCTTTAGCAGACTGAACAAAGGCTGAGTAAGCGTTGTAAATCGCATCGGCGTATCCCTTACTCTCGATGCCTTCCTGGCTCCATTGCAATTTTTCTTCGGCTTCAAGGATCAATGTAGCCACAAGATCGATCATTACTCCCGCACATTCCCCAACGCCGATAGCTGTGGCATATTTGTCCTGTTGTCCCCAATCTATGTAATCTTCCGCGAGAAGTGTATCTAAGGACGCAAGGGGCTTCAATAATTCGTAAAAATATTTTTCACCTAAGCGATGTGTGTATTGCAAATAGTTTTCCCCATCCTGGCGATTTTTTGTGAAGTCATTAAGGAGCGATCGCAATACATCCGGACCCCGTTTACTTGGAACCTTAATCACCTTGTCAGCAACCCTTCCGTTACCACTCCCCATTACGCCGCCGCCAATAAGCACCTGCAGTGCAGGGAGAACTTGCCCCTTCGCCTTCATTGAACTGCCGTGGAAACCGATGGAAGCCATACCATGTTGTCCACATGAGTTCATGCAACCGCTGATCTTGATAGCGATATCTTTGTTATAAAGAAATTCTGGGTACTCATCTTCAATCACTTCAGATAAAACTTTACTGATACTGGTGCTGTTTGAAATACCAAGATTGCACGTATCTGTGCCCGGGCAGGCAGTAATGTCAGCGACACTTCCAAATCCAGCCGACGCAACGCCCTCTTGCTCGAGCACGCTGTAAACATATTCTATGTGTTCCGGCTTTACAAAACGCAATTGCAAACCCTGGTTGATTGTGACACGTACATCGTCGGCAATTACCGGTCTCAGTTTTTCAATTAACCTGCGACTTGTCTCGGAACTAATATTCCCATTTAGGACTCTAACATAAACAGCGAAATACCCTTCCTGTTTTTGAGGGTACACGTTCGTTTTTTTCCAAACCTCGAAGTTGAACGGATTCTTTATTTCAATTGCCTCATTTGGCAATTCGTACGAGGGCAACGAAGGTTCCTGGACACGAGTCGTATCAATTTTGTAGCGTTGATAGGTTAGTGCTTTTTGCTCAGCATTTACCAGTTCAGTAAATGCATCTATTCCAATTTTTTGGATCAGGAATTTTATCCTCGCTTTATGACGGCTTGCACGCTCACCGTGGCGATCAAAGGCGCGCAATACAGCTTCGATATATGGTAATAACAAATCTTCTTCCAAAAACTCGTGAGTGGTGATTGCTAAAAATGGCTGAGCTCCCAAGCCCCCGCCGACCATGACTTTGAACCCGCGTTTTAATTCACCATTCACCTGTCGAATACGAGGAATTGCCCCGAGGTCGTGCATAAATGTGAGGGCTGTATCTTCTTCACTGCTCGAGAAAGCAATTTTAAATTTTCTTCCCATGTCCTGGCACACAGGCTTCCGTAAAAAAAACTCAAACACACCATGTGCATACGCGGTGACATCAAATGGCTCGTTAGGATCGATGCCTGCCTGGTCTGAGGCGGTAACATTTCTTACTGTGTTGCCGCATGCTTCCCGGATGGTGATACTGTCCTCTTCAAGCAAACTCCATAATTCCGGAGTTCTGTCAAGACTCACAAAATGTATTTGTACATCCTGTCGTGTTGTGAGATGGAGATTACTGGTAGCAAATTCATCAGACACGTCAGCAATGCGTTTCCACTGAGCCAGCGTCATTTTACCATAAGGTAACTTGATGCGCACCATCTGCACTCCCGGCTGTCGTTGTCCATACACACCACGGGCCAAACGCAGGCTGCGGAATTTTTCTTCAGGAATTTTCCCTTCTTTGAATTCATGGATCTTGCGCTCAAGCTCAAGAATGTCTCTTTCAACAATGGGATTTTCAAGTTCAGTGCGAAAACTCTGCATGGTCTATCGTTTTAATAGCCGGGAATTGTTTATGAAGCAATTACCCTACTTATCTAGTGGACTATAAAAGTACACATGAATCGGGGACTTTTCAAATAAATCTTGAAAAAAACGAATGACCGTTATGCTTGAAATAAAAAATGAAAAAAAATAAATGATTAGTCTACCAAAATAGTAGAGAATCTCCTATTTTTACACTTCTAGTTTAAAGACGGCAGTATTGAATGCAAGACCAGGCAAGTAAAATAAAAGAGCCTTCTTCGGCCCGGGAACACAAGAATCAATTGTATCCAATTTTTTTAAAACTGGATCAATTAGAGACATTGGTTGTTGGTGCGGGCAATGTTGGCCTGGAAAAATTGCAATCGCTACTGTCCAACTCCCCCGAAGCAAAAATTACGATTGTTGCACCGGATATAAAAGATGAGGTGAAGCTACTCATATCTCAACACCCGTCATGCACCATCATTGAACGTTCATTCCAGGACACGGACGTCGATAATAAAGACCTCATCATTCTCGCCACAGAGAATCGCCAGTTGCATGAATACATAACGAGTCTGGCAAAGGAAAGAGGTACCATCGTAAATGTGGCCGATACACCGGACCTTTGCGACTTTTATCTTGGCAGTATTGTTCAGAAAGGAAGTTTGAAAATAGCTATTTCAACAAACGGTCTTTCTCCAACAATCGCCAAGCGAATCAAGGAAGTGATTACTGATATGATCCCAAAGGAAATGGAGAGTGTGTTGCAGAATATGACTACGATTCGCCAAAGGATGAATGGCACATTTGAACAAAAAGTAAAGCAACTGGATGATCTCACCAAAATGCTGGTGTCAAAACAAATCACTCTCGAAGATCTAAATAAGCCAGAACAAAAAAGGTGGCAGAAAATTGTAAAGTGGTGCTTGTTTGCATTTTGTTTCATGATCATCGGCCATACAATCCTATCATTCGTTCCGTTTGGTAAGCTGATCGCTTCGGTCGAGACGGTGCCGAACATCGTTAACACCAAGACTTTCTTAATGATGTTGCTCACCGGTTTCCTTGCCCAAATGGTAGATGGTTCTTTGGGCATGGGATACGGTACCATTTCAACGACATTTCTGTTAGCCATTGGAGTCAACCCTGCTATCGTGAGCAGCCGCGTTCACTCGGCAAGAGTTTTTTCAAGTGGTGTTTCTGGTTATAGTCATCACCGGTTTGGTAACATTAATAAGAAATTGTTCAGAGCATTGGTAGTGCCTGGCGTTATTGGAGCGATTGTGGGGGCCTCACTTGCATTTTTTGCACAGAGGTACTCCTCGTGGGTGAGATTGCCATTGTCAATTTATACATTATACCTGGGGTACTTTATTCTGCGAAAAGCGTTTGGAAAGACAAAATATCATCAAAAGGTAAAGCGGGCAGGCTGGCTTGCCTCCGCGGGAGGCTTTATGGATTCCTTTGCCGGTGGAGGCTGGGGTACATTAGTTACCAGTACGCTAATGTCGAAGAGAAGAAGCCCTCGTTACGTGATTGGTTCGGTTTGCCTTGCTGAGTTTTTTGTTGTGTTTGTAAGTTCAATTACTTTTTTCATTTTGTTGAGGAGCATTCCCATTGTTGATGTAGCGGGTCTTATTGTTGGAGGACTTATTGCGGCTCCTGTTGCAGCAAGATTGGTCGGGAAGGTTCCGATAAAAGCTATGTTTATTGCCGTGGGTGTTTTGGTGATTTTAACCAGTTGCAATACTTTCTGGAATGCAATCAGGCAAGTGCTGTAATA
>AR_comb_assmDRAFT_10115411_pt1 | contig 10536 bp, 6 predicted proteins | sample ArasoioldDNA_FD_10543 | JGI IMG/M metagenome (IMG submission 10543) | reverse complement strand
TTCGAGTCGTCGGTGTCGTGTCGGACGTCAGGCACCAGGCGCTCGAGAAGGAATCCGGGCTCGAGCTGTACCTTCCGTACACGCAGCTGCCCTACTTCGGCACGCTGGCGATGGTGGTTCGGTCGCGAGTCCCGGCAACGGCGTTGGCGCCGCGCGTGCAGGCGGCGCTGCGTGCGGTGGATCCGATGCTGCCGGTGGCGGACTACCAGACGCTCGATTCGATCGTGGACCGCTCGGTGTCGCCGCGACGTTTCATTCTGATGGTTCTGGGCGCGTTCGCCGGTACGGCGCTGCTGCTCGCGGCGCTCGGGATCTATGCGGTGCTGTCGTACTCGGTCAGCCAGCGCGTCCGCGAGATCGGGATCCGCATGGCCCTCGGCGAGTCCGCAGGCAGCGTTAGGCGACGCGTCGTCGCGCGCACGCTTGTCCTCGCGGGGGCGGGCGTGGTCATCGGCGCTGTCGTCTCGTTGGCCGCTGCGCGCCTGATTCGCTCGCTCCTCTATGGTGTTGGCCCCGCGGACCTGCTGTCGTTCGGTGGAACGGCCATGGTCCTGGTCGCGGTGTCAGCGCTCGCGGGGTTCCTGCCGGCCCTTCGCGCCTCGCGAACGGATCCGATGGTCGCCTTACGTTCGGCCTAATGGCGTCCGTTTTAGTTCCCGATCGCAGGGAGCAAAGCGTCAGCGCGGATATACGCGGACAAGGCCCGCGTGTATCCGCGGCAGCTCACCATCCGCGTGTGTCCGCGCTGACGCTTTTCCAAGGCGTCCCGATTCGAGAAACCTCGATGCCTAACGACTACGCCTGTGCGGCTGCCATCTGCTGCGCCGACTTCGCAATCCACTCGTCGGCCGCGCGTTTCATCTCGGCGTCGGTGAGGTCCTTTACGCGGGTCGCGATGCCCCACTCGTGGCCGAACGGATCAGTGACCTTGCCATAGCGGTCACCCCAGAAGGCATCCTCCAGCGGATACCTCACGGTCGCGCCGGCCTTGAGCGCACGATCGAACGAGGCGTCGGCATCGTCGACGTAAATGTGCAGCGATCCCGGGTTCCCATTCGTGAGCAGCGGCGACTTAGTGCCCCACTGCTCGTTTTCCTCGCCGAGCATGACGAGCGAGTCGCCAATGCGGATCTCGGCGTGCATGATCTTGCCATCGGGCCCGGCCATTCGGTTCACTTCTTCGGCACCGAACGCGCGCTGGTAGAAATCGATGGCCGCCGCCGCGTCGCGGACGACGATGGCAGGCGTAACCGTGTGGTAACCGGCGGGAAGCTTCGAGTTGGGCATGGGTCCCTCCGTCTTTCGAGTGTCGTCGAACGCCCGCCGCGATTCGGCGTTTGTTCGGGAACACCAAGCTAGTGCAAACGGATGTTGCCGCAAGCGGGAGATTGTCATCCCGAGCGGAGCGAGGGATCTTCGTCGTCCCGATAGAGAGCTCTCTAGCCGGAACCTGAGAATCCCTCGCGTCGCTCGGGATGACAGCTGAGCTTTCGCTCGGGATGGCGCAGGTAACAAGTTTGACTCCTCGATCGAGGCACAGGTGACTTCGGAATCCCTCATTCGAGTCGCGGTCGTACAGGCAGCCCCGGTCGCGTTCGATCGGGAATGCACTCTGGTCAAGGTGCGATCGCTGACACTCGACGCGAGCCGGCGCGGCGCAAGGCTCGTCGTGTTCCCCGAGGCGTTCGTGAGCGCCTACCCGAGGGGGATGACATTCGGGGCCGTAGTCGGGGACCGCAGTCCCGAAGGTCGCGACTGGTATCGACGCTACTGGGAGTCGAGTGTCGACGTGCCCGGAAGTTCGGTCGACGAGCTCGGCACCATTGCGCGCGAGGCCGAGACACACCTGGTCATTGGCGTGATCGAGCGCGATGGCGGGACCCTCTACTGCACAGTCCTGTTCTTCGGGCCTGACGGCGCCTACCTCGGCAAGCACCGGAAGCTCGTGCCCACCGCGAGCGAACGAGTCGTCTGGGGGCAGGGCGACGGCAGCACGATGCCGGTCTTCGATACCGCCATCGGAAAGCTCGGAGCCGCGATCTGTTGGGAGAACTACATGCCGTTCTACCGGATGGCGCTGTACGCGAAAGGTGTACAGCTCTATCTGGCCCCGACCGCCGACAGCCGCGACGGGTGGCTCGCGAGCATGCGGCACATCGCGCTCGAGGGGCGGTGCTTCGTGCTGAGCTGCAACCAGTTCGCTCGGCGCAGCGACTATCCGCCCGACTATCCGGGTGAGTTTCCTGGCGGTCCCGACGCCGTCGTGACGCGCGGCGGGAGCTGCATCGTGAACCCGCTCGGCGAGGTCGTTGCCGGACCCGTGTACGATGAGGAGGCGATTCTCACCGCCGACATCGATCTCGACGATACGATTCGCGGCAAGTTCGACCTCGACGTGGTGGGCCACTACGCGCGTCCTGACGTCTTCCAGCTGCGGGTGAACGAAAAACCAGGGCTTGCGAAGGAAGACAGCCAGGTGTAAAGTACACATGTGAAAGAAACCGAGCGCAGGGACCCGATCTTCTTCATGCTGCTGGATGCCGCGAGGGGCCAGATTGCGCGGCTCGAGGAGGCATTGAAGGCCGTCGGGTTGTCGGCGGCGAAGTACAAGGTGCTGTCGCAGATCGCGAAGTCGAAGGAGCCGGTGCCGCTGCGTCTGCTTGCCGAGGAGCAGCAGTGTGTCGCCTCGAACGTGACCACCCTGGTGGATCGCCTCGAGGCTGACGGGCTGGTTCGGCGGGTGGATGACCCTTCGGACCGGCGCAGCAAGCGGGCCGAGCTCACGGATCTCGGCAAGGAGAAGGCGGAGGAGGGTGCGCGAGTGGTGGCGGATGTCGAGAAGGTGTTCGCGGAATCACTCGGACCGACCGAGCGCCTGGCGCTCGCCAAGGTACTGAGCTCGCTCAAGTAAGTGCTCTTTTTTGGCTAAGTATTTCAGATATGAACCTCGCTGTCATGCAACTTTCTCGCACGAATCGTACGGCAATCCGGTTGGCTTCGGCTGGCGTACGCACGCGAGAAGGCATGACAGCGATTTCGGAAGGTCGACGGAGTTGGATTATGCGTAGCGTGAACGAACGAAGCATGGGACGCGTGGCCTCGACGGCCGTTCGGGCCGGTGCCACGTTAGGCATGCTGATGGTTTCGGCGGCGGCCGTCGCAGCCCAGCCGGCGCACTTGCGAATCGTGCAGCCCACCGCAGCGACGGTAAACGCCGCAGCGGTTCCTTACGCGGTGGGCGAGCAGCTCACCTACAAGGCGAGCTTCGGCGGCATTCGTGCGGGCACGGCGCGCATGAAGGTCGACGGCATCGAGATCGTACGCGGCCGGCCGGCGTATCACGTCGTGTTTTCGGTCGACGGCGGGATCCCGTTTTTCCGGGTCCATGACCGCTACGAGAGCTGGATCGATGTCGAGACGCTCGCGTCGCTCCGGCATCGGCAGCAGATCTCGGAGGGCGGCTATAAACGAAACACGGTGTACGAGATCTACCCGGAACGCTCGGAATATCAGAAGGAAGGCGACTCGGTGCGCGCGAGCGTGTCGAATCCGCTGGACGATGGCTCGTTCATCTACGCCGTTCGCACCGCCGGCGTGCGCGTCGGCGAGACTCGGCGAGACGACCGCTACTTTCGCCCGGACAAGAACCCGGTCGTGTTGACGGGCCTGCGGCAGGAGACCATTACGGTGGATGCGGGCACGTTCGCGACCACGGTGATTCGTCCGACGATCCGGACGAGCGGCATCTTCTCGGACGACGGCCAGGCGCAGGTGTGGTTCACGGACGATGCGAACCGGTACCCCGTGCAGGTCAAGGCGAAGTTCTCGAAGTTCACGCTGACGCTCGAGCTCAAGTCGGTGACTCCCGGAATGCATCCGAGCATGCTGCCGACGTTGATCGCGCAGGCGGGCGAACCGTAAGAGGGGACGGGGGACGGACGACGGTCGACGCCCAAGAAAGCGGAAACCCTCGGGATGCTCATCTCTGATAGAGAGGCATCCCGAGGGTATTCGCTTTCTAGCCGTCGCCCGCCGCCCGTCCCCCGTCGCCGGTCGTTAGGCGACGCGATCGATACACGTCGTCTCGGTCTGGAGATTCGGGTTGTTCAGCTCGGCCTGCGGGATCGGCACGTTGACATCGGTGCCGTAGGTTCCGCCTTTGTGCCAGTTCCCGCTTGGGAACACGGCATTCGCCGCACGCCCGTACTGCCTGACGAGGCGGCGCAGGTCACCGGTGCGATGGCCCGTGGAGAACATCCAGAACGCGCGCTCGCGGAACAGCAGATCGACACGCGCGGCGTCGGTGCCGGGATCCGTGAGCGGGGCCAGGCCGGTGACGGTCGCACGCGCGGCGTTCAGCGTCGCAATCGCCGTGGCCGGTTGTCCGGCTTTGAGCTGAGCTTCTGCCTCGATCATTCGCGCTTCGATGCCGCTGATGATCGTAACCGTACTGGTGTTGGCCGGCCAAATCCGCTGTACGTAGATCGGCTGGGTCAAATCGTCACGCGTGTTGCTCGTGACACCGATCGCTCGGCATGCGGCATCGCCGCCGAGGCAAACCGGCAGGCGCGGATCGTTCGCGGTCGCGAAATTGAGGCCATTCGTGCCCTCGTTGTTGCTCACGCTGTAACGGCGCGCGCTGTTGTTGAACGCCCAGATCTGATTCTGCTGATTCGGGCTCGTCGATGCCGTGTGGAACTCCTGGTACGTCAGGGTCGTGGCGACACCGGCCACCGCCGCCGCCGCGTCAGCATAGCGATTCAGGTTCAGCAGAATGCGGCCTTTCGTGATCGAAAGGACGCCTTTGATCTTCACGTCGTTCGCGGTCGTTCCCGTGATGAGCGCGAGGCCCGAGTCCGCGTGTGCGAGCGCCAGCTGGAACGTTGCCTCCGTCGTGATCGGCGATCCGTATTTCTCGACGCCATCGACGACCGTGCTGAAGATCAGGCCGTTGCAGTAATGCTCGGCCATCATGTTTTCCACGTACGCCTGCACGAAGTACATCTCCGCGAGGTTGGCGGCTGGCCCGGTCGGGTTCCACTCCTTGAGGAGCTGGGTGGCCTGCTGCGCCGAGAGGCGTGCCCGGTGGAGCGCTCGGTTGGCCGTCTCGAGGAAGCTGTCGGTGATGGTGACCGAGCGCTGGTCGACGACCTGGCGATCGATGAACGAGTCACCGTTGTTGTACTCGTCGGCGAACAGCCCGCCTAACAAGAACAGGCTCTCGCCGCCGCTCGTGGCGGAGTTGAGTCGCGCCAAGGCACCGGTACGGACGGCATCGGCTCCGGCAGGCGAGTTCACGTTCACCGGAGGGATGATATCGGGGTCGGTGATCTCGAGGAACGAATCCGCCTTGCTGCACCCGGCGACAGCGAGCGCGGCGACGGCCACCGCCGTCGCGCGACGTCGCGCCCACCTCGTTGCAATCGTGTATGTGATCATTCGGAGAATCGATCCTTAGAAGCCGAGGTTGAGTCGGAACGAGAAGTAGGTCGGTGGGGCGAACGCCTGGAATTCCGACGGCGCATCGCCGGTGGTGCCGTACGCTTCGGGATCCACCCCGGTGTACTTCGTCCACGGCAGGCCGACGTTGCGAACCGCGCCTGAAAGCACGAGGCTCCGCGCACGAAGGTACCGCCCCGCGAACGACGCTGGCGCGGTATACGACAGCGACAGCTCGCGGAACCGGACGAAATCGCCGGCCTCGATGAATCCGCCAACCGAGCGGCTCGCGTGCTCGCGTACCATGACGGTGCGCGCCTGCTGGAACAGCGACGCGTCCGGGCTGATCAGGCCGGAGCAGTTGAAGCGGCTCGCGCAGCGAATGCGCTCGGTGTTGTTGTAGTTCTTGTAGCCGCCCTTGTAGTCGAACATGCCCTGCAGGCGCAGGCGATGGTTGAGGAAGTCGAGTCCGGTCGAGAGCGTTGCCTCGTACTTCGGCTGCGACTGACCGAGGTAGACGGCCGTATCGCTGACGAGAATCTCGCAGGCGGCGGTGTTGCCCGACTGGAGGCTGCCGCACCCCGTGTTCGTGATGATGCCGTTGCCGTCCTTGTCCTGGTAGCTCAGCAGGCCGCGCGTCCACCACCCGTTGAGCGGGTAGCCCTCGCGCTGCTGGAGCGTCGACGACGTCACGATCGTCGGGACGTTGCCCAGCGTGACGAGCTTGTTCGAGTTCGTCGACCCGTTGACGGTAATGTCCCAGCCGAACACGTGGTTCTCGATGATGCGCGCATTGATGAGAGCCTCGACGCCCTTGTTCGTCACCTCGCCGAGGTTCTCGAACCTGGTCGTGGCGCCGATACCTAACGATGGCGGCACGACGCGGCTGACCAGCGCGTCCTTCGAGTTCTTGTTGTAGTACGTGACTTCAGTCGACAGGCGGCCACTCCAGAACGTCCCGTCGATGCCGACTTCGAGCTCCGTAGACCGCTCGGGCTTGAGATTCTGGTTGCCGAGGGCACTGAACGCGAGTCCCGTGAAGTCGCCGCTTTCGTTGCGGCCCGTGACCGGTGCGTAGAACGGAACCGCGTCGGTCGTGCCCGGCTGCACGCCGGACGCTCCGTACGCCGTACGGAGGCGGAGCTGATTGAGGAACGCCGGCTTCGGGAAGAAGTCTTCGTCCGAGATCACCCACGAGATCGCGCCCTTCGGATAGTAGACGCGGTCGAAGTTCACGCCGAACGCGCTGTTCTTGTCGGAGCGAACCGCCGCGGTCAGGAACAGGCGGTCTCGAATGGCGAGGTTCTCCTCGAGGTAGCCGCCTAACGTGCGGCTCTCGGTCGTCGCTTCGTCGGCCGTTTTCGTTGCCGCGCCGGAAATCGTGACTGCACCGGCGGTGAGCGTCGTCCCGTTCGCGCCGTTCCTGTCGAACAGGTTGCGGTACGCCTGCAGTCCGAGCGTCGTCTTGGACTCGATGGTCGAGGCCAGGCGGTGCGTTGCCGTTGCGGCGCCGTCCAGGGTGTAGATGAAGAAGTTCGTGCGGTTATCCGTCTTGAAGCCCAGGCGGGTCGATCCAACGTCCGGACAGTTCTGGAAGCGGCAGATCTGCGTGTCGGTTCGGCCGATGTAGTCGAGGCCGAAGTTGCCGCGCATGGCAAGCCATTCCGCCGGCCGCCAGTTGGCACTGGCATTCGAGATCAAGCGCTCGATTCCCTGATTGGACGTCTGCTGGTAGATGTCGCGCGGGGTGAACTGGCGCCATCCGTAGAGCGTGTCGCCCGCTGCAGTCGTGTTGTACTTGAATCCGGGACCGCCGTACGTGTTCGCGGCGATACCGAGCGTGCCCGAGTCGTCGCTCTCGTTCAGCCGCAGATCCTGGGAGATGTACCCGGCGTTGATCGACAGGTCCGCAGTGCGCGACAGCGTGATGTTCAGGTTCGTGCGCGCGGTGTATCTCGTTAGGTCGTTCGGGTTCTGCTGCGTTGGGAGCAGCGAGCGATCGTGCGCGGCCATGTAGGCCTTGTCGAAGTCCGGAACCTTGGTGACGCCGTCTTCGTTCTCGTATTCGCCGCTGGCGAAATAGCGAATGACGTCACTGCCGCCGCGGACCTGCAGCCCGTGCTGCTGGCGATACGACGTCCCGAACGGCGTGGACTCCTTGTCCTTCGTGAGGTTGTACGTCGTGACGCTGTCCTGCACACATGTGCCCGCGGCGACCTGGCTCAGGAAACACTGCACCGTGTTCGAGCGGCTCGACGTGGTCGCGGCGTTGGTGCCGGTGCGCCATCCCCAGAACGCCGTGGGGTAGTTGTTGAAGTCATGGATCGCGGACTGCTCCGTGTAGTACGTCCACTGTGTCTTGCCGGCGACGCCTTTCTTCGTCGTGATGACGATGACGCCGTTCGCGGCATCCGTACCGTAGAGCGTCGACGCAGACGGGCCGCGGACGATCTCGATGTTCTCGATCTCTTCCGGGTTGATGTCACCGATACGCGCTGGCGTAGAGCCGCCGACATCGAGCGTGGACGAGCCGGTCGTGCCCTCGATCCTGACGCCGTCGATGATGTAGATCGGGTTGTTCGTGAGCGAGAGAGAGCTCGTGCCGCGGACGCGAACGCGCGTGCCCGCGCCGGTCTGCGTCCCGCTGAACACGCGAACGCCCGCCGCCTTCGACACAAGCAGGTCGCCCATGTTCGTGATCGCTTGCGTCTCTACGATCTTGGCCGCATCCACCTGGGCGATCGCGTTGCCGACTTCCACGCGGCGCTGCTCACCCGTGGCGGTCGTGACGACCGGAGCGAGCGTCGCGACGACGGCGCGCATCCGGATGTTGGCGGTGACCGTCTGTCCGGCCGTCACCGTGACCGACTGCTTCGTTTCCGCGAAGCCGACGCGGAGCACGCGAATCTCCACGGTGCCCGGGTTCACGCCGCGAAGCGTGAACTGTCCATCGGTGTTGGCCTGAGTGCCGACGTTCGTGCCAACGACGTTGATCTGCGCGGCAGCAACCGGCTGCCCGTTTGCCGCGTCCGTCACGCGGCCCGTAATGTTTCCGGATTGTGAAGTTTGAGCGGCTATGGGTGTAGCCGCGAGCGTTCCGAGGAACGCGACTCGAGCGAGTTTGCGGACAACCTTGCTCGTCCTCATCGACACCTCTCTTTAGGAAGGCCGTTGGGGGGAGGGAGACAACGGCGGCGGGAGCAGAGCTTCGCCGGAAAAACGGCGGAAGCAATAGAACATCATGCTCGCCTAGACGCCATATCCAGCTTGGTGAGCGTTTCTTCATTTGTGAATCGTCAGGCACCACGACGCGTCACCGTCAGCGCGGTGCCTGACGAGCGCGTAGAATGTCCGGACGATTGCCGTCCACCACCTAACCAGATTTCACCCAACTCGAGGAGCCACAGGCTCGTGAGTGCTACGCGATCTCTGATCATCACACCTCTCGCCACGCTGGCCATCGGTCTGTCCGCATCGGCGCAGGCACCATCGGCGGGGCCGGCGCTCGCGCGCCAGGTCGAAGTCCGGCGGACGACGCATGGCGTGCCACACATCCGGGCGGAGAACCTCAGGGCGGCGTACTACGCGCTCGGGTACGTGCAGCTCGAGGACTACGGGTCGCGTGTCGCGATGGGCCTCCTCCGCGCACGTGGTGAGATGGGGAAGTGGTTTGGCCGCGACAGCATGGAGACCGACTTCTCGGCGCAGCGCGACTACACGCTTGCCGTGGAGAATTATCCGCGCCTCGAGCAGGCGACCCGCGACGCGTACGACGGATTTGCCGCGGGCGTGAACCGCTACATCGAGCTCCACCCTCGCGAGTTTCCCGCCGGGTTCAAGCCGAACTTCACCGGCTATGACGTTGCCGCGCGCGACGTTACCACCGCATCGCTCGCGACCGCGCGCCGGTTCCTCGCCCAGGTGGCGCCTAACCAGACTCGTCGCGCTGGCCAACCCGCCGCGAACGCCGAGCCGTCGAACGAGGGCGTCGATCCGATCGAGGAGGGATCGAACGCGTGGGCCTTCGCGCCGAGCCGCACGAAGTCCAGACGCGCCATCCTGCTCCGGAATCCGCACCTGGCGTGGAACTCGGGCTACTACGAAGGGGCGATGACCGTGCCGGGCGTTGTCGACTTCTACGGAGACTTCCGCATTGGTGGGCCGTTCGGCGTGATCGGTGGCTTCAACAAGGACCTCGGGTGGTCCACCACGAACAACGCCCCGGACCTGGACGAGATCTACGCACTGGACGTCGACCCGGCGAAGCCGGACTACTACCTGTTCGATGGCACGTCGCTCCCGCTCCAGCGAGAGCTGACGACGGTGACCTTCAAGAACGGCAACGGCTACTCGACCGAGACGCGCGAGTCGTGGCGCACCCCGCTCGGCCCCGTGATCTGGCGGGGGAACGGGAAGATCTACGTGCTTCGCGCGGCCGACGAAGGCGATTTTCGCGGTGGCGAGCAGTTCCTCCACATGATGCGCGCGAAGTCGCTCGCCGAGTGGAAGGACGCGATGCGCATGCGGAGCCGGTTCAACTCGAACTTCACCTATGCGGATCGTGCCGGGAACATCTACTACGTGTGGAATGCGACGATCCCCTCGCTGCCGCACGCAAGCGGCGGTGACAGCATCGCCATTCCGGCCCGTGGGACGTCCGATGTGTGGACCCGCTACGTGGACTTCGACTCGCTGCCGCAGGTGCTGAACCCCAAGGGCGGGTACGTGCAGAACTCGAACGACCCGCCGTATCACACGACGCTGCGGCAGGTACTCGACCGCTCGAAGTATCCGGCGAACTTCCCCGAGCCTCGGGTCGGGCTCCGCACGCAGATGGCGCTCACGCTCATCGATCCGCAGAAGAAGCTGAGCATCGACGACGTCATCGCGCTCAAGCACTCGTACCGCATGCTGCTCGCGGATCGCGTGAAGGATGATCTTCTGGCGGCAGTGAAGGCATCGAACCCGGATGCCGCGACTGCGAGCGCTGCAGACATGCTGGCCAAATGGGAGAACGCGGCGGGGCCGACGAGCCGCGGAGCGGTGCTCTTCCAGAACTGGTGGCAGCTCTACACGCAGGCGATGCGCGGCGACTCG
>AR_comb_assmDRAFT_10183301_pt1 | contig 10537 bp, 11 predicted proteins | sample ArasoioldDNA_FD_10543 | JGI IMG/M metagenome (IMG submission 10543) | reverse complement strand
GACGCATCACCCGCAGAAGGCCTTAACCTATACCGCATTCATCATATCAGCCGCAACGATGCTGTTGATTACACTGATGTAGAAACACTGACCTTTGATAATCTAAAAGCAATACAAGTATATCCAAATCCTGCGAAAAACAGGGTAAAATTATATATACCCGAAAATTATAAGGCTGTAACTATTCAGCTTATGAATGGATTAGGAAAACAAATAAAAAGTTACAAGGCAGGCGGAAAGAATATAGACCTAAGTTTACCTGCGCTTCCTCCGGGTGTTTATTATCTTAATGTAATAAAAACCGAAGGCACTAGCAGACATAAACTGGTGATTGAATAAAATTTTCAAGCACTTTTATAAAATCAAAACCACATGAATTAAATGTTTGTGTGGTTTTTTTATTGTGCGCGGTTATTTTGACAAGGTTCTTTAGATAGCGACCACGCAAACCAAATCAACCCGTCTTAACTGTTTACAATTAGTTTCAATGTTGCAGGGCCTCGCTATGCTGAACTTGTTTTAGCATTTCGTGGCGGCGTAAAATGCATGGAAGCCAGTGGGCAATGTTGTATAATAATTCTTTTTGAGAACATATTATTTGGTTTGCAGTAAATTGAGCGCTGATAAAAAAACCGTATGAAAAAAATTGCAGTACCCAATCGCTGTTGTTTCCTCTCTTTGCGATCAATTCCTTTGCTTATTGTACTCTTAAGTGTAACATCCGTTAAAGCAAATAAAGCCGGGCATAAAAATGCCGATGTTCCTGCAATTATTGGAAGATGGGATATCACGATTGATTTTCAGGGCAAAAAATTTCCTTCGTGGCTTGAGGTACATCATTCAGGAATTAAAACATTAGTGGGCGAATTCGTAGGAGTAGGAGGAAGTGCACGTCCTGTTTCAAAAGTAAATTTTGAGGACGGAAAAGTAAGCTTTTCCATACCCCCGCAATGGGAGCAGGGTGATGGAGATGTATCGCTTGCCGGAACTTTACAAGGCGATGCTCTTTCTGGCACAATTACTTTCAGCGATGGAAAAACATATAACTTTTCAGCCGTTCGTGCACCATCGTTGGAAAGAACAGGTCAACCCGTTTGGGGAAAGGCTGTGCAGTTATTCGATGGCAAAGATCTGAAAGGCTGGCATGCAACGGGAGAGAATCAATGGATTGTAGAGAAGGATGTTCTAAAAAGCCCACATTCGGGATCCAACCTTATCACAGATAATACTTTCAATGATTTTAAACTTCACATAGAGTTTCGTTATCCTAAAGGCAGCAATAGTGGCGTATACTTGCGTGGCCGTTATGAAATGCAGATCGAAGATGATGAACCAGGGCAACAATTAAAAGAACAGTTAGGCGCAATTTATGGATTCATTGCCCCAAGTGAAAAGGTTGGCAAAGGGCCGGGAGAGTGGCAAACATATGACATCACCTTGGTTGGCAGAATGCTGACCGTTCAATTAAATGGAAAAACAATTATCTGCGATCGTGAAATACCAGGCATTACCGGTGGCGCCGTTAACAGTAATGAAGGTGAACCGGGACCATTATACATCCAGGGTGATCACGGGCTGATTGAATACAGAAACATTATAATTACGCCGGCACAATAAGCTGACAAAATTTCATGTTCGAAATCTGGGATTGAGCTTATTCTCTTGAGAAGTCGGCAAATTTTTTCCGCGTTGTATTAAGTTTTTAGTTGTTCGCCTAACAACTAAATCAGTCAAACATTTCCTGTTATTATAGATGCGCATTGTCGTATAGAATGATCTTTAGCATGTGTACAACTCCGTATACTTAGTATGACATTTAAGATTGAAAAAAATCCCATAATTCCTTTTTTTACATATTAAAATATTTTAATGCCTTTTTTATGACCTGGCGTTAAATTAATATGTATCTTAATAGTAAATCCTAAATCAATGAAAAAATTATTACTATCTATTTTTATCATTTTGGGATCCCTCACTTCAATTGCACAGTCACAAATCACTTTGGAAGACGGCCAAACAACGAGCGAAGAATACAATTACGTAACGAGGAGTTATATGAAAGTACTCAAAACAGGCGCCCCTGTTAAGAGTGGCTATGAGGTTAAATCGATAGCAAAACCTGAAGGGGAAAAAGTTGATTATAAATTAAACGTAACAAGCTTTGAATTTTCCGGCCTGTACTACCTCAAGACAAATAAGTTAAAGGCAATTATTATTGTGATGTATAAAGATGAAGACCCTGATAAGGTATTGTGCATGCCCTTAATGGATTCTCAGCCGGGCTTATATGATAATTACGTGCAGGACATGTATTCACTGGGAAAAGACAAAAAAAACTTACTCATCAAACAATTGAATTCAGTTCTTGCCTATAAAACTGAAGACACCCCAACCGCGCCGGAAGTTGATGATGCTACTGCTAAAAAAATGACCCCGTTCAAAACAGAATAATGATCCTGAAATATATATTATGAATGCAGATGGCTCAAACCAAAAAAGAATAACGAATGCAAAAGGAGATGACAGCCATCCAAAATTCACACATGACGGGAAAAGAATTATTTTTTGTTCTGCCAGGTCAACTCCCGATTTAACTGTTGACTGGAGCAAACAATGGATCGAAATATATACCATGAATATTGATGGAACGGATGTTCAGCAAGTGTCTCACTTTAGAACAGTAAGCACGTTTCCTTCTCTTTCACCTGATGCAAATAAAATTGTTTTTAGAATGGTAACAGCACAGCCCGGTTATAATTGGGATTTAAGTAACTCTGAAAGAAACTCTGAAATTTTTGTAATGAACAATGATGGTACAAATCCAGTAAATATCAGTAAAAACGCTGCTTTTGACGGTTGGCCTGTTTGGTCAGCTGACGGAAATAAAATTTTATTCGCATCAAACAGGAGAGGGCCAGCAAATGTTTCTCAAATTTTTATGGTTGATGCTGATGGAAATAATTTACAACAATTATCAAATGGTGATGGAGGATTTACACAACCTTCCATGTCAAAAGATGGCCGCCTGGTAGGAGTGTATAATTTCTGGGAAACTACAGAATATGAATCTGGATGCATTTCTATTTTGCATTTGTAGCAATTACAAATTTTTTTAAAATAAGCAAGTATTGAGCGCATAGTATTGCTACTTGTATTATTATTCTCCGTAGTATTTATAAGTAAAAAGAAAGCTAGCCTACTATGGATTAAATAAGAAAAAGCTAGCCTACTATGGATTAAATAAGAATTTACCTATGACTCATATTTAAAGAAGCAACACTTGAAGTCGTATTCCAAGAACAAAAACTATCTTTGTTTGGAAGTAGTTCATCGTTTTAAGAGAACCTAAAAATTTTACGATGAAATGAAACATCTTCATATTTTGCTAATCATTTTGTCCGTTACAGCTTGTGTAAGTACACTAGCTCCGGCTCCGCAGAATCCCCTTGTAGCAAAAGGGCGGGATATCTTTTTTAATGAAACTTTTGGAGGAAATGGCCGAACCTGCGGCACATGTCATCGTGCTGAAAATAATTTTACAATTGATCCTGTATTTATAACGACCTTACCCGACACTGATCCTCTTTTTGTAGCAGAATTTAACCCGGACCTGAAAGAGAATTTTGAGAATCCGAAATTGTTGCGAGGATTAAGCCTTATATTGGAAAACCTTGATGGCTTTGATTCTTTAAAAACAAAATTTACCAGGCGTGGAGTGCCTCATACACTTGGACTACGCAATTCTGAAAAAAGCAGGCTTGGGCCTCATTTGGGTTGGAGCGGAGATGGTTCGCCGGGTGATAAATCTCTTCGCTCGTTTGCAACAGGAGCAGTTATTCAGCATTTTACCAAAACGCTGAACCGTGTGCCCGGCGTTGATTTCCGTTTGCCCACGGAAGAGGAACTTGATGCGTTAGAGGCCTTCCAGTTATCCCTGGGACGACAGGAAGAATTAAAGCTGCCATTGCAATTAAAAAGCCCTGTAGCGATGCGGGGGCAGGCTATTTTCAACGATACCGCAACGGGGAAGTGTTTTTTTTGTCATTTTAATGCTGGCGCAAATGCTAATCCTGATCTGTTCGGAGTCGATGCTGGCAACCTAAATTTTAATACCGGCGTAGAAGATCTGCCTGATAAACCAGCTGATCTCACCGGTGAATTCACCCCACGTGATGATGGCTTTGGAACTCCCGGAGACGGCACCTTTAATACGCCGTCACTTATAGAAGCTGCAGAGACAGGACCATTCTTTCATAATAATTCTGTAGAAACAATTGAAGGCGCTGTAGCATTTTATGATGGAGAATCGTTTAATAACTCACCGGCTGGCAAGATATTGCAAAGTCGTACAGGAAGCTCAATAGAATTGGACGCTACACAAATTGTTGCTATTGCTGCTTTTTTAAGAGTGATCAATGCTCTTGAAAATATCAGGGAGAGCACAGATTTTTTAAATTCTTTTTTGAAAAGAACATTTTTGGGAAATGAGGAGTTTGATAAGTTGTTGAAACGAGCAGGAGATGAAACCGATGACGCGATCCGGGTATTGGCGGGAGGGGGCTTACATCCTGCAGCTGTTGCTCACTTAAAGAAGGCATTATCATCAATTGACAAAGAAAAAGATGAACGTTCAGTTCGAAAGTCTGTGGTTGAAGATGCTTTGTCTGAACTTGAACTGGCGCGGAAAGAACTTATTCAATGAAAATTTTATTGTTTGAACCAGGTAAAAATAATTAAACAATGAGACCAAATAAAAAAACTATTTTTTTTACGGCTTTTTTGTGTTGGGCTTTTAGTTGCCTGTATGCGCAGAAAGAAACTGAAGTGTTTATACCGCTGGGTAAATCTCCCGGCGTATCGAATAAATATTCTGTTATCGGAAAAGTGGAAACCGTGAATATTAATGATTCTGTTATTATCATAACGCAGGATGCAAATATTAAAACCTGCAAAATAAATTCACGCACTGAAGTTTACCTAGACAAGAGTAACCTTAAGTTGACCAATACAAAAGGTTCATTTGCAGATATAAAAAAAGGTCAGCTGGTTGAGGCAAAATACAAGGACAATAAGCCCAGTGATGTGATCGAATGGTTTAAAGTGAAAATTGAATAACCAGATAGAGATAATACATGCTTTATTTTGACAGCCTCATTGGTTTCCTCGGCACTTAGTGTTTGATTTGTATTTCCATTAAAAGCTTTTTATAACGTATTTCTGTGAGTACAATCTTTCTTAACTTAGTAATACAATATTCCTATTTTGGCTGAAAGTGATGCAACGATACTGATACCTGATATCAGTGGCTTTACAGAGTTTATGACGTCTTCTGAACTCGGTCATGCTTCACGTGCCATCCATATTCTTATTGATACTATCATAAAAGCAGTTGATGATGAATATGAAATATCCGAGATCGAAGGAGATGCTGTTTTGATGATCAAAAAAGGACCGCCTCCCTCAAAAAAAGAAATTTTAAATACCTGTCTAAAAATTTTTAATGCTTTTCATTTTAAACGCAAGTGGATGCATCAGCATATTATTTGCCCATGCGGAGCCTGCCTCGCTGTTGTTAATCTCACACTAAAATTTGTGGTGCACTATGGGCGCGTGGCAGAAATAAAGGTAGGCCGTTTTATAACTCATTCGGGCACGGAAATGATAGTGGCTCACCGTTTGCTGAAAAACAATATTGACAACAATGAATACTTATTGATAACCGAAAAACTTTTGCAACATGTGCCTGATTCTGCTGAAGCCGCTGAACTGGAATGGAAAAGTTTATCTGAAGAATATGCTTCTATTGGAAAAGTCGAGTATCGCTTTGCTTCACTGAACGAAGCAAGGAAAAGAGTACCTGAACCGCCTGAACCACACAACTATTATCGCAGTGACAATACTTCTTATTTCGAAATACTGATAGAAGCCAACTTCCGTGATGTTTATATGACGATAATGAATATTCCCGGACGCTCTAATTGGATGCCGGGCCTGCAGAAAGTAGAACAGGCTATGCCTGATGTATTGGTTGGGAGTATTCATCACTGCATATTCGAAAACCACCAGGTAATTGTATCACCGCTGCGGATGACGTTTTCAGGCGAAGATATCAGGTATGCTGAAAGCTGCCGAATCGAAGATGCGAATGTCTCTTTGGTTTATGAATTTGTCTTTAAAAAAATAAATGAAAAGCGCTGTATGGTTGCCTGTCGTTTTATGAATAGCGGCGAATTTCAGGTCCCCGAAAAATTAAATGCCGCTCTTTGCGAGGAGCTACAATTAATAGCTGAAAGGCTAAAAGAATATTGTGAAGAAATGAGGGAATCGTCATTCCCTACAATTCTTAATACGGCATAGCTTTTATATATTTTTGAGTCACCAAAACAGCAATTTCATGTCATGAGCCAAATCGTTTCCGGCAACTTTGGTTTACATTCATGCATGATCGCTGGTGAAACTGCAGGCATGAAAGTCGTTTGTGCCAGCAATCTTACTTATGTAGATAGCCGGCTTATCCTGTGGCACTTTCAATATTATACACATTAACAAGGGGCAATGGGAATTTATAAGAAACTTGGATTTAAAGCAGTAACAAAATGCTTTGAATTGCGTAGCAGATTGGCTATACACTTTGGTATATATCGTGATAAATTTGTAAAACCATCACATCCTGCAATAAGGCATCAGCACTCGCAGGTTTTTGAAGAGACTTGCAGCGGAAAGAACAATTATCAGTGAGGTTAACTATGAAGCTTCTGCCAATAGTTGCGGTCTATGCATGTTTAATTTACCGTTGTACTGGGCACCTATTTCTATTTCAAGTGTATTTGTCATGATATCCCCGTTTACGTTACCTGTCTTTTTTATTTCAAGGTGAGTTGATTTAACATTGCCCTTTACAATTCCATAAATGATGGCTGATTTGGTAATTATATCACCTTCAATAACTCCTTTCTCACCCAGCACTACTCCGCCTTCAACATTTACATTTCCGATTACTTTTCCTTCAATTCTTACCACAGAAGAACCCTGTAGTTCACCTGTTAAAATATAGCCTTCACCAATAATGGCTGAGATCTCCTGCTCATTAATTTCTAAAGGTTGCTCTTTGTTTTTTTTAAACATAGTCTTTTTTTTAAAATATTAGTTGAGATTTAAAAAAGATTGAGGATTTATTTTTTGTCCGTACCGACGCACCTCGTAATGCAAATGAGGTCCGGTAGATCGCCCGGTAGAGCCTATCGCACCAATTTGCTGACCAATATCAATTTGCTGGCCAACTCTTACCAGAATTTTTGACAAATGACCATACAAAGTTTCGAAGCCATTGCCATGTTTTAAAATTATACAATTTCCAAATCCAGACTTACGTCCTGCAAATTCTACTTCTCCTTTTGCCATTGCTTTAACCTGTCCTCCCATAGGGCCTTTTATATCCAGGCCTTTATGTGTTTCTATACCGGAACCACCAAATGGATTTTCACGCGCCCCAAATGTGGAAGTAATAGGACCGTGAAAAGGTAAGCCTAATGGAGTATGAGAAATGTTATAACTAACGTTCTTTACGTAACCTTCGTAAAAATCAGCGATCTCCGCAGTGGATACAATATCGCTGTCTTCATCACCACCCTGGGCATCTTTGTTAAAAGTTTTTATACCCCTGGCTTTTAAAAAACCGTTTATGTTTGATAGCTGGCTATCGATGTTACTAAGTTTTTGACGCACCCCGCTTGAGTCAACTTGCGCAACCATTGTGTGCATCGTGCTTAATTTTTGTGCAAGGATTTCCTGGGATTTATTTTGCTGAATATTATAGTAGATCAAGTAACCTATAATGCCGAGCAAAGAGAAGAAAAATAAGGCAGTTACCACAAGATATTTTCTCCAATTCAATATCACCTTGCTTGAAATTTGTACAGGCTTTACATTCTGCGGGCCTTTGTGTACAAACAGGAGAGTGGTTTTTTGTTTTTTTTGGTTCATCAATACAGGTTGACTTAACAGTATATTGGATTTATTGGGATAACGAATATAAGATAATGTTCTCATTATGAAATAGTATCAAAGCTGAAAACAAGTAATTAATCCTATTTTAATGCTTTTTAAAATTTAAAGACCAGTAAAATAAGCCATTGCTTTAGGACGATATCCACCACATGGCCTGGAATTTGTACCAAATATTTATTATCTCGACCGAGAAATTCGCTGACCTTGCTGCACTTATTACCCGATGGATTAATATTCTATAATTATAATTTGAAAATTAAAAGTTATGAAAAATGAAAGGATTAAAAATTGGGAACAAACGAAGGAACAATTAAAAAAGGAATTTCCTGATTTGATGAAAGATGATTTGCTTTATGAATTAGAAAAGGACCAGGAATTGTTAAAGAGGTTGCAGGAAAATTAAATAAAAATAAACATGAAATCAGGAAATGGTTAAGCCTGATGGGATGACAAAGATTTAAAAAACATCAAGTAGCTTCTGGGTTTAGGATGATCACATCAAAAATTATAGCCTGAAAAACACTTATCTTCATCGGCTCCAAAACTTTTACTCTTATGAAGCATTTTTTTTCTGCTGTGGTCATTATTATTGGGTTTATTAATTGCAACAACAATACGCAATCAAACAAAAAAAATAGTGCAGATGACGTCTTTCAAAAAATGGCAGACGATTACCTGGATGGTTACTTTGCTGCAAATCCGCTTACAGCGGTATCACTTGGCCTGCATGAAGGCTATGATGGTAAAACACCTGATTATAGCAAAGCAGCACTTGATGCGGAATTGAGCCGCATGAAATATTTTGACTCACAACTTGCAACAATTGATACGACATCTTTAAGCACTAAAAATTTTATGGATTATCGTATCCTTCATTTAGCTATTAAAAACAATATATTTTATGTGGAAGACCTGCATATATATACAAACAACCCGATGCCCTATGCAAGCGCAATAGATGTTAATACTTATGTAAAACGCGACTTCGCCCCACTTGAGGAGCGCCTAAAATACATTATCTCTACCGAAAAAGCACTGCCCGGCATATTTACCGCCGCTAAAGTGAACCTCGGCGATTCATTACCTAAACCATTTATTGAAACGGCTTTACAAATTGCACAAGGCAATGCAGATTTTCTACATGGCGATTTGCTTACGGCAGTGAAAGATGTGAAGAGTGATACACTAATGGCGGCATTTAAAAAAGCAAATGACTCAGCAATTAAAGCCTATAAAGATTTTGCGCAGTGGCTTACACGAGAAAAGCTGCCAAAAGCAACGACTCACTACGCAATAGGCAAAGAAAATTATAAAAAGATGTTGCTGTACACTGAAGGGATGACCATAGAGCCTGAACAAATTTTAGCTATTGGCTTGCAGGAACTAAAGAAAGAGCAGGATGAATTTAATGCTGCCGCAAAAATTATTAACCCCAACAAAAAACCGGTCGATGTTTATCACGATCTGCAGAACGATCACCCTTCTGCTGACAGTTTAATACCTATGGCAAAAGAGCATTTGGAAAGCATCAGGCAATTCGTAATTGACCATAAAATATGCAGCATGCCATCAGAGGTGCGTTCGCAGGTAAAGGAAACGCCACAGTATGCAAGAGCCACCAGCACAGCATCTATGGATGTGGCCGGGCCATTTGAAAAAAAGGCCACTGAATCTTATTATTACATTACCCCAGTTGATGCATTATGGACTAAAAAACAAAAAGAGGATTGGTTGCGCCAATTCGATATTTATACAACAGATAACGTTACCATTCATGAAGCTTACCCTGGCCACTACACGCAATTCCTTCATTTAAATGCTTCATCCGCCACAAAGATCGAGAAGATATTTACCAGTTATGCTTTTGTAGAAGGCTGGGCACATTACTGCGAAAAGATGATGGTAGAACAAGGTTTTGGTGGAACAGACAGCATTACTGCAGCCAAACATCGAATTGCTATGAGTGGTGATGCCCTGCTGCGCATCTGCCGCTTATGTGTGTCAATAAAAATGCATTGCCAGGGAATGACAATTGAAGAAGGTACAAAGTTTTTTATGGATAACTGGTACCAGGGCGAAAAGCCATCTTACCAGGAGGCGCTGCGTGGCAGCTTCGATCCAGGTTATTTATTTTACACAGTAGGTAAGCTTGAAATTTTAAAACTTCGCAGCGACTATCAACAACAGGAAGGCAGCAACTTTTCAATGCAAAAATTCCATGATCTGTTGCTGGATAACGGCGCGCCGCCGATCATCATGCTGAGAGAGATATTATTAAAAGATAAAAACAAATGGAAAGAAATTTTATAACAAATCTCATTAAGTTTAGCAATTCAAAAGATTGCATGTAGCAGAAACTAAATTATTCATCTTGTATCCTGATACTCAAACACGTTTTTCATATGCTATTACCTATTACCTGGCTGCTACCCGTTTTGGTTGCTTTCATTAGGCCGCCGCAGCCGAAATTTGAAGCTCAAACTATTGATGACAATATATCTATAGGATACGGATTAGCTTTAGCGGACGT
>AR_comb_assmDRAFT_10684507_pt1 | contig 10539 bp, 7 predicted proteins | sample ArasoioldDNA_FD_10543 | JGI IMG/M metagenome (IMG submission 10543) | reverse complement strand
CCTCGCCCGCCCCGAGTCGCGAAGCGACGAGCCTTGACGGCGTCAATCGTTCGCGAAGCCGGCGATGTCAGCTCTGCCCTTATTGCGCCAGCGCAACCCCGAAAGAAATGCCGGCGGGGACACGAGCAAAGCCAACCAAATTCCTTCCCCAAAAAGCCCTTCCGGCGCTACACTTCTGCGCTGGAGGCTTTCGACCCATGTCCGCCATGATCGTCTTGAGAGCCGTACTCATAACGTTATTGTTGACTCCCTGGCTCGCCGCGCAATCGGGCGGGGCCGCACAATCCACTACCACCTGCAGTCTCGAGGACGGACGCCAGGTCTACATCCGCTACAACCCGGTCTCCGCCAAAGAAAAACTCAACAACGGCAAACCTTGGGCTCCCGGCGGTACGCCGATGACATTGTTCACCGAGGCACAACTGTCGCTGGGCAGTTCGACGATTCCAGTCGGCGCTTACACGGTCTACCCGATCCCGGCCCGCGGCAATTGGTCCATCGTCGTGAACAAGAACGTCACAGCCGGCTCCGCATACGACGAGAAGCAGGATGTTGCGCGCGCCCAGATGGAGACTGCCAACGTTGAGTCGGCGTCCGATGCGCTCGAAGTGGCTTTCGCCCACGTCGGCAACCGCTGCAGCTTGCGCGTCTACATCGGGAAGACTGCATCGTTCGCGGATTTCAACGCGAAATAGCAGCCGCGTTGAAACCCAATTGTGAGGATTTCCCAGAGGTGTTTCCGCGAAGATCTGGTATGCGTTTCTCCGCATTGCTATTGCTGCTGACAGAACTGACCTGTGCCCAGTCCGGCCCGCGCATTCAGCTCTCTCACACCACGGAAAGTCTCCGCGGCGTCAGTGCCGTGTCACATCAAGTCGCATGGGCCAGCGGCACGCACGGCACGTATCTTCGAACCATTGACGGCGGCGTGACCTGGACAGCCGCTCAAGTCGCAGACGCTACCTCGGTCGATTTTCGTGCCGTCGTTGCCTTCTCGGCCGACGAAGCTTTTCTCATGTCCGCCGGGCCCGGCGAACAATCCCGCATCTATCACACTGCCGACGCCGGCCAGCACTGGATGCTTCAATTCACCAACAAGAACCCAAAGGGATTTTTCGACTCGATGGCCTTCTGGGATCCAAAGCATGGAGTCGTTCTCGGCGATCCCATTCCTGACGAAAACGGCAAACTCAAGTTCGAACTCCTCCAGACAGAAGATGGCGAGACCTGGAAACAAATTCCACCTTCGCAGTTACCCGACGCCCTGGAAGGAGAAGGCGCCTTCGCCGCCAGCAACAGCTGTATTGCGATCCTTCGATCCCCGTCTCTCGTAGCGAGCGCTCGCCCTCCGTCTGTCATTCCGAGCATTCATTCTCCCTCTGTCATCCTGAGCGGAGCAGTGGATCGCGAGCAGCGCGATCCACTGCGGAGTCGAAGGATCCCTGGCAGTTCATCGTCCCTCGCGGCCTCGCGGGGAATTCTCTCCTCGGACCTCGCGGTTGAACTGCCGAAAGCGTCCGTCCGCGATGCCTCATGGAAGATTGGCGCTTTAGCGCCGCGTCAGCCCGGCGAAAAAGAAGGGGCTTCAGCCCCCGCCGACTCGAACCTCTGGTTCGCCACCGGCGGCAAAGCCGCCCGCGTCTTCCATTCCCCCGATCGCGGCAAAACCTGGCAGGTCTTCGACACTCCGATCCTCCACGGTCCTGAATCCGCCGGGATCTTCTCCATCGTCTTTCGCGACCCTCTCCACGGCGTCATCGCCGGAGGCGACTACAAGCGCCCACGCGACGATGGTCCCAACCTCGCCTTCACCGCCGATGGAGGCAAGACCTGGACTCTCTCCGATATCAAGCCACAAGCCTATTTTTCTGCAGTCACGTACGACCGCAAGGTCAACGAAGCCGCCTTGCTTCATCAAGCCGACGAAGAGGCCGCGCGCGCTAAAGGCAAGAAACTACGCGCACAGCCTAGTCCGCCCGAACGCCTGTTCATCATCGGCCAGGACTTTGTCTTCGACTTTCGTCCACCCAACAACCCGCGTCGCATCAATGGCAAGAAAAAGGAGGGCTTCGCTTTCAACGCCGCCAGTCCCTATCCAGAAGGCGGAGCGTTAGTGGTAGGCCCAAAGGGCACCATCGCCTTCATCCCCTAGCTAACCCACGCAAATCAAATCGCGTAGGGACAGCCGCCTCGGCTGTCCCACGAGCGAAGCGAGCGCCTCTCCACGAAGCGACGGGCCCATCGACCGCTGTTACCAAAGTCCCCTCCCTTCCTGTCCTTTGCATTCCGCCCCCAATCCCGCACCATAGAGAGGATTAGAAATCTCTATCTCCCCCAGATCGAGAACTCTTGTGAAAAACCTGGCTCTGGCCTTAACCCTTGTCGCCGCGGCACTGGTCTGCGTACCAGCAACCTCTGCGCAAACTCAGTCGCCGTCGAGCTACACCACCACGCAGACCGTCACTACGACCACGGTCACGAATTCGTCGAGCGGAACGTTCGCGCCCGCCGCGGCGCCCACGATCACCCGGACGACCAAGGCCATGCATTACCGCCTGCAAGGTGGACAGACCAAAGTCGAATTCCGCGGCAGTGATCTCATGCAGCGCGCAGCCGGTGAAGCCAAGGTCGAAGGCAAGAAGACCAACTTCCAGATCGAAGTCAATTTTGAGGGCTTCGAAGACGCCACCAAGTTCGGCCTCGAATATCTGACCTACGTGCTCTGGGCGGTTTCGCCGCAGGGACGTCCCGACAACCTCGGCGAACTCAGGCTCGATCATCACGGCAACGCGCAGATCAAGGCCTATACCGACCTGCAAACCTTCGGCATGATCGTTACCGCCGAGCCCTACTTCGCCGTAACACAGCCGGGCAATATGGTCGTCGCCGAAAGCACTTCGATCAGCGGTGCCGCAACAGAAAACATCGAAGCCAAGTACGAGCTCGTCACCCGTGGAACTTATTCCGCGACGAACGCGCACATTCAGGACGCGATCTTCGGCATCGACTCCAAGACTCCGCTTGAACTGTTTGAAGCGCGCAACGCGGTCCGCATCGCACACATCGCCAACGCCGACAAGTACGCTCCCTCGATCCTCTCCAAGGCCGGACAACAATTGCTGAATGCGGAGAGTCTGTTCCGCCAAAAACAGAACAAAGCCACCATTGAAGCAGCCGCGAAGGAAGCTACCCAGACCGCGGAAGAAGCGCGCGTAATGGCCGTGAAGCAGAAAGCCGAAGAAGAAGCCCAGGCCGCAGCAGCCGCCTTGGCAGCCAAGGCCCGTGCTGATGCCGACGCCGAAGCCCGCCGCCGTGCCGATGCCGAAGCCGCCCGCCAGGCCGCCGAACAAGCTCGCCTTCAGGCTGAGAGAGACCGCGCCGCCGCCGAACAAGCCAAGGCCGAAGCGGAACGCATGAAGCAGGAAGCGCTTGCCGCCGCGCAGGAAGCCGCCCACCAGAGAGAAGAAGCGGAACGCGCGAAGCAGGCCGCGATCGACCAGCAACAAGCCCTCGCCGCCGACGCCGCGCAAGCTCGCGCCGATGCTCAGAAGGCCGAAAGTCTGCGTCAGCAGGCCGAGCGTGAGAAGCAGGATCTCCGCGCCCGACTCCTACAGCAGCTCAACTCGATTCTCGCTACCCGTGACTCCGCCCGCGGACTCATCGCCAACATGTCCGATGTGCTGTTCCGCAGCGGCAGCTATGAACTCGCTCCTGGAGCACGCGAGCGTCTCGCGAAAGTTTCCGGCATCATCCTCGCTTATCCCAGCCTGCACGTGTCGATCGAAGGACATACCGACAGCGTAGGCGGCGACGAATATAACCAGAATCTTTCCGAGCAGCGCGCGCAGGCCGTACGCGACTATTTCGTGCAGCAGGGAATTTCCGGCAGCACGATTGAAACTCACGGATACGGCAAGACCGCGCCGATCGCCAGCAACGACAGTCCGGAAGGCCGCCAGCAAAACCGCCGCGTGGAGCTGGTCCTCTCCGGCGACGCCATCGGCAATCAGTTCGACACAACCACAGGCCCAGCCACAAGCGCGTCAGTCCCGCGCCAGTAAGACTCACGTAGGGACAGCCGCCTCGGCTGTCCCGCGAGCAAAGCGACCGTAGCGCCGGCGTCCCGCCGGCTGTCGGGAGCGCATCCTGCGCTCCCATCCCGCCATCTAATCGAACCATCAAGAAAGGACGTCCATGCCAAAAGCCAAAGACCCCCACGCCTCACTCCGCGAAAATCTCCTCGAACTCCTCACCGGAGGCCACGCCCACGCCACCTTCGCCGACGCCGTAAAAGATCTCCCAGCCGAACTGCGCGGCAAGAAACCCGCTAATTTCCCACACTCGGCGTGGATGATCCTCGAGCATCTCCGCATCTCGCAATGGGACATCCTCGAATTCAGCCGCAACAAGAACCACAAATCCCCGAAATGGCCCGAAGGATATTGGCCGAAAGAAGATGCCCCGCCCACAGACGCCGCCTGGAAAAAGAGTGTCGATCAATTCACCACAGATCTGGAAGAAATGAAGGACCTGGTGAGCAATCCGAAGACGGATCTCTTCGCCAAGATCCTCTGGGGCGATGGCCAAACCATCCTGCGCGAGGCGCTTCTCGTAGCCGACCACAACGCCTATCACGTGGCGCAGATCGTAGACGTGCGCCGCCTGTTGGGCGCATGGAAATAAGGTTCGTGTAGGGGCGGACGCCTCGTCCGCCCCGGCGCGAAGCGCCGTGAGACTGTATCCAACAGCACAATCTCTCGTTGAAGAGTTGCCCCTGTTTTCCTCGGTGTCCCCTGTAGTGAAGAACGTCAGCCGTTGACAAATCCAACCTCCACCTTGAAACTCAACCGCAACAAAAAGGGGACCTGGTTCATGAAAAAACTGACGGGACTTCTCGTCATTGTCTTCCTGCACTCTATTGCACTCGCGCAAGCCGCTCCCAAAGCCACTTACATCCTCGCCGGACGCCTCTTCGACGCCACCACCGACAAAGTCCGCGAGAACGTTGTGATCACCATCGAAGGCGACCGTATCAAGAGCGTCGCTGCGACCCAACCTCCTCAGGGCGCCACTGTTATCGATCTCTCGCACTACACCGTTCTCCCCGGCCTCATCGATTGCCACACGCATCTCGGATCCCGCGCCGACCGCTACGACGAGATCAATCGCTTCAGAGAGACGCCCTTCGACGATGCCTTCTACGCCGTCGTCAACGCGCGCAAGACACTCGAAGCCGGATTCACCACCGTTCGCGACGTCGGCTCCCCACCGTTTCTCGCCGTCGATCTGCGCAACACCATCAACGAGGGATATATCCCCGGCCCGCGCATCGTGGCCAGCGGACCCGGCATCTCCATCACCGGAGGCCACGGCGATCTCAACAACTTCTCTCCAGAGACGCGAGTCATGATGTTTCCGGACGAGCGCAACTTTCAGATCGCCGACGATGCCAACCAGCTCCGTCACGTGGTGCGCTCCCAGGTGAAATACGGCGTCGATGTCATCAAGATCCTCGCCACCGGCGGAGTGCTGTCCAAAGGCGACAGCCCCGGCGCACCACAATTCACCTTCGAAGAACTCAAGGCCGCAGCCGATACCGCACACATGGCCGGGCGCAAAATCGCCGCGCATGCCCACGGTACAGAAGGCATCAAGAACGCGATTCTCGCCGGTATCGACTCCATCGAACACGCCAGCCTCATCGACGACGAAGGCATCCGTCTCGCCAGGGAGCACGGCACCTATCTCGTCATGGACATCTACAACGACGACTACATCCTGAACGAAGCGCCTAAGGTGGGATTGCCGCAAGAAAATATTGAAAAAGAAAAGATGGTCGGACGACTGCAACGCGAGAACTTTCAGAAAGCCGTGAAAGAAGGAGTGAAGATGGCTTTCGGCACCGACGCCGGCGTCTACCCGCACGGCGACAACGCGAAGCAATTCGCCTACATGGTGAAGTTCGGCATGACTCCAGCGCAAGCCATTCGAGCAGCCACATCCAGCGCCGCCGACCTGATCGGCCGCTCCAGCGACGTAGGCACAATCGAACCAGGAAAGTACGCCGACATCATCGCAGTCCAGTCCGACCCGCTAGCAGATGTCAAAGCACTGGAACACGTAGATTTCGTAATGAAAGGCGGCACCGTTTACAAGAAATAAGCTCACGTAGGGACAGCCGCCTCGGCTGTCCCGCGAGCGAAGCGAGCACCTCACCACGTTCTTTGGTGCCCATGGGCCTTCCTTCGTGCACCTTCGTGTCCTTCGTGGTTCCAGCTTTCACTCAAGCCGATTGCGCAACCACGTCTCTGCGCTGCCCCGCCCGTTTCCGAAACACTACCCGCACTCCCTCTCTCCACCGCTCGTCAATCCCCACGAACGCCCAATCGATTTCCGGCGAGATATATCGCAGGATCACATCCGTCGCCGGATGCACCCGCAGCGCAGGCGCAACCAGGAATAGAAGGGGCGGCTCGGCCGCCAACTCCCGCCCGCCAAAATATCCAAACTTCAGGAACTCTCCCCGCGCGTGATGCCACTGAACCCGAGCCCAGTAATCCAGCCCCTGCATGGGCAAATGAATATCCTCATCGGCCTTTAACTCCACCACAGACAACCGTCCATCGCGCGTCAGCGTCAGCACATCGATCATCGCCCGATCCGCCGCCGAAAATGCCGGCACCTGCGAGTACACCGACTCCGTCTCCAGCCTCTCATCGATCACGCTCACATCCGCGCGTACCAGCGACTCCAGCCACCGCTCCGGATGCATACGAAACAATCGATCCTGCCGCGGCCCATACGGATGGCGGGCCTCCCGCAGTGCAGTGAGCAGTTGTACAAATAAAGACCAGTTACGGTCCTCGAGTACGCGCTCCTCAGCCCCAACGCCGAACACAATCTCCTGCTTACTGCGAAATGTCACCGCCTCGGCACCCAGACGCGCCCGCGCAAATTCCAGCCCGCGCCAGCGAAATGCAATCTCCGCTGGGGACAGCACCGCCACATCGCAGTTAGGAATAACAGTCTGGATCCGCGCGATTGACTCCGCGAATCTTTCCAGCGCTGCAGTTTCATTCGTCGCGTGGACCAGCCGCGTGGCAACGTTCCCACGGTCGGTGCAATCCATCTCGATCGCCGCATCGTGACGCTCGTCAAACTCAAACAGCCGCCACTTCGCCGCCCCTCGATTCAGATTCGCCATCCGCTCCCGCAAGAGTGCCGAGCATCCAGCCGGCACGAAGAGAATCAATCCCTCAACCAAACACAACGGTTGCCCCACCCTTCTCGCGTTTCGTGCGAGAGGGTGGGAATTTCCGCGGCACACATCCAACCACAAAATCCCAAACGTCAGCGCCGCGTCAATCGACGCCTGCGTCTCCGTTTCATTCACGCCCAACACCGCAAACGCCGATTGCCCCTGCCGTAACATGCCTCGCGCATAAATCGGACCAAACGATTTCCCCAGATCCACACCCGAGGTCAAAGGCCCGATCGTCCATCCCGCGAAGTGACGCTCCATCGCCCGCCGCAGCTTCGCTTCATACGCAGCCCGCGCCGCACGCTTCGCCGACGGAGACCGCCGGTCGCGCTCCCGGCAAATCTCCAGCTTCGTCGGACGCGCCTGCCCCAACCGCTGCACCGCCAGCCGCAGCGTCCCACTCTTCACCTCCGCCTCCAGCACCCGCCGCACCGTGTCCCGCTCCGCCGACCAGAAATGCAGCAAGCATTTGTTGTGCTCTCCGGAAATCGAATATTTCGACTGCACAAGATCGAAAGCCACGGCGCCATCCTCAAGCACGACAGCTCCGGACGCCTCGCTCAGAAAGTCCTGAATCGTCCGGCCCAGCAATTCTGCATTCATGCTCAAAATTGTTCACGCGATGCGGCCAAAAGTCAGTGACGAACAACAATCCGAGCTGACGAAATTCCCGAATGGGGAAGAACCACGTAGGGACAGCCGCCTCGGCTGTCCCGCGAGCGGAGCGAGCGATCCACAGTTGAAGCCATGGTGGTGTCGCTTCGTGTACCTTCGTGCCCTTCGTGGTTTACGCCGTTCGCACCAATCCCACCCATGCGCTATGGGATAATAGTTCTACCGGGAGCGCCGCGAGTCCTCATCCCACTCGCCGGCATCAAAACAACGTGGATAAATACACAGATAAAGCCCGCTTTTTCTTCGAACATTACGGCCAGACCGAACACGACCTCGAGCGCTACTTAGCTGCCGCCCTTTCCGCGGGAGGCGAATACGCCGACCTTTACTTCGAATACCTTTCCTCGACCTCCCTGATGGTCGACGAGTCGATGGTTAAGTCGGCGAGCCAGGGCATCTCCGCTGGATGCGGCGTCCGCGTCGTCTCAGGGGAGCGCACCGGATACGCCTATACCGACGATCTTTCCTCCGATCGCATTCTCCACGCCGCCCGCACCGCCGCGTTGATCGCCAGCGCCCCGGCCAAAGCCACGGTTCAGGGATTCCAGAAGTCCCAGGCCCGCAGCCTCTACCCAGTCACGCTGCCGAGCGTCGACGCCGAGATCAGCGCCAAAGTCGAACTCGTCATGCGCGCCGACAAGGCCGCCCGTGCCTACGATCCACGCATTAAAGAAGTCCGCGCCAGCTACGCCGACGAGCTTCGCAACATTCTCGTCGTCGCGTCAGACGGTACATTCGCCGAGGACTCCCAGCCGCTCGCCCGCATGAACGTGAGCTGCATCGCAAAAACCGACAGCAACTCCGCCCGCGGCACCTCTGGCGGCGGAGGCCGTGTCGCCCTCGACTTCTTCTTCGGCGACAAGAATCCCGAATTCTTCGCGAAAGAATCCGCTCGCCAGGCTCTGCTGCAGCTCGACGCCCGCGAAGCCCCTGCAGGAGAAATGGAAGTCGTTCTTGGTCCCGGATGGCCCGGCGTCCTTCTGCACGAGGCAGTCGGTCACGGACTCGAAGCCGATTTCAATCGGAAGAAAACTTCCGCATTCGCCGGCCTGATTGGCAAGCGCGTAGCCAGCGAGAAATGCACGGTCGTCGACAACGGCACCATGCCCTGGCGTCGCGGCTCGCTCAACGTCGACGACGAAGGCAATTCGACCCAGGAAACTGTGCTGATCGAAAACGGAATTCTCAAGGGATATCTGAGCGACAAGCTCTCCTCTCGCCTGATGGGCATGGCCAACACCGGCAACGGACGCCGCGAAAGTTACGAGCACATCCCCATGCCGCGCATGACGAATACCTACATGCTCGCGGGGCAAGATAATCCCGAAGATATCATCCGCTCCGTGAAGCACGGAGTCTACGCGGTAAACTTCGGCGGAGGCCAGGTCGATATCACGAATGGCAAGTTCGTCTTCTCCGCCAGCGAAGCCTATATGATCGAAGACGGCCAGATCACCGCCCCCATCAAAGGCGCCACGCTAATCGGCAACGGCCCCGATGTCCTGACCAGAGTCAGCATGGTCGGCAACGACCTGAAGCTGGACGAAGGCGTAGGCACCTGCGGCAAAGACGGCCAGGCAGTCCCAGTAGGCGTCGGGATTCCAACATTGAAAGTTGATCGCCTCACAGTAGGCGGCACAGCGAGAAAAGATACCGGCGGCTTCATGCAGTGAACTTCTTCGCCAAGGATGAACACTGGATTTCGCGGATCTTAGATATCCTCCAAAGTGTTGTCATCCTGAGCGGAGCGAAGGACCCGTGCATTTTTTCTGTGAACCCCTGTGCCCTCTGTGGTGAAAGATTCTTATGACCCCAGCAGAACTCGAAACTCGAAACCCGAAACTCGAAACTGATCTCAAAGAAATCGCCCAGGACATCGTCGCCCGCGCCATGAAATCCGGCGCCAGCGCCGCCGAATGCGTAGTCCGCGAAGGCGACGAATTCTCCACGCTCGTTCGCCTCGGCCAGGTCGAAACGCTCAAAGAATCCGGGTCCAAGTCCATCGGAGTCCGCGTCTTCTTCGGACAGCGCGCCGCCTCCACCTACTCTTCCGACTTCTCCAAGGCCGGACTCGACCGCATGCTGAAGTCCGCGCTCGAACTGGCGAAGATCACCTCCGAAGATCCCTTCGGCGGAATTCCCGAAGCCAGCCAACTCGGCCAGCTCACCGCCAGCCTCGATCTCTATCACGAAGACGTCTACTCGCTTCCCGGCGCAGACCGCATCGATTACGCCCGCCGCACCGAAAAAGCCGCCCTCGATTTCGATCCACGCATCAAGAACTCCGAAGGCGGATCCTTCGACGCCGCCACCGGGCGCAAAGTCCTGGCGAACTCGCACGGCTTCGTCGGCGAATACAAGCGCTCGTACTGTTCCACGGCCGCGGTCCCGATCGCACAGAGTGAAGACGGCGCGATGCAGCGCGACTACTGGTACTCCGTCGCGCGCACGCTGACGAAACTCGACGCGCCAGAGAAAGTCGGACGCATCGCGGCCGAACGCACTCTCCGCCGTCTCGGCGCGAAAAAGGCGAAGACCGCGAGAGTTCCCATCGTCTTCGATCCCATGGTCTCGACCTCGATCCTCGAGCACATCTTCGAAGG
>AR_comb_assmDRAFT_10736343_pt1 | contig 10540 bp, 12 predicted proteins | sample ArasoioldDNA_FD_10543 | JGI IMG/M metagenome (IMG submission 10543) | reverse complement strand
TAAACGCAAAGAAGTTCACTATTTTACGGATTCTACGTTTCATACTATTGGATTTTGGGTTTTACAAATATTGGATGTATGACTTTACGCGACTAAAATAGAAACGGCGCAAGATAAAAACAAGGACATCTCATTAAATCCATTGAAATTCAGGAGAAACCCGTCCGGACGTTCGTAGAACTACGACTCTAGCTCTGCTTCATTTTTTCTAAGTCCCTTTGCAATTTGAACATTTCATCCCTTAACCTGGCGGCCTCCATAAAATCCAGATCGCGGGCTGCTCTTTCCATTTCCTTTTTGATCCTGTTGATGGCCTTCTCCACCTGCGGAATAGTTTTGTATTCTTCCTGCTCCTCTGCAGCTACTGTTACAATATCCTCACCTGCGGCGATGGCATAAGGATTCTTGGGATCGTAACCTTTAATATCCAGCACTGATGTTTGAGCAAACACATGTTCCTTTGTTTTCCTTATCGTTTGTGGAGTTATTCCATGTGCAATGTTATAAGCAATTTGTTTTTCACGCCGACGATTTGTTTCATCGATCGTTTTTTGCATACTCTCCGTCATAATATCAGCATAAAAAATCACAAGGCCATCCACATTCCTCGCCGCGCGGCCCGCGGTTTGAGTCAACGATTTTTCGTTTCTTAAGAACCCTTCCTTATCAGCATCCAAAATAGCTACCAGGGAAACTTCAGGAAGATCTAAGCCTTCGCGCAACAAATTCACGCCAACCAGTACATCAATTTCACCCAAACGTAACTGCCGGAGAATTTCAATTCTCTCCAAAGTATCTACCTCGCTGTGAATGTATTTTGATCGAATGTTTATCCGATGAAGATATTTGTCCATTTCCTCCGCCATGCGTTTAGTAAGCGTTGTTACTAAAACACGATCACCTTTGGTAACACGTTTATCAATTTCATCCAAAAGGTCATCGATCTGGTTAACGCTGGGCCGCACTTCTATCGGCGGTTCCAGCAGACCCGTGGGTCGAACCACCTGCTCAACTACAACGCCACCTGTCTGTTCTAATTCAAAATCGTCCGGTGTTGCCGACACAAAAATCACCTGGTTCAACATGCTCTCAAATTCGTGAAAATTCAGCGGGCGATTATCCAGGGCCGATGGCAATCGGAATCCATAGTCCACGAGGATCAATTTTCTACTTCGATCTCCACCATACATTCCGCTCACCTGTGGAATTGTTTGATGGCTTTCATCGATCACACACAAAAAATCTCTTGGAAAATAATCAAGTAAACAGAAAGGCCGAGTTCCCGGATGACGACGGTCAAAAAACCTCGAATAGTTTTCAATCCCATTACAATAACCTAACTCACGGATCATTTCGAGATCAAATTCCACCCTTTCTTTTAAGCGTTGCCCCTCAATGAACTTACCGACGGATTTAAAATATTCAACCTGTGAATGCATTTCATCCTGCACTTCGTATATGATTTGTTGCAGCATATCCTTCGGCGCCAAATATAGATTCGCGGGAAAGATGGCCGCATTTTCCATACTGCCGATCCTTTTTCCGGTTACCACATCAAAACTTTCAATCTCCTCGATCTCATCTCCGAAAAAAATAATTCTGTACCCATAGTCTACATACGGAAGATTGATCTCCACAGTATCTCCCTTGACTCTAAAGGTTGCCCTTTTAAACTCAATTGTTGTGCGGTTGTAAAGAGAATTTACCAATGAATGAAGAAAGCCCTGGCGCGATATTATTTGACCCTTAGTGAGGCGAATAATTCCCTGCTCGAAATCGGCGGGGTTGCCAATACCATAAATGCAGCTTACGGATGCTACAACAATAATGTCCCTTCTGCCGGTTAACAATTGCGCGGTTGCTTGTAACCTTAGCTTGTCTAACTCTTCGTTAATCGACAGATCTTTTTCAATGTATACATCACTGACGGGCATGTAAGCCTCCGGTTGATAATAGTCATAGTAGGAAACAAAATAACCCACTGCATTTTCAGGGAAGAACTGTTTAAACTCACCATACAGTTGAGCAACTAAGGTCTTATTATGCGTAAGAACAAGCGTGGGACGTTGCACGTTTTCAATTACATTGGCAATGGTGAAAGTTTTGCCGCTACCGGTTACACCCAGGAGCGTTTGATATTTTTCTCCATCTAAAATTCCCTGCGTAAGCTGATTGATCGCGTCCGGTTGATCCCCGGCCGGCGAATAGGGTGCATGAAGTTTAAACGGCATAAAAAAATTTAGGCAGCCTGCAATTTACTGAATGTAAGTAAGACGCCAACTACTCTGCGAGCTTTACCCACACATAATCATCGATGATCTTATCATTTTTTAAAGCGCCTTTTTTACGGATACTTTCCAGGTAAAAGCCATTTTTCTCCAGCACTCTCATCGATGCCTTATTGTATTCAAATACTTCGGCATAAATTCTAACGACGTCAAAATTTCTTTGAATGTATTCAATGATTTGACTTACCGCCTGTGTGGCGATCCCCTTTCCCCAAAAATGTTCACCAATAAAATACCCTATCTCGACATTTTTTCGATAGACATCTTCCTTCAAAGTGAACCCGATGCTGCCCGCTATCTGGCCGTCGGCTTCAATACAAAACGTGGTAACAGTTTTTTGGCTTTTTACTAAAGCCAGCCATTCCTTGGCGTCTTTTTTTGTATACGGGTACGGAAGCCGATCTCTGACATTGTCCCAAATTTTTTTATTGTTAGCCATTTGGGCCAATGCATCAGCATCAGACTTTTTCCACTCTCTCAATATCACCTTCATGATCAAATCTTTCTTTTCGCATATAAAGAATAGTCCGGCAGAATGGCTTCATACTCTTCATGCATCAATGGGGACGTCAATAAAAAATCTGCAGTAGCCCTGTCACAAGCGATTGGAATATTATAGGCAACGGCGACACGTAACAATGCCTTTACATCAGGATCATGCGGCTGAGCTTCCATGGTGTCCCAGAAGAAGATCAATACATCAATTTTTCCTTCGGCAATCCTAGCTCCCACCTGTTGATCTCCACCCAACGGTCCACTTAGAAATTTTGTGATCGACAGATCTAAGGCGTTTTCAAGCAGTGAACCGGTGGTGCCGGTGGCATAAAGTCTGTGTTTTGATAATACCGTTTTATTATAGACTGCCCATTCCACCAGTTCCGCTTTTTTGTTATCATGTGCTACGAGGGCAATCCGTTTGCGAGCTTCCAGTTTGCGAGTGTCCATATTTCGATTTGGAGTAAAGCTAATTCAAAAATAAAAAGCCGTCCTGCCTTTGGCGGGACGGCACGGGCAAGCCTTTGTTGATATATCTCAGGCAGCCTGCATTTCTTTTATTTTTTCCCTAATCTTAGCTTCAATCTCATTCGCCATTTCGGGATTGTCAACCAGCAATTGTTTTACTGCATCACGGCCCTGGCCGAGCTTGTCGCTATTATAACTGAACCAGCTACCACTTTTTTGAACAATACCTAAATCCACTCCCATGTCAATAATCTCTCCCGTCTTGGAAATGCCCTCGCCAAAAATAATATCAAACTCCGCACTGCGGAAAGGAGGGGCTACTTTGTTTTTCACCACTTTTACTTTTACCCTGTTACCGACTGCTTCTTCACCATCCTTTATTTGTGCCTGCCGGCGAATATCCAAACGAACTGAAGCATAAAACTTCAGAGCATTGCCACCGGTTGTGGTTTCAGGATTGCCAAACATTACACCAATCTTTTCACGCAGTTGATTAATGAAGATGCAAATTGTATTTGTTTTAGAAATGGTGGCTGTCAGTTTGCGTAGTGCCTGGCTCATCAGTCGTGCCTGCAGACCCATTTTACTATCACCCATTTCACCTTCCAGCTCTCCCTTGGGAACAAGAGCTGCAACAGAATCTATTACTACCACATCCAGGGCACCCGATAGAATCAGGCGGTCGGCAATTTCAAGTGCCTGCTCGCCGTAATCCGGTTGCGAAATGAGAAGATTATCCACATCAACACCCAGCTTTTGGGCATAGTTGCTGTCAAAAGCATGTTCGGCATCTATGATAGCACACATCCCACCAGTCTTTTGAGCCTCCGCAATTACATGTGTAGCGATCGTTGTTTTACCCGATGACTCAGGTCCATATATTTCTACAACTCTTCCCCGTGGGAGGCCTCCGATTCCCAGAGCCACATCAAGCCCAATGGAACCAGTTGAGACTACCTCCTGCTGAGTCTCCGCTTTTTCGTTCATCATCATTACGCTGCCCTTCCCAAAATCTTTTTCGATTTTGTCAATTGTTAGCTTTAGGGCTTTCAATTTTTCACTGTTGTTTGCTGTGTCGGTGAGTTTGTCAGTTTTTGCCATGATTCAAAGTTAAGTTTCCGATTCCTCCCGACTGCCGCCGGGACTAAAAAATTAATTAACATTCGAAACTAACCATTTTAGCAATTAAAAGCTAATTATCTTGGCTTTATTTTAATACTACTTTGTGGGTATATCGATCTTAGAAAATGCCAATGCCGTTTCAGAAAGTAAATATTCATTTATAGATTTGTTGTTCAAACTTCTGAAAATGAAAAAGATTTTAGTTGCTTTTGTGTTTCTACTGTTTGTGACAATTGGTAAATCGCAGGAAATTCAATCAGCTCAACCCGGAGTCGTATATGGTAAGGTTGTTCAAAAGGGACAGCCGGTAAAGGCTGCGGAACTTGAAAATAATCTCCAGGATAATAAATTTTCGGGAACAATAACGGGTAAGGTTGCAGAAGTGTGCCAGTCAGAGGGTTGTTGGATTAGGTTGCATAAGTCGGATGGAACAACCCTATTGGTAAAATCAAAAGATCATTCATTCGTTATGCCAAAGGATATTGTCGGCAAGACAGTAGTTGTAGAAGGCGACGCCGCTGTGAAAGAAGTCTCCGAGGCCATGCGCAAGCATCTTGCTGAAGATGCTGGTAAAAGTAAAGAAGAGATTGAAAAAATAAAAGGTGACACTAAGGAAGTTATTTTTATGGCCAAAGGAGTAAAAGTGATTTAGAACTCGCCTAAGTTCCAATTTACCCCACCTGGAACATTGGGCTACAGCCCGATAGTTATATTTGACATCACCGCCCTGAAAGGCAGCGCAATGATTGTTGAAGTCACAGTCCCGAAGGGCGCAACCTGCCTCGCCTTTAGAGTGAGGGAAAGAATAAATGTCTCCCGGATTGACTTTAGCCAAATTCTCAAATGCAATCCAATTTAATTAAGGCTAGATTGGGCTAAAGCCCGAGGAATTTATGATTGTTAGAATCACCGCCCTAAAGGGCGGTGCAATGTTCGTTGAAATCACAGCCCTAAAGGGTGGTGCAATGTTCGTTGAAATTATACCCCTGAAGGGCGGTCAGTGATTGTTGGAGTCCCGGCCTTGAAGAGCGACGCAATTCGAAGACGCTGACAATTTCTGATCACTGAAATTGCCCGAGAACAATAAACAATTAAACAATTTTACAATCAGCCTTTTCAGCAAGACTTAATCTTTATCCCCTCGCTTTTCAGCACCTGGTGAATTGTTTTTGCAAATTCGACAGCATGTTTGCCATCACCATGTATGCAAATAGTGTCTGCGATGATTGGGATACTCTTGCCGCTTACTGAAGTCACCGTTTTCTCCTTAATCATCTGTAAAATCTGCTTCACTGAATCGTTGACATCTTGTATTAGCGCGTTAGCTTGAGATCTCGGTGTAAGACCGCCATCATCCTGGTAAGTCCTGTCAGCAAAGACTTCGCTTGCTGTTTTCAAATTCAGCAGCTCTGCCTGTTCAATACTGTGACGGCTGTTGCTTAAAACAAATAAGATCAGCTTATCATCAAAGTCTTTTACCGCATGTGCAATAGCTTGTGCAACGCGCGGCTCCCTGGCGGAGATATTATAAAGAGCGCCGTGTGGTTTGACATGATTCAGCTTTGCATTCTTTTCTTTGGCTATTTTATCAATTGTCCTTAGCTGTAACAAGACCAGGTCATATATTTCGTCGGGTGGCAGGTTCATTTCACGCCTGCCGAAATTTTCTCTATCAAAAAAAGATGGATGGGCGCCGATACGCACATTATGTTTTAATGCCAGTTCAATTGTTTGCGCCATGATTTCTTCGTTACCTGCATGATAGCCGCAGGCAATGTTTGCAGAACTGATAAAAGGCATGATTTCTCCATCGTTTCCAATCCCTTCACCCATGTCGCAATTAATATCGACAGAAGCCTCCCCCTTATGTCTCGCGGATGAAACTTCTAAAGGATTACCTTCCGTTGAGATTTTCTTCTTTTTGCTTTTCATAAAAGAATTCCTCAAGCTTGAATTTACAGGCATTTTGTAGTTGCCTCAAATGCTGGTGCTGCTGTAAAAACAAATCCTCTGCTCTTTGTTGATCAGTGAGGCGAAAATAGATCTTGTCACCAGGCTGCTTTTGTGCAAGAAAAGGCAAATGAGCTGAAACAACGTGAGCAATTCGCGGATACCCCCCCGCCGTTTGGTGATCAGCCATCAGTATAATCAATTCTCCATTTGGTAATAGTTGTATGGTCCCAAAACTTACTACCGATGAAATTAATTCACCGTTTTCATTTGACTTCAACGTTCCCTGCAGCCTGTATCCCATGCGGTCGGCAAGGGAACCGATAACAAATGCCTCCTTTAAAAATTTATTCTTTGATTCGTGGGTAAGGCGATTCCATTCGTTACCAGGTGTAACTGCGATACGATCTACCGGTGTGTCATTCCAACGAATATCTGCTTTCCAGTTGAATATCCTTAGGTCATTTTCCTGCAAAAGGGATTTGTACTCATACCTTTCCCTATAAGCTATCAGATCATCTTTTTGGAGCGTCCTGCCATTGAAACCGCCTCCGGCAGCTTTTACATTGGTGCCATAACTATTGAGCCACTTTTGTATATCTAACTTTTCTCTTACTCCCACATAGCATCTCGCACCCCGCTTCCATTTTTGAAATTGCAGGATGCTATTCTTCGCTGCAATAATCGGCTGCCACAGTGGAACGTTGTCGCCATTAATTGTCGCCGAAAAATCGGCTCCGCCGATGGCGAGCATCGTTTCACATTCAAATAAGAATATTGAAGATGGAAAATGTAATTCAACTACGGGCTCGTGAATACTATTTCCCACCAACATGTTGACCGACTGCGCAGCAAAACGATCCATCGCTCCTCCCGGGTTTATGCCGAGGTGCTGAAAACCGAACCGTCCGAGGTCCTGGATCGTGTCAAAAACGCCCGCCTTGATAATTCTCAAACTCATCTTTTGTTATTGCAATAAATTCTACATAATCACCAGCCCTTAACAGACACAGCTCTTCGGTATTCTTATCAAATATCTTTGCCGGCGTTCTCCCAATGATCTGCCACCCACCCGGTGAGTTTAACGGATAGACGCCTGTTTGCCTGCCCGCGATACCTACGCTGCCCGCGAGTACCGGTTGGGGTTGTTGCTTACGCGGTATCGCAATTTGATCATCTACTTCTCCCATATATGCGAAACCAGGCAAAAATCCAAGCATGTATACACGGTATTGCTTTGAAGCGTGTACCCGGACAATTTCCTCCGGGGGGATGTTTTTTTTTCCGGCCATCCACTTCAGATCAGGACCGAATTCATTTCCATAGCAAACAGGAATGCGAACAATGTTTGCTTTAGGCTCGATGTCCGAAAAATCAAGGCGCATTAGTTTATGCAATTCATTTTCTAACCAATCGTAAACCTTTCTCTGTTGAGGAAGCTTTTTCCTTAAGCGAGGGACGTCATAATATATCGTGACAGAGCTGTAGGCAGGTATTGCCTCAATCATTCCGTCCAAAGGATACTTAGTTAAATGTTTGAATAGAGCAATCGACCGTCTATTTTTCTCTTCATCGATCACATTTCCGAAATCCACGGTAGCAGCGGAATCGCTGATGAAAAAAATTTTATACGAGGTGTCGTGTCCCATTTAGTCATTAAAGTTAATCATGGCTTGTGAGTATCTTTACTTTTCTATGCCGAGGCTGAATTGGAACGATACCATTAATTTATTCTCAAAGCTCACTCTTCGCCGATTTTGGAACGGATCAAAAGTGCTGGCAAGTTATTACGTGAGCAAATGGACAAAGAAACCAATCCAATGGGGCTACCCTGTCTCCATTTCATTTGAGCCTACGACATCGTGTAATCTTCGCTGCCCGGAATGTCCAAGTGGGCTGAGGGCATTTACCCGGCCAACGGGTATGCTGCAAAAGGACTTCTTCTCAGAAACTATTGATCAGCTCTCAAAAGATCTATTGTACCTGGTATTTTATTTCCAGGGTGAGCCATACCTGAATCCCGATTTCCTTGAGATGGTCAAATATGCTTCTTCAAAAAAAATTTATACTGCGACATCAACCAATGCGCATTACCTGAATGACGAAAACGCAAAACGTACCATTGACAGCGGTTTGGATCGATTGATTATCTCCATTGATGGAACAACACAGGACGTGTACCAGCAATATCGGGTTGGCGGAAGACTGGAGAAGGTCATTGATGGAACAAAAAATATAATCAAGTGGAAAGAAAGGCTAAAGAGCAAAACGCCATTTGTGATTTTCCAATTTTTAGTTGTAAAACCGAATGAGCACCAGGTGGAAGATGTGAAGCGACTGGCAAAAGAGCTTGGCGTAGATGATGTCTGGTTCAAAACAGCCCAGGTTTATGATTATGAAAATGATCCTAACCGACTCATCCCAACCATTGACAAATTTAGCCGGTATAAAAAACTGCCGGACGGCTCTTATGGTTTCAAGGGCAACCTGGCCAATCATTGTTGGCGGTTATGGCATGACCCGGTGATCACGTGGGATGGGTTGGTGGCACCCTGCTGTTTTGATAAGGATGCCCAACACAAACTAGGTGACCTGAAGACAAAGTCGTTTAGTGAAATCTGGAAGAATGGCGAGTACAAACGATTTAGAACGCAAATTTTGCAGGGTAGAAAGAATATCGATATCTGTGCCAATTGTTCTGAAGGAACCAAGGTCTGGAGCAATGATTAGTGATCTAAATAATTTACAATGTCTTTGCCTTCATCGATAATAACAAGACTCGAATACCAGCATCAATCACTCGCTGATCTGATTGCCGACCTTTCTAATGAGCAAATTCGCAGACAGGTAACTGCGGGGAAATGGTCGATATATGAAAACGTGGTTCATCTTGTAACTTACCAACATGCTTTTCTGGAACGCCTTAGAAGAATCCTCCATGAAGAAAATCCGGAATTTCCAAGGTATACAGCCGAATCAGACCCCTTGTTTTATGACAACTGTTTGAAACCTGTCGGGGAAAATATGCAGGATCTCCTCACCACAAGGAGAGAATTGACGGACAACATTTTTGCACTCGATGACGAAGAAATTCAGCGCAGAGGTCGCCACCCACTTTTTGGAAACATGACGGTTACGGAGTGGCTACATTTTTTCCTTTTGCATGAAGCTCATCACCTTTTCACTATTTTCAAATTAGCCGCCGAGGTAAAAAGAGAAGTGGGAAAGCTGAACTAGGAGAGACTGAGACGTTACCAGGTCTTCATTTGATTGTAAATTGAAACAAAGAAGGATCGAAAACCCTCCCAGAAATTTTTCAACGCTTCTGACAACAAGTTCATACCACAAACCACGTTATTTTTCTTGCCGATCCCAATACCACGAACAGGTAATTTGTGAATCGGGTGGCTTTTGATTTGTGAAAAACTTAAGTTGTTTTTGAACAGCGAAACTTTTTTATATTTATCGTCCAATACGCCCCAATGGGAATCGACAAGGATATACATCAGAACAAATTCCGCAATGAGCGTCACAAAGCAATGATCAACATCCTGTTTACCTATGGTTGGACCATTGAAAAGCTTAAAGAATTTGTGTCAGAAGAAGGGATTACCCACCAGCAGTTTAATATCCTGAGGATTTTGAGGGGCAATCATCCTACGCCACTTTCGACGTTGAGCATACGAGAACGAATGATTGACAAGATGAGCGATACAAGCCGCATCGTAGATCGTCTTGTTTCTAAAACGCTTGTTAGAAAAGTTATTTGTAAAAAAGACCGTCGTCTTGTTGACGTCAGCATCACTGATAAGGGGCTGAAGTTGTTGGAAAAGCTTGATAAAAAGCAGGACGACATGGATGGCATCCTAAGTAACCTTTCGGAAAAGGAGGCCACGAGCCTCAGTAAGCTGCTAGATAAGATACGTGCTAACAGTTAAATTCCAGGAGTTGTTTTGTTCAATTAAAAAGTCATTTCTCTTTCTTTGTTTCTGTTTTAATAATGTCGCGCTATTTGGCCAGCAAAATCCAGCTTATGAATTTCGGGGAGTCTGGATTGCCAGCGTAGATAATATCGATTGGCCGCTAAGGGGAAGTGTGAATGTTGATAGCCAGAAGGCGGAGTATATCAGGCAACTGGATATGCACAAACTGAACGGCATGAATGCGGTAATCGTCCAGGTACGACCGGCTGCCGATGCCTTTTATCCCTCACAGTA
>AR_comb_assmDRAFT_10528910_pt1 | contig 10544 bp, 2 predicted proteins | sample ArasoioldDNA_FD_10543 | JGI IMG/M metagenome (IMG submission 10543) | reverse complement strand
GTCGCTGTATTTCTCGAGCAGGTCGACCGGCTTCGTTTTTTGCACCTGCACGCGCCAGTCAAGCTGCCGGTCGTCGAGCAGGATGTTCCGGAAATCCTTGTCGTCGGCCTGCTTCACCTGCGCATAGAGCAGCGCCCAGAGCTCGGTCCGCGGCGGGTTGGCCGTGACGTTCTTCCCCGCATGAACGGCCACCGCATACGGCGCCGTCACCCACAGCTTGTTCTCGTCCCTGTTGGCCATGCAGGTCAGCGTAGGCGCCGGATGTTGGATCCCCGTCGCGCGCAAACGCCTTCCGAATCGTCCTTGCGCCGTGGTCCACACCATCTCACCGGTATCGGCATCGCGAAAGTGCCCGAGCCTCAACTCGTATGTAAAGAACCCGAACATCTCGTCAGCCTCGGCATGCAGCCCCGGCGGCAGCGGCAGCAGGTAATGACGATCGCTGGACGTGCTCTGCTCCATCACTTGCATGGCCGGCAGGCCCGCCAGGTCGTTCGTGGCCCCCTCGGTGACGACGCGGATGTGTTCAGGATCGATGGGCAGGACCGATTCCTCCGGAGCGGCGAGCAAGTCGAGATGGTTGTGACTGAGCAGTTGATCCGGCGCAATGGCGAGAACGCGCGCAAAGAACACATCCTGCGGGTCTTTGACCGGCTCGGCAAACTCGATCCACAGCTGACGTTTGCGCGGCTCCGTTGCGGAGTAGCTGTCGTTACGAACGTAAGGCGACAACGCGATTCCCGCTGAGACGATCCGTGGAACTTGGGTTGGCGGCGTCGTGATCGGAAGACGGAGCTCCAACGTCTCCGGGTCATCGCGATCCTCGGCGTGCGCGTCCTTGAACACGGAGTCAATCGAGTAGCTCACTTCGATCGTGTCGGGAAAGTCCGGCTCGGGAGCGTTCGCTGGCGCCGGCTTCTTCGGCTCGACGACGTCGATGAACACGATCCTCGTGGAGCTGCGATGCGGATCGTGCAGCGCTTCGAACGACGCGGTGCGTACGAGCTCGATGTCTCCCACCACCACGTTGGATTCCTCGGGTGTCTGGTTGCGGGTGAAGCGCTTCGTCCGGCGGATGACAAAGCTCCGGTCCAGAAGTGCGTCCCACATCCAGTCGCGGTCGATCGTAAAGCTGATGCAGCAGAGCCAGTGATGAATCAGGTCTCCCTTCGAGGCGAACGTGAGCGACGAGCCGTCCGGCGCCAGGGTATGCCTGATTCGGCTGGAACAGCCGAAGACGACGCGCTGCCCTTTTGCCGCACTCAACGTCAGGCCATGGCTCACGATGTCGAGGCGATCGGCCAATTGCTGAATGTTGCTGCGCTGTTCTAACGTCTCCTTGCCCATCAGAAGCGTCGTGAACTTTCCATCGACAGCGTTGACGAGGTCGGGCTGCATGAAGATGCCCTGAATGCGAGGGACCGCCGGGGTCTGCACGAGGAGACCGGTTTCGTCAGACGACGGGCTGTAGGCGATGACCTGAAAGGTTTCTCCATAACGGTTGTCGAGGAGCTTGCTCTGCCCGTCGATGACGCCGTAGTACTGCTCATTGTCTGGCTTGTCTTCACACACGGCGCGAAGAGTGAGCCGCACGAGACGCGCCGTCGGCAACACCAGTTCGGCGAGGGTGTCGATGTCGCCGTTCAGATTGAAATCGTTGACGAGATCCACCTCGTCGCCCGTGTGCAGCACCTTGACGTCACGGTATTCGATCGGGATGTTCAGCACCGCTTCATAGTCGTCGTCGCCGCCGACGGCCGGAAAACTCCGTTGGGTCGTATACAGATGTACGTAGTCGTCGCGGCCGGAGACGCTGTCACGCTTGTCCAGTTTCAGTGTGGCGATCTCGACAGTGATTTCAAGGCGATCGACGTCGGGATCCGCGATGCCCAGACCGACCCTGTGCTCCGCATGCAGGTTGGGATCGAGTGGATCGACTTGAAGGCCCAGCGTGGCCTGATCGATCAGCCGTTGGACCGGATCGCTGTACTTTCCGGTGAAGACCACGGCCGGGTAACCAAGCTTGGGACGCTGCACGTTCAACTCGGAAATTGCCGTGGCGCTGTCGCTGTTCACGAGGATGCTGTCGTCGTTTCCCGACGCGTTCATCTCGAGAATGCGCGGCTGGTTCGGTGAGATGAACCTCTTGAATCGGCAGCTCGCCGTATCCGAGGAGGTTTCGTTGATCGGCCTCCTCAGGATGCCGGGGGCGCCACCGCTCAAGTCCTGCATCCGCACCCGGAACTCGTAGTTATGGCTATAGCGAAGCTCGGTCGTGATTGCGCCCGCCGCGTAGACGGCGTTCAGCTGGTTTTGGGCCGGGCCAGACACGCCGGTGCCGGTATCATTCGCCGGATCTACGGGGTCGGCAGTGACGTCGACGTTCGTCGTCTGGTAGATCGCCGCGGCGTCAGGATCGGGCAGCACCATGCTGTGACCCATCCAGTTGGCGAAATACATCGGCAGCCAGTAGTTCAGGTTCTTTTGCCCGTCTACCTGCATCGGATAAACCTGGTACGGCAACTCGCCACTGAATCCACCCAACGCGATCGCACCAGCCGGCGCCGCGAGTGTCAGCGCCTGCCGGCTCTGCACGAGGTTCAGTGATTCCCAGGGATTCTCAGGTTCGGCGCTCTCGCGCACGTCGATCACGTAGCCATACACACCGAGTGGGGCATCCACTCGTCCATCCAGGCCGCCCGCCGGGTCTTTCTCCAGCTGGCGGATATAGCGGTCCGTGATCTCTTCGTCGTCCCACCCGAGGTTTACGCCGACATCCTTGACGGGATAGTGGCCGTCGCTCTTCTCCTCCAGGTGGTCGCGGTTGGTCGGCTGCCGGCAATGGACGATCTTGGCAAACCCGTCGTCATATTCGGCAGCCGCGATGAACAGCTGGTCGTAATTGCTGCCTGGAGGAGGCGGGTCGGGATCTCCGGCGGCCACCTTGAAGAGCACCGGGAAGAGGAGCGATGCGAAGACCTGGCGCGGCTCGGCGGCGACCAATCGCGGGATCCGCGCCGCGTATCGCCGGATGAACGTGTGATCGGCATCGAGCTGCTGACGGTAATCGCTGCCCTGAGCGAGATCGACGTACAACCAGCCACCATTCGGGAAGTGCGTCGCCTGAATGGTCACACTCGTGTGGTAGATGAGCCCGGCCCGTTCCGCCAGGAACGGCTGACGCATCAAATGCGCGAACACCTTCCCCCAGCTGATGAACTCTCCGCTCCGCTCAAAGCCAGCTACCACCTTGGCGTTCTTGATGGCGCAGTGGTAGCTGTCGTCGGTGACGAGATTGGTGTGACGAGGGGCGGTGAAATGAAAGGCCTGGCGATAACTCTCAGGCAGGTACTTCTTGACCGTCAGCTCCCTAGGCTGCGGGTCGGACGGCTTGTGGGTTTTCGGAATCGCGTCCAGGTCAACTTTACGGTTGGTTGTATTGATGTTGACGATGCTCAGCTGATCCGCAAGCGCCTCGAAGATCGCGCGTGAGTTGGCGGGCGCGACTGTCGGCAGCGCCAGCCCCTGGATCGGCGCATGGTTGTGCGGAAAGCCGCTCAGGCTGTCGAAGATGCTGGCGGTGAACGATAGCTGCGCATCGGCGAAGGGCGGCGCGTCGGGGATCGTCGGGTCGTCCTGGATGGCATTGGCGAGCGGGTTCTGATCCCTGGGCAGTACGACGATGTTGAGCCCGAGCTCGGCGCCGTCGTAGAACTGGGGAAACGTCAGTATGGAAAATCGCTGATTCGGATTCATCGGAGCATCCCGCTGTGTTGGTGGTTAAGCAATCTGGCGCTGCTCGCTCCACGACGTCTCGAAGCTGATGTTGATGACCAGGAAGATGCTGATATCGAGTCCGAAGGTCACCTGGCAGACGAGATCGGTGCGCGAATCGCCGCCGATCGCCTTCTTCGAGACCGTGCCTTTCGCTTCGATCCGGATCGTGATCGACACCAGTCCGGCGAGGATCTCCGCATGCCCCTCGAACAGCATGAACGCCGTGACTTCGACGATCCCGGTCGCGGCGAATATTTCGACACCGACAACGAACAGGACGCTGACATTCCCTGCGACTGGCAGGCCGATGACGATCTGCGCGCCGAAGCCGAACTTCATCCGCAGGTTGGGACCGAGCTTGGTATCGGCCCCAATATCCAGGTTGACCTGCCCGATGGCATAGATCGTCGCCGCCGACAGCGACACGCACATTACTGACAGCCGCCCATAGAAGCCGAGCGTGCCGCCGGCGGTCGGCAGGAGTTCGTTCGCGTTGCTCGTGACCATCAGCGCCGCATTGAAGTAGGCGCCGATCTTCAGCCCTGCTTCGAGCTTGAAGGGGCAATTGGGATCGTTGTAGACGAAGTCGGGGACGGGGAACCGCAGCACCGGGATTTCCTTCGATGCTTCGAACTTGTATTCCCAGGTGCCAGCCTTGTTGCTCATCGCCAGCTTGAGTCCGTTGGCGACGGCGCCGGCGTAGTCACCTCCCTGGAGTTGCTGCAGGATCTCCAGGATGTCGATGACCGGCTTCAGTTCGTCGGCGAACTGGAGGTCGGGCTGCGGGTAGGCGGCCGCGGCGCCCTTCTTCGAGTCCCAGTTTCCGCGGATGGTCATCAGTCGATCGATGCCGGCGAGATCGACGACGAGGCCGATGTTGCCCATGCGGCTCTTCCACGTGTCGGCGATGTTGCCGGCCATGGAGTCGATGTTGAAGTCGAGATTGCCTTTCGCTTGCTGATTGCCGTCGCTGTCTTTTTGCTCGTACTCGATGTAGATGCGGAAGTTGCCGTCGCCGACATCGATCAGCTCGAACTCCTTGTTCGGCAGGTCGAAGGTGGCTACCTGCTTGAGCAGTTTGTAGCCCTGTTCGGCCGCATTGCCGGCAGACGCCGTGACGTCCATCAGCGACCAGACATCCTTGCCGGCGTCTTTCAGAAGCCCCTTCGAGAATTCGGTGCCGTTGGTGATGAGCGAGATCGCGTCGCCGAGGTTGTTCTCGGCGTTGCCGATATTCGGAAAGATTGACTTAGAGTTGACGATCCTGAAGGCGTCGACGAACAGCGGCGGTGTCTTGCTGAACAGCTGTGTCTTGCCGATCTCGAATGCCGGCGTCAGGAACAGCGCCTTCTGCGTGTCGGTGCTCTGGAGAAAGCCGTAGTTGATCGTGTCGGCCACGGGGGCCCGGAGCAGGTCGGCAGGATCCGCGACGCGCAGGAGTGCGCTCTGGATCGGCGTGTCGAGCTTCTGACCCGCGCCGTCCTTGATCAGCCTGCCAAGGCGGACGACCGGAACGCTCAAATTCGCCGGCGCGGGGCTGACTTCCCCGCTACCTCTCTCGTGCCTGACCATCGTCCACGAGCCGTCCTTGGGCAGCAGGACACTGCCGCGGCCGGCGATGGCGAAGACGATGTCGGATCCGTTCGCGCCGAACGAGTTGTTGGCGTCGAAGCGGTTCACGCGCATCCTCTGACCCGCACCTGCCAGATCGATCTCGCAATCGATCGGGCCGCCGATCGAACCCGCTTGAAGCACAATGAGATCTCTGAGCTTCTCCTTGCTGATCGGCATGCCCCTCGGCGCGACCTGCACGTACCCGAGGATCTTCTTCGACGGCACGACCTTCTTGTCCATGCCACCGATTTTCTTCGTGGTGAACCCCGACACCACGTTCTCGATTTCGACGTCCGCGTCGAGATACACGGGCTGCAATTCGAAATCGAGCGCATCGCCGGCGGCCGGGTTGTCCACAAAAAGCCCGTCCGCATCGACGACCTTCTCGGAGACCATTTGGCCCGTCACCGGAGCAATCGCGTCCGTCTCGACGATGTTCCCGACGTTGAAGAGGCCCTTGATGATTCCCGGATGGATATGGAAAGGGGACTCCTTCTCGACCTTGTTACTGCTGCTCTCGTTGACCCAATAGCGGAAGTCAAACTCGCCGTTGCTCTCCGCACGCCAGCCGGAATCGACGCGATACACGTACCCGCTGCCCACCCTAAAGATGGTGATGGTGCGGACCACCTTGATCGCCCAGGGATAGATGATGCTTTTCACCTGGATGACTTCGTGCGCACACCTGCCCACAAAGACGTCGAATCTCGCCTGGCTGGTCTCCGCGAATGCCGCGGTCGGGTTTAACCAGTTGCTGAACGTGCTGGCGCCGTAGCCACTGAGGTCGATCCTGGTGAGCGGCACGCCACGCTGGCGCACCACATCGAGCGACGGCGCCAGGAGAAACTCGTTGTTGAAGATCTTGGTGACCGAGCCGCCCAACGTGCTGTCGCCGTGACGGATGCCGAATGCGTCCAGCACGTTATTCAGCTGGACCGTGCTACCGATGAACATGTCGCTTTCGCCAGCGATGAACGCCTTGCCGCCATTCAGTTGGAGCTGCAAGCCGCCCTTCATCACGTCACCGAACTCTTCGGCGTTCAGCAGGAGTTCCGTTCCCTTGCGGGTCTGGACCCCTCCGTGTTGCGGATTCGTGAATGTGTACGGATCCTCCAGCACCGCGAGTGCCTTGAGACCGAACGGCAAGGTCATGAGCGCGTAGGCGGCAAACCCCTTCGCGTCCTGCTCGAACCGGTCGACCAGGTAGTCGGTCAGTGGCAACGGCGCGAGCGTGACGGTGTCGTCGCCGTTGTTGAGAATCTGTGTCGGGCCGCCGTCATTCGGGTAGTAGTTGACCCACAACGGTGGATCGCCGGCTACGTGGGGTTGACTCAAGTTAAGGAGCGGCTCCCACGAAATCATGGGAACCGTGAAGACCTTCGCATTGCGTCCCTGGCTGACGATGTCCATGCCCTGGACCTGCACCGGGAACTGAGAGGCGCCCGAGGCTACGGGGACATGTGTGAGGACGAGTTGATCGCGGCCGAAGAGCCAATTGAAGCTGACGCCGAAGAGATCGGCGTTGGTGCTGACGTCGAGCAGGGCGAAGATGTTCTGCCGAATCCGCGACGTCGCCCCGTCCCAGATCTCTTCATAGTTCGGGAGCGGTACCTGATGCGGATCGGTGGCGACCGCCGCTCGAGTTTCCGGTGGGGCCTGGAAGGACGCCGCGCTCGTCGCGCCGACGTTCACGTTGTGGACGGCGATCGCATTGCTGATCTGGGTGGTCAAGCGCGAGATTGGGATCGCGGTTGCCTGTTGTGAGATGCCGGCCTCGCTGGATGCGCGGCTTGCTGCGGCAGGCGACTCGACATTGGTGGGGCTGGCCGCCTGCGACTCCTGCTCTTCGAGAGAAATCCCGCCGAACTGATTGCTCAACGGCGCGAAATGGAACGACACCGCCACGCTGTCCGGGCCCTCGTTCTGTGCGGGAGGCTGCCACCGCACGCGGCAGACCAGCCAGGCTGTAAGCGGCGACGTCGCGATGACTGACGGCGCGGTCCCCGCAATCTCGCGCCCCCGTACCTGACGCCGAAGCACGCCGAGATTGGCGGCGTAGGGGTCGGGCAGGGTTGGGAGATAGGCGAACAGGCCGAAGGTGAAGAACAGGAATCCGCTCTCAACCTTGGCGTAATCCTCTGACAGCGATCCGAACAACAGCGCACCATTCGGCGGCGTGACTTTGAACAGCGCGTTGGTCAGCGCGATCGCGATCGGATGGGGAACCGGGTCTTTGCCAGTCTTGCCGGCATCCTGCAGCAGGTTGTCGTCGAACAAGTAGATGAGCCTGCCCGCCGAGGAGGCGGCGACCACCAGCAGAGAGTGAAGGGACCGCACGGATGGCGGCTCACCGTTGACCTTCACGGGCCGGTCCACGCGGAAGTCGGCGTTCGTGAACGTCATGAACAACTCGACGCCGCTGGCGTCGGACGCATAGACGAACAATGCGGGTGACGGGAACGTCAGCTCGATGCTCGATCCGAACGCATTCGATTCGTCTCGCCACAACTGAAGAGACTGCCGCGCATGCGGATTGCCGTTGGTGACATCGGCCAGCAGGATCGAGCCCGGACTCACGAGGAACGCGGGATGCGCAAGATTCAGCGGCCCGCCCTGCAGCTTCGGCCACGCGTCGAACAGCCCCTGGTTGGTTTGGACCAGCATGGCGCCTGTGCCCTGCGCCTCGGGCGGCTGCGTGATGTCGATGGTAGCGACCGGGAGCGCCCAGGCGCTTCTGGCGATATCCGCTGCCCCTCCGAGGACGTGGAACTCGGAGCGAGCCCGGCGGATCCGGAGCGCCTCGTCCGATGGAGCAAAAGGTACGAGCACTCGCTGGAGGACCGAGTCGTACGAAGCGGAGTCGTTGGCCCGTCGCGTGAAGCCCAGCTCCTGCCCGTACAAAGTCCAGCGCGCGTCGCCAACGGTATCGATCGCGTGACCGTTCGCGGAAAAGTGGAACGCAAAGCTGCGGGGTAGATCGAGTTGCAGCTCGCGCGCGTCCGGGCCGTACGGACTCGCAGGGTTGGCGTTGGTGACCGGAGCTTGCGCGAGCTCGAGCTGCACCGACACCGTTGCGTTCGCAGGAACCGTCAGTTGTCCGTTTGCGATAGCCGGCGTCGTGCTCACCACGATCCGACCGCTGGCGATAGTCAAACCAACGTAAGAGCCGGCGGGTGCCCCCGTGCTCAGGAAGCGCGCATTGATCCAGATGCTTCCCTTCCCAAGTCTGTACTCGGTTCCCGCTCTCTGGCGCTCTGCGGGTTCGCCCGCTCGTCGGCGTTGGGGAGCTTCCTTGTAGAGCAACGCCGGCTCGGAGATCCCCTGCACGTACAAAGCGGTGAGCTTCGCCACGCGATAAAAGTCGAACCAGAAGCGGCGGCCGTCCTTGTTGATAAATGGGCCGACGGATTGGTCGACGCGAGCCCCCGCGGCCCAACCAGGCACCGAGGCGTGGAGCAAAGAATCGCGGATTGGGACCTCGCGCACGAAGACGAGCGATCGCGGTTGCTCCTCGCGTGTCTCGATCGTCCGCGCCAGCGCGTTGAGCTCTTCGAGGCGCCGATTCGGAATGGTGTCGTCGAAGAAGAGATCGGCCTTGCCGATGGAGAAATCGCTCTGGATGGCGCGACGCTCGTCGTCGGGCACATCCGCCTCAGCGAGGGCCTTATAGAGCACGTCGACATTGCGCCGCTGTTCGTCGGTTTCGACGACGAGATGCCCGGCCAGTCGACGCAAAGTCCCCTGCACGTGCCGCTTCTTCATAAGGGCCGCCTGTCGAGGGGGGACTGAGCGAGGGATCATATACCCGCACGTCGTGAGTGTTGTGACACTTGTTTATCTGTTTGATGAATTGGTGCAACACCCACCTCATCCGAATTGCCAGAAACAAAGTTTGCAAACGCACCGCCGCAGGCTCGAGCAAGCTCATGAGCTTGCTCGCTAAATCTGCCAGGCTTCATCGATCAGCTGAAGAAGTCCGGACTTCCCTTTCGCAACGAGATGGAGATCGGTCCTGGTGGGCGCCAGATCCAGATCGAGGATCCTCACAGCAATCCGATCGAGTTGTTCGAACCTGCTACGGCGCGTGAAGCCAGATGATGCTACGCGCGGCAGAACGCTATCGGAACAGATCAGTGAGGGGCGGGGTGGAAAACGCGGGAATGAGAGGGATCGCTCCGTTCCAGGCCCGCTCCGCCGCTCCGTGCACTCGCTGCACGACTTCGTTCGTGAACTGACTCTTGTGACACGCCATGCCGCGCTCTGACGCCTGCAGATCTGCGGGCGTGAAGGGAACCCGCACCGTGAAGTACTTCGCCTGCGGCAGTGTGAGTGGCGGCTCCCCGCGCTGAGGATTCATGGCGCGCATCGACTCCACGGGCAGATTCATGTAGAAGACGTGTTCCGGCACCCCGGACGCGCCCGCACGTTGCAGCTGCGTGACGATGTTGCTCACCAGCCGGTGGTCAGGATGGCCGGTCCCGCCATCTGGTCCCCATGTGATCACCGCGTCGGGACGAAGGCGCGCAAGTTCCTGCGCGATGCGCTCGGTTACGCGGTAGATGAGCGTACGGTCGCCAACGTAGTCGCCCAGCTTGCCGTCCGGGAAACCAAGCAGGATTGGCGGCGCGATGCCGAGGGCTTGCGTGGCGCAGCGCGCCTCCTCTACGCGTTGGCGGCCGAGTTCCTCGCCGGGCACAGTCGTGTCAGGGCGCGGGATGTTGCCCTGCTGCCCACCGCCCGCGACGCCGTTGCTCGCGATGATCAACTGCACCTGCACGCCCTCGCGGGCATAGCGCGCGAGGATAGGCGCGACTGGATCCTCGTCGTCAGCGTGCGCACCGATGACCACGAGCGTTCTCGGTGTGCTCGCTTGCGAAAGCAACCTTTGCTGGGTGAAAAGCAGGAGGATCGCGAGGACGAAGGGCATGGACCAGTGCATGGTGCCGCTCCAGTGCCGAGACAATGGCGACGATTCGTTAAGTGCTTCGGCGTCCTTACTGTATCGCTGATGCCGTGAGGCCGCGAGAGCAGATGGACTTGCATGAGATCTTACAGTTCAGCTTTCTCGAGCACTGCTGCGGTGTTAGTCTCGGTCGCCCCTCCTCGATCTATTCGGAGGCGTCGATGGCTCTGCTGCACATACAGCTGCTCGG
>AR_comb_assmDRAFT_10189822_pt1 | contig 10544 bp, 10 predicted proteins | sample ArasoioldDNA_FD_10543 | JGI IMG/M metagenome (IMG submission 10543) | reverse complement strand
TCAGGATTATCTTCCGGATAGGTTGCATCAAATTCCACAATATCACCGGCGCTTTTCCCTTCAAGATTTTCATTGAATGCAGGATGATTATCTGCCGAACCGAGTTCAATGCTGGATCGCCCGTCAAATAATGATTTGGTTTTATCATCTTCGGTTAGGGTTGCTTTTACATGAGCATTAATGAAGTGTCCGTTTTTCGCGGGAGAGTTTTCTAAAGGAATCAATTCAGCGGTCGCTTCCTGGTGATTCTTTAAAACCTGGTCGACCTCTTCATCTTTCACTTCCAGATTTTCCGCTTTGAGTTCCAAACCTCGATAATTTCCAAGCTTTATATTTGGACGTGTCTCCACCGTAACTTTGAACAGAAATGGTGAACCTTCCGCATACATAACGTCGTGCAGTGCGGGTTCGGTAATCACATCCAGATTGTTTTCTTTTATCGCTTCCTTATATGCATCCGGAATGACGGTATTAATGACTTCATCTTTTATATGATGTGCATAACGTGAACGAACCAGATTCTCAGGAGCTTTACCCGGACGAAATCCTGGAATGCGCGCTGATTTCATAATGATGCGAACTGCTTGTTTTACGTGAGCGTCAACATCTTCCCAGGGAATTTCAAAATGGATAATTTTTTTAACATCGCTGACATTTTCAATTTGCGTTTTCAAGGTCGGGACTCCTGCTAGGTGGGGTTGAATGTTTCCCCTAGATTAAGAATAGAACAGAGAATTTAACATTGCGCTATCACATTGTCAAAAAATCTCATGGTTCTCGAATGCTGAAAATGAGTCTAAGTGGTGTAGTTGATTCTGAAGAGTCGCACCACATGTTGTGCTAAGCATTTCTGTGAACGGCACAATGCTGGAGCATTACGCAAAACTGCTGTAATGATGCGCATCCGCACGTTTTTGTTATGCACCCAACGTGAGTTTTGCACAGAATCTGTGGAAAAGTGTGCAAAAGGCTTCGCCTTTTGCAGATGCGGGATGCGAGATACGCGATGCGAGGTACGCTCAAACCTTTTCTTCACCGCGCATCCCGCATCGCGCATCGCGCATCGTGTTTCTACGTGCATATGTTATCTTCTTCATATGAGATTTTTTGATGCAGTTTCTCCATTCGATGCCCGATACTACGGTGCTGATGAAGTTTTTTATAACAAAGTTCGTGACTATTTGTCAGAAGAAGCGAACATCAAATATCTTCTCCGAGTTGAAGAAGCTCTGGTACAAACGCTGGCTGAATATAGTTTTTGCAGTCATGAAGTTGCAGAAGAAGTATCACGAGCCTGCAAAGAGATCAAAGCAGCAGAAGTATATGAAGAAGAGGCGCGCATTCAACATAACATCCGTGCACTGGTAAATGTCATTCGTCGCAGGATCAGTGAAAAAGCGCGCGGTTATGTTCATCTTTTTGCGACGTCCAATGACATCATGGACACTTCTGCAGCGCTGAGATACAAAGATTTCGCTGAAAACATTTTGATTCCGGATCTTGCTGAATTGATGAAGTTATTGTCCGATCTTGCACGGCGCGAAGCAGGAACAGTGCAAATGGGACGAACTCATGGTCAACATGCCGAACCGATTACCTTTGGATATGCAATTGCTCTATATGTAAGCCGCTTAGGCGGACGCATTGTCAAGATTGATGAAGCTCGCAAAAACTTACGTGGAAAATTTTCTGGTCCTGTCGGCGCACACAACGCACTTTACCTTGCGCTTCGCGAACGCACACTCCAGTTTGAAAAAGATCTCCTGGCAAAATTAGGATTACGTCCGAGCGATACCGGAGTATCATCGCAGCTTGTCGAACAAGAATTCTTGGTCGATTTAGCTTATAGCGCCGTTTCAACTTTCGGAATTCTGGCGAATTTCGCTGATGATATGCGGCATCTTTACCGGACTGAAATCGCGGAAGTCAAAGAGCAGTTTCAACCGGATCGGGTTGGTTCTTCAACCATGCCTCACAAAATCAATCCGAAAGATTTCGAAAATGTGAAATCGTTGTGGAAAGCCTACATGCCGCGTTTTAATACCGCTTTGATGGATCAAATTTCAGAGCATCAACGAGATTTAACTAACTCTGCCAGTTTGCGTTTTATGGCTGAATCTTTTGCTGCGCTTGATTACGCTGTATATCGTACTATAAAAGTAGTACGCGTTCTGGAGGTTGATCGAGATCGCTTGATCAAAAATATTGCAATGACCCGCGATTCGATTATTGCCGAACCGCTTTATATTCTGCTGGGATTGCATGGCTGCCCTGATCCGTATGATTGGTCAAAGAAATTAATCAATCAATCGCGCACTACCGGCCGCAAAATGACTGAATTAATGGAAGAAGATCCGGAACTGCGCGAATATTTCGCAAAGTTCCGCCCGGACGAACGCGACTTAATCAATCATCCCGAAAAATATACCGGCAACGCAGAGCAAGTTACTTTGGAAACCTGCGATTACTGGCAAGACAAAATATCTGCAATTCTTGAATCACGGAAACACTGAATACACGGAATAACTAAACGGTTCCCCCTATATGCCGTTCTTGAGACTGCTTTTGATCTCCACGATACTTTTTCTTCAGATGTTTGTTGCACCAAAAGGGCCTTTAATAACGGTTTCTTTATCTTCGGATAAATGTCATTTTTTTGGCTTGTTTAGCTATACCGAGGCAGAGTTCCTTGCATTATTAAGCAATGGTGAATATCTGCGAATAATGCGCATGCATATGTTTGTTTCACCGAGCGATTCAGGAACCTGGAAACAAAATAAAGATGGCGTAGTGACATTGAGTTCGCGATATAAATTTCGTGACGTTGAATTTGGCTCGCTTACGTTTTATATGGCAAATGATAAATCTCTTACAAATTTTAAGAAGCTAAAAATGGAACTTAGTAAATTCCTTCAACATTCACCACTCAAGGAATTCTCTCCAGAGGCCGTTTCTTCCATTGGTGGACGTAGTAGTTACAAAGATACTGGTGTATTTCTTGGTGATATAACTATTGACCCAGAAATAGCTTATGTAAAAAAGATAGTTCCGAGATCTGACCTAGAAGGTTTGTTGCGCAGTATGAATGAATATGAAGTCGCCACAAATAAAAATGAATTCCGTTTTATACCGTTAAAGTATGAGCATTGGATTTTTCTTGAGTGGCAAAATGCTGAATTGCCTAATGCTCGTGACCGCAAACAGATGGTACTCGAGTTGGCGAAATTAGAAAAAGACGAAATGCCTCCATATTATTTTGTAGAAATTTCTCAAGAGGTTTTCGAAAAAGAAGCTGGGACAACTCAGCCGTTTATGTTTTATAAAGAGATGAATAAGAACCGGCCTCACAATCAAGAAGCAACCCAAAAAATAACTTTCCCTTGTTCTTCACCGAAACACTAAACACACAGAATAAATAATTTTCTTTTGTTCAGTGAATTCCGTGTTTCCGTGACTAAAAAATAGAGCCAAGGATTTTGTAGATTAGTTTCGCGCAGAACAAGGATTGGTCATCTTTCAGGGCCGGAATGATTAGATCTAAACCCACCACATTCCTTCTATGGGTTAATTCGCGCGTTAAATTCATCAGCTCTCGCCATGTCACTTCATCTAAATTCATGCCATCAATATGAAGCGTGAAGTAAACGTGTTCTGGTAGATCATCAACTACTTTCACAAACCATTCAGGATCCTGATCGGCCTGATGCATCACTTGCACATCGATTTGAAGTAATTTCATTGATGGCCATTTTTCCAGCTGAGCTTTCACCAGCGAAGAGGTGACACTCGGCAAATCAGCCAGTGTTACTAGAAATTTTCCAGCCTGAATGATCTGCTGCGAAACTTTGTACAACTCTTCCGTATCGGTGATCTCATCCAGAGTATGAATACCGATTTTGTAGAGTTCTTTGCCAGGTTCTTCAAGCTCTGCATTTGTTAATGCCAGAAGAATTTGGCGGGGCGTATTTGCACCTTGTAAATGTATAGGGAGGATTACAATTTTTGATTGATTCAATTTCTAGCGGAACTCAACAAAAATTGCGGCGGCAATAACCGTAGTCCATGATCCGTATTTATCGCCAACTGCTGACTGAGTAATATTGCGAGCCGCTACGATGTGATCACTCAATCTGTAAATCTCGCGGTTGGCATCCCAACTTTTGTCCGGATCAAATTTAAGTCCCAAAGTTGTTGCCAGCATACCGGCTGCTAAATCTTCAGCATAATCTGCAGCCTGCTTTTCGGTTTGACCATAGCTGTGATGTTCGGAAAGATATCCATAAAGTTTTTTATCACGCGGAATAGCGAGACCAATGGATGCTGCAATCAATCGGTGCGGTTCATTGGTAGAACTTTCCGACATTACGGCAAACGCAACTTGTCCAGGTCTTAAATGTTTTTTTCCTTGCTCACGTGTAATGATCTTACAACCTGGCGGAAAGATTGAAGAAACACGAACAAGATTTAATGGCGCGATTACGGCGTCTCTCAATGCCATTTCAAAGCTAGTGAGTTTTTCTTTGTGAACGCCTTTCCCCTTTGTCAAAAAAAGCGTTTTAGGTACCATTCTTTACTTTCCTCCAAGATGCGTCGTGAAAAACAAATTGAAAACTAACAGAAATGTTTTACGGTGTCAATGAAATACGTAATGCGGTTGTAATCTAATTTTTGCCGTTGGAACCGAAAGAGTTTTTGAAGCGAAGCCAGGCTTCGCGAATAGCGGCAAGTTGCGGAATGAATTCGTGTTCCTGAAGAGCACGCAAACCATATTGGCTTCGTAATTCACCTAACGCGGTTCGGACATCTTTGCTTCTTCGCAGTGCAGCGCGAACTTCATCCGCTTGTTGACTAACCTGAACATCAACTTCATCTAATCTTGTCTTGGACGCAGAGCGGTAAGCCTTCCAATGGGAATAAACCCGGAACAAAAGATAATAGCCGATCAAATTTGGACCCGGGACTGGCATTGCAAGCAATGAAAGTGGCAGAAGCAAAACATCTATGATTAACCACCGTAAGTGATGATAAGAACGATCGCGCATCATTACTTTCATGCGGTTCCGAATTACAGCAGGGTCAATCGGCTGATTCAACAGCACTGTAATTTTCCGGAAACTCTCCAGGCGCCGCACAAATCGATCACCGGCAAATAAATCGCAGGTTATTTGTTCATACCGTGCTTTCGCTTTTTCGAAAAACTCGCGCCCTTTTTCAGAAGCTTTCTGTTTCCAGGTATGTTCGGTAATGAAGCCTTCATCAAACAACAACAACTCGGGCTCATTTTGCTCTGCCGCAAGATATAAAATCGATATACCGCGATCTTCTACCGGGTTTAACTTATGTTCTTCCAATCTTGAACTCACTTCTTTCTTAACGATTGAATCTCAGCAAGCAATTTTTGCTGATGATCCGGACCAAAATAAGAACCAACTTCATATAAAAGTGCATATAAAATTTCTTCCAACGTGCCTGCTACAATTTCCATCTTGCCGTGTTCATCAATTACCGGAATATTCCGCATTAAAGAATCGGAATCCAATCGGCCGTAAGTATCTAACTTTAGATTTCGCAGCAAATCGGGTGCAGTCACTTTCACCTGGTCCATTGCTTTAGAAGCAAGAGCTTCTGCCTGATCTTCAACACGTTCAAATGCATAATCGTAAATGTGCGAAAACAAACTATTGTAATTTTCTACCAAATCATGGAATTCATATTCCTTATCTGCAGAAATAATTCTCGGCGAAACAATTGTTGGCTGATCTATCATTTCCTGAGGTTCAGCTGAGTCCAAAACACCAACCATCATGAAAGCCCACAAATGTTTACAAGTTTCAAAGTTGCTCATGTAACTCATCGTGCAAATTTCTTCGATTGTGAACTGACCTTTTTCGCACAATGAAAATAAATGCTGTTCTTCAGGCTCCAGTGACAAATTTAAAATCAACTTGGAGGCTTCAGCTGATGGCACCATTTTGTGTTGAAGCGTTCCAATTCCTTTCGAAATGCGCGTCCAGGAATTAATGGACTTTACGCCATCAAAGATAATATCTTCAGTGCTCATATTCAAAAGAATCATTTCATGTGTATTCACATCTCTCAACGCCAGTTCATATTGCCCTTTCGTAACTCTGAACAAACTGTGAATGATATCTCTGACTTGATTGCGAACTCCTTCCACCAATTCTTCCGGAGTGAGAACGTTCATGTTGACAAGAATGGAACCCAAACGTTTTCCGGGTTTAACCATTTTTGATGCAATCATCAACGGACGAAGTGGAACTCGATCGTTGCGTAAAAGAGATTCACCGAGGCGATCATCGCTATTGTTAGAAGATGCAAAAATTATCTGACCATCCAGTATGTAAATCGCTTTTTGATATTCGTAAATTTCACAGCTGAGCACACCTGTTTCACGGCTGCGCGTTACTGAACGAAGAAGTTCAGGTAAAGATGATTCCTCCAGAGATCCGCGAATAATGAGTTCATCGCTCACGAATCACCCTCAGCTTTGGTTGCTTGTTCGCGAGCCGGAATATCAGCGATCGCAATTGCATTTTTACTTTTGCCTTTGATCACAAACATTGCTTTATCAGCTTGTCTTACCAACTCGTCTTTGGAGTGAGCATGTATCGGGTAAGATGCGATTCCGATGCTTCCTGTAATTGAAACCTGGATATTTTCGTTAATTGCGAACGGCTTACTGGCAATCACATTTCGAATGCGCTCCGCCACTTGAAATGCGCCCTGGCTGTCAGTTTCCGGAAGTACAACACAAAATTCATCGCCGCCGTAACGAACTACTTTATCAATGCCGCGTACAGTTAGAATCATTCTTCGCGCAACTTCTTGAAGTGTCTTGGAGCCAGTTAGATGTCCATGCTGCATGTTTACTTCTTTGAGATTGTCTACATCAAAGAAAATCAGCGACAGATTTGAACCATACCTGCGTGCTCTCATGAACTCTTCTTCCAAATAGCGTTCGAAATATCTGCGATTGTACGCTTCAGTCAAATCATCTTTAATGGTGAGTTCTTTTGTCTTGTAGTGAGTGACCGCATTGAAAACTGCGCCTGAAATTTCATCGATCAACAGCGATAAAACTTTGTAATCATCATTTGAAAATGAATGCTTGTTCGAAGCGAACTTAACATTAACCAAAAGTCCTAAAGGTTCATCACGCGACCAAATTGGTGCGGCAATGAGTGCGCGTACTTTTCGATGTCCCAGATTTTGCGGATCGCTCAACAGAACAGGTTTTCGATCCAGAAGAATTTTGTGATACTGCGATTCCGGTACTCCAAAAAGTTCATCTTCTTGCTCGCCGCCGCTTACTCCGCGAACCGATTTGCGGATCAAGGATGACGATTTTTCATCTGACAGCAACAAAGCGCCGCCATCAGCTCGCGTCAACTCCATCGCAGAGTCCATCAGAATATTTACAAGACCATCCAGCTCCATGGTGAGTGCAATCTCTTTGATAATTTGAAGAAGCGCTTCTTCCCTTTGATATTTTTTGCCTGTGGGCACAAGATTGCTTTCATCGAAAAATTTCTGAACGTCAGCCATACTAACAGGATTAGCCCAGTAATGATTTGCACCATTTTGAAATGCGCTCACTGCAGAAGAAACGACATCCGGACCTGAAACAATGATATGAAATGGTGCGCGTGCACGATTGCGGATTTCCTTTAGCTGGGGCATTCCTTCAGAGTCGATCATGCTGATAAAAATTAAGGCATAGTGATGCTCTGACATTTTTCGCAATGCTTCCGCTTCTATCGCAGTTTTATCCACCTCATATCCGCGGCCTGATAAAAATGCAGACAACGGCTCAGGTAAAATCTGCGATGGATCGATTACCAGTGCCCGATCTTTCATTTATCCCCGGGGTCCACGATTTTTCATCAGTATTTCAATCATATCAATCGGCAACGGAAAAATGATTGTAGAATTCTTTTCAGTGGCAATTTCGGTCAGCGTTTGAAGATAGCGCAATTGGATAGTAAGGGGTTCAGATGCAATTTGTTTGGCCGCTTCTGATAATGCAGTAGCTGCTTGCTTTTCGCCTTCCGCATGAATGATCTTAGCGCGTTTTTCACGCTCAGCTTCTGCTTGTTTGGCAATTGCACGCTGCATCTCTTGTGGAAGATCCACATGTTTAACTTCAACTATAGAGACTTTGATTCCCCAGGGATCTGTTTGCTGATCCAGAATCTGTTGCAAGCGCGAGTTTAGTTTTTCACGTTCCGCCAGCAAACCATCCAATTCAACTTCACCCAGAACTGAACGAAGGGTGGTTTGAGCAAGCTGGGAGGTCGCATACAGATAATTTTCCACTTCAACAATTGCTTTGTTTGGATCGAATACTCGGAAATAAACTACGGCATTTACTTTCACTGAAACATTGTCGCGCGTGATTACATCTTGTGGAGGAACATCCATCGTAACGGTTCGGAGGCTCACTCTCACTAGTTTTTCAAATGGTGCGGCGACAAACACTATTCCAGGACCACGAGGAATGGGAACAAGTCTGCCTAGTCGGAAGATAACACCACGTTCATACTCCCTCAAAACCTTGATCCATGAGGTCAGCAGGATTATTCCAAAAATGATTACTATTGCGTACGTAATTAAGTTACTTTCCATTTGCACTCCATCATAACGGAACCGAAGAACTGTACGGTTCTCCTTGATATTTTTCAACGTGAAGTGTCAGACCATTTACCGATCGAACTCGTACACGATCACCTTTTGCAATCGGTTCCGGTGAAACTGCTTTCCAAATTTCACCGCGAATAAAGATTTGACCTTCTGGGTTAATGTCCGTTTGCGCGGTACCAATTTCTTGAAGCATCCCTTGCACGCCCGTAACCGGTTTTTTGCGATGTAGAGAAATTACTAGATACATCAATACCGCCATCGTAACTGCAATAAGAGTTATTACAGTTGCAATCACCTGGAATGTAACTTTCATTTCTGGAATCGGTGCATCGATGAGCATTGTAGCTCCGAGAATAAGCGAAAGAATACCGCCAATCGTCAGCATTCCATAACTGTGAACCTTCAGTTCCAAAATAAACATGATCGCGGCAAGGCTAATGAAAATTAATCCAACATAATTTACCGGAATAATTTGGGCGGACAGAAAAACGAGGGCAATACAAGTAACTCCGATAATTCCTGGCAAAATCAAACCTGGATTATAAAACTCGAACATGATACCCATCATCCCGATTCCAAAAAGAATGAATGTGATATTTGGATCAGCAAGCATTGAAAGGAATTTCTGGCGGCGGGTCATTTCGTATTTGATGATTGTTGCTTGTGCGATGTGAAGCGTTTGCGAATTCCCATCGAAACGTTTCACAGTTTTTCCATCAAGTTGTTTTAATAAATCGCTAGGATCTTTTGCGATGTAGTTGATCAAGTTTAATTTCAGGGCTTCCGTTTCGGTAAAAGACACACTATCCCGTACTGCTTTTTCTGCTTGTTCAACATTTCTACCGCGCTTTTCTGCCAACGTCTTGATGTAAGCCACCGAATCTTCGGTCGCTTTCTTCATCAAGGTTTTTGTGTTCTCGTTGTCCTCACCTTCCTGACCAAAAACTGGATGTGCTGAACCGAGATGAGTTCCTGGAGCCATAACTGCAATATCGGAGGCAATCACCATGTAAAATCCCGCTGATGTTGCCCTTGAACCACTTGGTGCGACGTAAGCAATTACCGGAACCTTGGAGGCAATCACTTTTTCAATGATGGATCTCATTGAATCAACGTATCCGCCTGGAGTTTCAATTTGAAAAATGATGGCATCCGCTTTTTGTTGTTCTGCATAATCAATTGCCTTTTTGGCATATTCTGCGGTAATTGCATGAATAGTTCCATCGATAAAGAAGTGAACTACTTTCGGACTCCCCCAAACCGGCGTAATGATGAGAAGAGAAAACAAGACAAATAAAGCTTTTATTTTCATTGAGTTAGAAATACAACCCCGCCGATATTTTGATTATAGTTGACAGGACGCTTGAATTTCAAGAAATCGACGAGGTTAGTCGAGCTCGCGACGGTATATTTTTAGAATTTCACCTGCTAAGTAGATCGAGCCAAAAATTAGAAGAGGCAGCCCCTTTTTCTTCGACTGTTCCAACGAAAGCTCAAGAGCAGAGATAGTATTGTCATTAAATTCCCATGGAATGTTTTCGTCATCACAAGCTTTGGTCAATTGTTCCTGAGAAGCGCATCGAGTTAAGGGGTGAACGCGATTCAAAACAATGTGGTTTATTAAAGGTGCTATTTCTGACAGCATTCCAGGAATTTTTTTATCTTTCATCGCAGTGAATAAAGCAACAACTTGATTCCATTCGAATTCCCTTAAGAACTCCGCAAGGGATCGAACTCCCATCGGGTTGTGAGCACAATCAAGTAGAACAGGAGGATCCTGTTGCAACAAATCGAGACGTCCTGGCCATTCAACTTTGGCTAAGCCTTCAATTATTGCATTGTCGGAAATATCAAAGCCGATTGATCGAATTGTTTCGCAAACG
>AR_comb_assmDRAFT_10458445_pt1 | contig 10546 bp, 8 predicted proteins | sample ArasoioldDNA_FD_10543 | JGI IMG/M metagenome (IMG submission 10543) | reverse complement strand
TAGTAAACAGAAAGTAGTAACCCTGTCGTTACCCCGATAAGCAGATCGGTCATGAGGATGATCACAATAGTGAGAATAAAGGGCAGAAACTGTTTCCAACCCAGGCTCCACATATTGCGATAAAGTTTCGGCTTCGTCAGATTATATCCGGTAATGAACAAAACCGCGGCAAGTGAAGCGTAGGGAATTTTGTTTAGAGCGAAGGGGATAAAAAGAACTGTGAGTAGTAAAAACAAGCCATGTGTAAATGAGGAAAGCTTTGTCCTGGCGCCGGCATCCACATTGGCCGCCCCTCGCACAATCACTGCAGTCATAGGAATTGCTCCCAGCAAACCACAGGTAACGTTCCCAATCCCCTGCGCCACTAATTCGCGATTAACAGGGGTGATGCGATTGTGAACATCTAATTTATCAATGGCCTCCACGCAAAGTAATGTTTCAAGGGTTGCCAGCAGCCCGATGATAATCCCGTCCTTCCAGATTTCACCATTTGAAAAGATTTTTGAAACGGCAGGAAATGAAATATTTCCAAAAATATTTTCAGGGATGTGCACTAACTGTGCCGCCTTCAGGGAATAGGCAGAAGTTGCTGCGCTGAAAAGATAGTTGATAAGAACTCCGACAAGAACAGCAATGAGCGGGGCCGGAATAAATTTTAGCTTTTTCGCGAAGGGTTGTTGCAGTAAAATAAGAATGCAAAGAGACGCCAATGATATAATGATAGCCCCGCGAGTGGTATGGACATTCAGGTTATGTATGCTGCCCTGGAAATTTTTCCCCTGGAAAAAACCAAGGAGGCCGCTACTCCAAAAGTCCGGTCGGTCATAACCCAGGGCGAATGGAATTTGCTTGGCGATAAGCAAAATGCCAATGGCTGCCAGCATACCCTTGATTACTGCCGACGGGAAATAATTCGCAATGACACCGAGTTTTAGAAGTCCAAGCATGATTTGAAAAAGGCCTGCGACAATTACTGCAAGAAGAAAGACGCGGTAGTCACCGTAAGAAAGGATTGTTGCAGCAACGAGTGTCGAAAGACCTGCGGCTGGACCGGACACAGCCAGTTGGGAACCGCTAACGAACGATACGACAAGGCCCCCAATAATTCCAGAGAGGATGCCCGCATACAGCGGAGCGCCGGAGGCCAATGCAATGCCAAGGCAAAGCGGCAACGCCACCAAAAAAACAGAAAGACCTGCTGGCAGGTCGTACTTAAGCCACAAAAGCCGATAGTATCTGATTTTTCTTCTCAAGGGTATTGAATGGCGGTTGAATACGCTAAGATAAAAAATTAATGCGCGTCGCCAGTGTTATATCATTTTGCATAGCGCAAAACAAACCCTTGGATTATTTCGATCGCCACTCGCGGTCATACTTTTTTACGACTCTTTCTGAGAATTTTCAGGGATGGCATTCAACATGATAACCGCGATAACGCCTAGGCTGATCATGGCGAGAATTATGGTTGATCCATTTTATTTTTTCTGTCCGGCCGGGTCTTGCCCGAGGACATTGCAGCTTTAGTGGTTGTCGAGAGCAGACCCCGGGACAAATTTGCAGAACGAATTCCGTGGGTCACACATCGTCAGTTTGAAAATTTTGCGTAACACCCGGGCGAACTTCGTATACTATTTCGATCGCCACTCGCTTTCGTATTTCTTTATAGCTCTCTCTGCTGAATTTTCCGAGATGGCATACAACAGGATAACCGCAATAACGCTTAGGCTGATCATGGCGAGAATTATGTTGACCCATTTTATTTTTAACGTCACAATTAGTTCTCGTACGGCCTTGTCATACACAAAATGCAGAATGGAAAGGAGATTGAGAACGGCACCCACCGCCGGCAAAACGACGAACAGAAGAACACTAACAATCGGAAACGACATTGACTTGTCCACAGCAGCCATCCAGTCCAGAAAATTCCCAGCGATGCTCCAGTCTGAATGGAGAACATATTTTAAAGTAACAGAACAAAAGAAAAATACAGGAACGACCAGGAACCATATTCCCCATGCCGCCGATCTTTGCGCATTTAATAATGCGATTTTTATTAGCCGTTGCGAGGTTTCGGCATTTACCTCAGGTTTTTTTAGATTTTCCATTTTGTTTAAGAAATCTTTGTCTTCCATAGATCCTGTTTATATAATTCAAAAATTTAAAAAAGTTGCGGTCGTAACAGAGGGATGGTCTTCGATTAGCACTCGCAACTTTTTCAGCCCCCTGGACAAAAGCGATTTTATCGTTCCCTCCTTTTTGTGAAGTATAGTCGAAATTTGGTGAATGCTTTTTTGCTCAAAGTATCGAAGCGCAATTACTTCCTGGTATTTTGCGTCAAGCTGCAGTAACTTGGTTTGAATTAATAAAAATTCTTCGTTTTCCCGCAGTGCTTTCTCCATCGCAGCTTTTTCCGTTTCGACACCCGGCTCATATGGCAGGCGCAAATGAAGGTCCGTGTCATCCAGGTTAGTAGGCTGGTATTTTGAGCGGCGGAAATATAAATTGATTTCATTTGTGGCGATACGAAAAATCCAGGCGGATATGGGGACGTTTCTCCACTGAAATAATCCTATTTTTTGAAAAGCTTTTAAAAAGGTTTCAGCAGTAAGATCTCTTGCAACCTCATAACTACCCATTCGGCGAAACACATACGAGAAGATGGCACTATAATGCTCGTCATAAATCAATGCAAAGGCTTGCGGATCCTTTTTGACCCGCTTGATTAATTCCCTTTCGTTGTCCTGCATCATCTGAATATATAATGCAAAAGATAAGAAAGGTTGCACAGGTGGAATTTCGAATTTCGAAATTCGAATTTCGAAATTACCTTCGATGCCCAATTTGATCAAATGAAGTTATTTCCTCAATCGGCGGCTGTGCAATTGGAGTTTGATAAGGTAAAGTCATTGCTGGTGCAGCATTGTGCGAGTGAATACGCCAAGGAAAAGGCCGAGGAATTAATTATTCATACCAACAAAGAATTTATCGAAACCGAGTTGATGCAGACGCACGAGTACAAGCAAATGGTGCATAGTAGTATTTATTTTCCCAACGATTATATCTTAAACCTTTCCAGGGAACTCAAGCTGCTGAGCATTCCGGGCGCCGTGCTCGTAGGTGCTGATTTTATTCAGTTGCGAAAGCTGGCGGAGAGCATGGAAAAGATCTTCCGTTGGTTTGACAGGGAACGCAAGACTGCTTACCCGGCGTTGGCGGGCGTTATCCAGAATACGCATTATGACAAGACGATAATGAAAATGATTGACGATGTGTTGGACGAGCAGGGACAAGTAAAAGACACTGCATCGGACACCTTGCGCAACATTCGCATGGGTCTATACCGGAAGAGAAATGAACTCAGAAGAATCTTTGAACGCATTATTTCAAAACTAAATAAGCAAGGCTACCTGGCCGAGATTGAAGAGAGTTTCATGAATGGACGAAGAGTTGTGGCGGTGTATGCAGAGCAAAAGAGAACAGTAAAGGGAATCTTGCACGGAGAGAGCGACACACGCAGAACCTCTTTTATCGAACCGGAAGAAACAATTGGATTGAACAACGAGATTTTTTCACTCGAAAATGAGGAAAAAAAAGAGGTGTATCGCATATTGAGGGAGTTGACAAAAGATCTTTCAAAACATGAACCGTTGCTCTCCGCCTGGCACAGCATGGTTGGCGAATATGACTTTATTCGCGGCAAAGCAAAATTGGCGATGGATATGAGAGGGGAGTATCCGCTCGTAGTCGACAAATCGCACGTACACCTGTTGGAAGCATATCACCCGTTGCTTTTTCTTTACAACCAAAAATCAAACAAGCCTACTATCCCGCTCACTCTTGAGCTAAACGAAAAAAACAGGATACTCGTTATCAGCGGACCAAATGCCGGAGGTAAAACCGTAAGCTTGAAAACAATTGGCCTGTTGCAGATCATGGTGCAAAGCGGGTTGCTGGTCCCAGTTCAGCCGTCTTCGCAATTCGGGATTTTCAAGCAGTTGATGATTCACATCGGTGACACACAAAGCCTGGAATTTGAATTGAGTACCTACAGCAGTCACCTGCTGAACATGAAATATTTTATGGAGAATGCTACCGGTCGAACATTATTTTTTATTGATGAGTTGGGCAGTGGAAGTGATCCTAATCTCGGCGGTGCTTTTGCAGAAGTCATATTGGATGAACTTGCAAGGAAACATGCTTTCGGCGTTGTAACAACACATTACCTGAACCTCAAGATCATGGCAAATAAAACGCCCGGTATCATAAATGGTGCAATGGCCTTTGACGAGAAAAATTTGCTTCCCCTATACAAACTTATTGTTGGCAAACCTGGCAGCTCGTACACTTTTTCAATCGCAGAAAGAATTGGAATGGATAAGGAATTAATTCAAAAGGCCAGGAGCCTAGTAGATGAAGAGCATTTTCAACTGGACAAATTATTGAACCGTACCGAGCAAGATCTCCAGGATCTGCATCAAAAGGAAAGGGAATTGCAATCCTTGCTCAAGGAAAATGAGAAACTGAAGAAAGAGATGCAGCAGGTAATGAATAAAGAGAAACACCAGCAACAAATAGAGCTTCTGCAACAGCAAAATAAGATAACCGAAGATCGGTTGGCATACCTCCGGGACACGGAGCGGAAACTAAAACAAATAGTGATCGAGTGGAGAAAAGAAGAAGATAAGAACAAAGTGATTAAAAATATTCATGCACTACTTTTCAAGAAGAATGAACAACGTGCCGTGAATAAACTGCAGAAAAAGATCGAATCGAAGTTTGAACAGGTTGGGGGCGAAATAAAAGCAGGTGACAAAGTGATGATGAAAACGAATCACCAGGTGGGAACCGTAATGGAACTTCGGGGGAAAAGAGCGGTTGTAAGGATCGGGTTGGTGCCGATGCAAGTAGAGCTCAAAGATCTCATCGTTGTGAAGGAGAAAAAATAAAAACGATCCCGCCGATTGGGCGGGATCGTTGAAATTGTCCAAAGGACTCCTTCGGAGTGTTTCTAGTTGTTCTTTAAAACTTATTTTGAATGAATATAGCTGTCAAGATGATTAATGGTCTCCTGCTGTGACAAGATGGTTTGTTTTACGACATCGCTCATGGAAATAATTCCGGCCAACATTTCATTTTCAAAAACGGGCAGGTAGCGTATATTTTTTTCGGTCATCAATTGCATGCAATGCTCCACACTGTCACTGGGGCTTACTGGCGGGAGGTCCGTGCTCATAATTTCGGCGACCTTGGTGTCGTGTGAATTTTTTCCTTTTAAGATGACTTTGCGAGAATAGTCTCTTTCTGTCATGATCCCAACATATTCACCGCCATCCATGATAAGAACCGAACCAATATTTTTTTCGGCCATAATCTGAAGAGCGTCTACCACCGGGGTGTCAGGAGATACGGCGATTGCGGAAACTCCTTTGCGCATAATAATATCGGCAACTCGGTTCATGGCAAGACTATTTGTGGTTAATATAACAAAGTTAATCCATTAGCAAAAACATTTTTTATTTTTTATCTTGTGCATGTTCATGGATCATAAACCACCAACAATTAAAGAGATCGCACAGCGACTCAACGTATCAATCTCAACGGTATCAAGGGCTCTCCATAATCATCCGAGCATAGGACTCCGCACCAGGATGCAAGTGAAAAAATTGGCTACAGAGTTGAATTACGAGCCAAACCAGGCGGCCATTTCGTTCAAGAAGGGTAAGACGTTTACGCTCGGAGTTATCCTTCCCAACCTACGCGAGGAGTTTTTTTCAATGGCGATTAATAGCATTGAGGACATCGCTACAAAAAATAATTACACTGTACTCATGGGTCAATCTCACGATGACAAAGAACGAGAGAAGAAGATCGTCGATACGATGCGCAGACACCGCGTGGATGGAATTCTCGTTTCGATTTCAAAAAATACCAACAGCATTGAGCATTTCGAGGACCTTAAGAAGCATAAGATCCCGGTTGTATTTTTTGATCGCGTACCCGATTCGGATGATGTGTACAAAGTTTCGTGCTCTCTCAAGCAGAGTTCCGTGGATATGATAGATTGGCTTATAAGCAAGGGGCATAAGCGAATTGGATTTATAAAGGGCCCGGGAAGTATGAGTTCTGCGGACGAGCGATTACAAGGCTATATTCAAAGCCTGGCAAAAAACCGCATTAGTCTCGACGGAAACCTCATCGTTGAAACAGATTTAACCAGTGAACAGAATGTTTGTGCAATGCGAAAATTACTTGACGCCGTGAATCCGCCGACCGCGGTCGTTGCCTTCAATGACTATGTAGCAATTGATGCGATCCGGTATGCAAAAAGCAAAGGGTTTGATCATATTTATTTTTCGAGTTACGCAAATCTGCCTATAACCAGTTATCTTGATCACCCCCCGGTTGTTTCCGTGGAGCAATTCCCTCAACAGCAGGCCGAACGAGCCATCGACATTCTACTTAAGCTCATTGAGGCGAAGGATGAGCCGACAGGGCCGCCGACTAAAGTTGTCCTGGATGGTAAGCTGGTCATCAATCTCAACAAATAGGTTGTGCAAGTCCTAAATTTTGCGGGTTAAAAGTTTTGCCGGAATAGATTATTTTATAAATTCGGCGCAAATATCCCTGATGGGAATGGAAAGATGCCGGAGCGGTTGAACGGGACGGTCTCGAAAACCGTTTCTCGATGTAAATCGGGACGAGGGTTCGAATCCCTCTCTTTCCGCCTGCCATTTGAGAGATAGCCACCCCACCCTCCATAAAACATGCGAAGCATTTTACATTGCAAGACATTTCAGGAGTCATAACAGTACTAAGTCATTTTCATCCTATTAGCCAGGATATCGAAGATTATTTTAGGCAACACGCCTATCCCACTTCTTTTGCAAAAGGAGATTTGCTACTCAAGGCCGGCGTAATGTGTGAACATATTTATTTCGTCAGGAAGGGTGCCGTCCGCGGATTTGTAAAAGAGGGCGATAGGGACATTACCACATGGATCACGGCGGAAAATGAGATGGTGAGCTCTATCTATGGTCTTTACAGCAAGCGACCTCCCATGGAAAACATACAAGCGATTGAAGATTGCGATGTGTTCACCATGGCTATTTCCGATTTAGAAAAGTTGTACGTTCAATTCCCGGAATTTAATATAGTTGCCCGGAAACTGCTTGAGAGATATTATGTAGATGCGGAGGAAAGAGCTTTTATTGCCAGGCTTACCAATGCTGAAAATAAATACTCCCTGTTTCTTACGAGGTATGAACATCTCAGTAATAGAATTCCCCTTAAATACATCGCCTCTTTCCTGGGCATGACATTGGAAACACTAAGCAGGGTTCGCAAAAGGCTCTCCGTGAAATCTACAAAAACGACTACACCTTCTACCAATCCGTGACGCTCTTGATAAACGGAATCAATTCACTGGCAATTTGCTGGTGTTCGTTAATATCCGGGTGATCCCCGCAGCCATTGTGATATCGTTTTGAAAAGAAATACGTGTAAACATTTTTATCTCCCCTGTTACTTTCGAAAGCCACAATGGAAGTAAGATACTTTCTTGATACGGCTGTCAGCGTTTCGTCTGCCATTGGACTGGTAAGGCAAATAATTTTTGTGCGCGGATAATCCTTACGTAACCGTTCTATAAACTCGCAATAGGCGCTGCAAAACTTTGTTGAATCTTGCACGCCATCATTCTGTCCAAGGCAAACCGTCACGACATCTGGCTGATAATTTGTGAAATCCCATTTCTTTGAGCCATTTCGAAGATCCATATTATCAAAGACCGAGGGCATGGTGATGGTCAAGTTGCAGCAGCTGTGGATCAATCCAATTCCTGACACAGATGTGAGATGCACCTGCGCATTCAACGCTCTAGCGGTGAGCATTCCGTAACTCATATATGCATTGTGCTGATCAAACCATTCACCTTTTCCGCAGGGTATTTCTGAAACATCGTTACCCATACCGCAGGTTATTGAGTTGCCGATGCACTCGATCTTTCTTGGTGGCTTTACCGAAATAGGTAAAAGTTTCTGGCAACTCAACCCAATGAATTCAAGATATCCGATGCCATCTTCGGTGTTTTTATAGATGAATAGGGAGTGACTTTTGTTGGAAAGTGACTTCCCCAATATAGATCCCACATCTACTGTATCAGTCTTACCTTTCATCTTTAGCCGGATAGGCTTTTTATCAATGATGACTTCGATATAGTTGTGATAAGAACCATAAAGAACCTCATCATTCAAAACAATTTTGCAGCTCGGTCCTTTGAATCGTGCCACAATGTAAACACCGCTTGACCAAAATCTTGGTTTATTGGGATCAGAGAAATCAATTCTTCCGGTATATTGAAAGTAAGGATTGCTTGGCTTGAAGAAATGGATTTCTTGTCCGTTTAATAATACACTTACCAATTGGATCAGGACAAGGAATGCAAGTTTTTTCAATGACATCGTATGGGAGTTCGCTGCGCTAAATAAATGTTCTTACGCCGGAGGAATTGTACTCTTCGCGAAATTCTTTTGGCGTGCAGTTTTTTTTCTTTTTAAAGATGCGGTTGAAGTTGGACATATTATTGAATCCGCATTTGTACGCAATTTCATTTACACTTTGCGTTGTTTCAATAAGCATCCGGGACGCATGTCCCAGCCTCACTTCGCACAATGCATCCACGAATGTTTTTCCCGTACGAGATTTGAAAAAGCGACTTAATGAAACTTCAGTCATGGATGCAATTCTCGCTGCCTCTGCTAATGAAACATTCTTGTCGAAATTCGTGTTCAGATATTTCATCACATTTTCAATTCTCCTGCTATTGTAAGAAAAACTTTCCCCGGTGGAAAATGAGGCATCGGAAAGCGTTCTCATGTCTCTCGAACTGGACAAATCATGCAAGATAGACAGCAGTTCGAGCACCGAATCGAACCCGCGCCGTTGGGAGAGTTTGATCAGCCTCGGCATGATTGTCTCCGCCGCGTGTCTCGAAAAGAGAATGCCTCTTTTGGAATGCTCAAGCATATTTTTTATAAAAACCATCTGGTTGCGGTGGAGAAATTTTTCATCAAACAGGTCGCGGTGAAATTGTATCGTTATTTCTTTTATCTCTTTTCCCTTTGATTTGTGGGTGAACCAGCCATGTGGTAGATTGGGACCGACCAAGACCAGTTCCACGTCTTCAATGACGTCGATGTGATCGCCAATGACGCGTTTAGCTCCGCCAGCATTCTGGATACAATTCAATTCAAATTCTTCATGGTAATGCAGCGGGAAATCAAAGTCATATTTGGTGCGCGAAAAAATTGTGAAGCAATCACTTTGCGTGAGAGGAGTTATTTCCCGTAAAATATTTGTGTTCATCAGTAAACTTTGGAGCACTAAAAATATTAAAAAGAGCAATTACTGCATTAAAAAAGTATTAGGAAAATAGCACAGGTAGCGGCCAAGGTATGAAAGTAAAAGGTAAAGTAGTATGACATTTATCAGTCAAAAAGAATACTCTTAATGGATAAGAAAGTATCACAATTGCGCTCCAATTCAAAATAATTTTGACAAAACAATCTTGCTATATGGGAAAAGCGATATTTATCAGGGTTGTACTATTATTAATATGTACAATCTCCCTCTCTATTTCATTTGCACAACAAAAAAGAATCAGCGGAACAATCAGGGATGACAAGGGCACCCCGCTTGTTGGAGCGACGGTTGTCGTGAAGAATTCAACGGCTGCAACTACCACTGATGCAAACGGAGTCTTTCGTATTAACGTTCCATCGAGCGCGAGTACGTTAGTGGTTACTTACGTTGGAATGGTGAAGCAAGAAATTCCTGTTGGCGACAACACTAATTTCAATGTTTCGCTTGTCTCAACGTCCAACAATCTCACCGATGTAGTCGTGGTGGGGTATGGACGTGCGAGAAAAGCAAACCTAACAACGGCGCAGACAAGCGTATCCGCGAAAGACATTGACAAGACCGTAAACACTACGGTGGAACAGGCTCTCCAGGGCCGAGCTGCGGGCGTGTATGTTACCCAGAACTCGGGACAGCCAGGCGGTGGAATGTCAGTGAACATTCGTGGCATCAGCACACTGAACCCAAACACACAGCCCCTATACGTTATCGATGGAGTTCAGATACAAAACAACGACGTTTCTTTTGGAACGACGAGTACTTCCAATGCCTTAGCCGGATTGAATCCCGCGGACATCGAAGACATTCAAATCTTACAGGGTCCTTCTGCAACGGCAATTTATGGTTCGCGCGCCACGAATGGGGTCATACTGATCACTACTAAACGTGGCAAAGCAGGTGACTTCAAAATAAACTATATCTATCAGTACAGTATACAAATGCCCCCTGAAAATCTTCCGGTGATGGATTTGCAGCAGTACGCGCAGATGGTGAACGAATATCATGCGATCGCCGGAGGAACTTCGCCAGAAGAGTTTTTGGATCCTTCTTTACTCGGCAAAGGAACCGACTGGCAACATGAGGTTTTCAACAAAGCCGCGATGAACAAACATCAATTGAGTTTGAGCGG
>AR_comb_assmDRAFT_10146903_pt1 | contig 10546 bp, 3 predicted proteins | sample ArasoioldDNA_FD_10543 | JGI IMG/M metagenome (IMG submission 10543) | reverse complement strand
TAAGGCTTCATCTTCGGGTTCCAGCGCTTGGTCTGGTGACCGAAATGCACGCCCGCTTCCAGAAGCTCAGGCACTAATTCTGTAGGATTCGCCATAAGGGAAAAACAGGTCCGGCAGCTGCCGGACGAGAGCCGAAAAGGTGCAACAGGTGCGGCCCAAAGGCAAATGGAATTGTGTCGGTCAAAGGCCAATAGGACTGTCGGGTAGAATTTCCGTAATTTTCTTATGAATTAGCTGGCCGAAGGGTGGGTCACTAGGGTAAAAAGGAGAGGGTACCCGGCACCACGTCGGAGGCCGGTAAACACTTCAACGGGACGGACAAATGAGGCGCGCGAACGCACTAACGCAATGGGGTGTTTTCACCCCACGACTGGTCTTCGGATTCAGTCTCGCCCTGGCCGGCCTGTTCCTTGGCTGGTTTAGCGTCACCGCCTCGCCGCAAAGAACGTGGAAACGGAACACCTCCGCTTCACTCAACGGTGCCGTCGTTACCAGCCCGACCTGGACAGTCACTCCGTCACCGAATGTAACCGACCAAAGTTTCAAGGCGATCACGTGCGTAACGAGTTCGGATTGCTGGGCCGTTGGCTCATATCTCGACGCTAATTTCATCAATCAAAGCTTGATCCAACACTGGAACGGATCCGCATGGTCAATCGTGCCAGGAGCAAGCGTCGACACGACTAAAAACAACGAGCTGAACGGTGTCACCTGTACTTCTACGTCAAACTGCTGGGCCGTCGGATACATCGGAAACAGCCCCCAGCAGACCTTGATCCAACGCTGGAATGGCACGTCCTGGTCGCTTGTGACCTCAGCCAACAATGGCGCTGTCCAAAACGTCCTCAAGGACGTGACCTGTACGTCGACGACCGATTGTTGGGCCGTAGGGTTCCGACAAGGCACTACAGCTCTTCAGACACTCATAGAGCGCTGGAATGGCGTGTCATGGGCGCTAGTGACTTCGGCGAACAGCAGCACTAGCCTGGCAAACACGCTTACCGGCGTCACCTGCACGTCATCGACGAACTGTTTTGCAGTCGGAACACGTTATGCCACTGCGTCACTCGCGTCACTCCAACAGACAACGATTCAACGGTGGAGTGGAAGTTCATGGGCAATCGTTACCTCGGCGAACGAATCAACGACTCGTAATAATACCCTTATCGATGTAACATGCGCATCGGCTACTGATTGCACCGCTGTCGGCTATTTCACCAGCAGCACCAATGTCTCACAAACGTTGATCGAGAAATGGAATGGTACGTCGTGGTCGAGGGTAACCACTGCACCCAACACAAGTACCAGCCAGAATAATTTCCTGTTTGCGGTGACCTGCACCGCGACCACGGATTGCTGGGCGGTTGGAAGCTTCATGAACGCCAGCGGCATTAATCAGACCCTGGTCGAGCGCTGGAACGGAACCGTTTGGGGTATTGTTAGCTCACCGAATACCGGCTCTACGGTGGACAACCGGCTACTAGGCCTGGCCTGCACATCTACTACTGACTGTTGGGTGGTCGGCTTTCAGTTCAACGGCAACCTTAATCAAACGCTTACCGAACGCTGGAACGGCACCGCGTGGTCGCTGTTCACCGCGCCGAATATAGGCATTACCGGCAGCAGCACATCCAATTCGCTTGGCGCTGTCACCTGCATATCCACGAACGATTGCTGGGCCGTTGGCAACTATGACCCTGGCAGTGGCATCACCCAAACGCTGATCGAGCATTGGAACGGCACCAATTGGATCATTACCAATTCGCCTAACAGCGATCCGAATCAATCAAATATGCTGTCCGGCGTTGCCTGCACTTCCTCATCGAACTGCTGGGCAGCGGGGTTGTACGACAGCAACGGCAGTTTTTTGTATCAGACTCTGATTCTGCGCTGGGACGGTATCAACTGGACGAAAGTTTCTTCTCCTAATACCGCCGCGAACCAATCAAACATGTTGCTCGGCCTGACCTGCACATCGGCAACGCAGTGTTTTGCTGTCGGCTCCTTTGTGAACGCCAGCAACATTACTCAGTCGCTTGTCCTGCAATGGAATGGAATGTCATGGTCGATAATTCCGTCGCCCAACACCGGCAGCGCGCAGAATGGCGTATTGAGTGCCGTCGCCTGCTCGAGCGCTAATGATTGCTGGGCAGTAGGCGATGCTGATATCGGAAGCGCTCGCCAGACGATGATTTTACGGTGGAACGGCAGTGTGTGGACCGCGGTACTTTCCCCGAATTTGAGCAGCATGCTGGATCATTTCCTCTACGGCGTGACCTGCGCAAACAGCTCGGACTGTTTCGCGGTCGGTATCTTCTTCTTTAACGGCGTTTCGCAGCCTCTAATCACGCGATGGGATGGAACAGCCTGGCAACTGGTGCCGGCCGACAATACCAGCGGCAGCGAAAATGACCGCCTGGAGGGTGTAGCGTGCTCTATCCCGGGCGACTGTTCGACGGTTGGGGGCGCCGGTAATCTCAACCAGCGAACTCTCATCGAACAGTATTCAGACTCATGGGCGGTAATAAGTTCCCCAAACGCCAGTGGGATGGACGAGAGTTATCTGATGGCGGTAACGTGTCTTTATTCTTCGGACTGCTGGGCAGTTGGACTTTCAGACACTGGCGGCATCTCTCAAACCCTGATCGAGAGGCGGACAGTACCCGTTCTGAGAATCACATCCGAAACCCGATCCGTGGGCGGAGATATCATCATCGGCGGCAAGGCGGTCGCAAATTCAATGGTAAACATTTACGCCAAATCGAACCTAACTGATACCTTTACTCTGCTCGATAGCACCATGGCCGACGCGAATGGCAACTTCGTATACGATGATGCCGGCGCCGCGTCGATCATGCCTCCGCGCCGATTCTATCGGGTTCGCTATCCGTAGAACGGACCGATTACCGAGTGTGCCGGAGGCACACCGGACATTAGCCGGTGGCGCAAGCCACCGGTAGTTGATTCACAACCATTGCCGCCCCGGCAGGGGCAGTGGAAAAAATCCAATCGTCGAACAGGAACTCTGCAATCCGCTGCCCCTACCGGGGCGCACCATGAGCGTTACCTTGAGACCGGTGGCTGACGCCACCGGCTAATCTCCATCGTGCCTTCGGCACTAACCAGCGGCCGGTTTCTTCTCGGTGTAACGGGCGAGGATCCAGCACAGATCAGATAGACGGTTCAAGTAACGCAAGATTTCTGGATTGAGTTTGTCCAATCCCGCTAAATGACGTTCCGCGCGCCGGCAGGTGGTCCTCGCCAGATCGAGCACAGCCGAGCTCGGATTGTTACCGGGAATGACCCAGTCCTTCGGATAAAGCGATTTATCCTTTTCGAGTTCAGTGATCACATCAGTCACCCGATCTGCCATTGAAGCTGTGGTCAGCTGAAAACCATCTTTTTGGTACCGCTCCAAATCATCCGGCATCGTTGCGAGCTCGCCCATCACCACGATCAGGTCTTTCTGGACCGAGAGGATTTGCTCAGCCAGGAATTTGTCGGTCGTGGCGGCGCGGGCCAAACCTAGCGCAGTCGTAAGTTCATCAACCGAACCGTACGCCTCAACCCGTGGATCGGTTTTCGAGACTCGCCGACCGTACATCAGCGATGTCTCTCCTTTATCGCCGGTTTTCGTGACGATGGACACGGTTAGGCGTACGGGCGTGCCAGCGTATGCGCGTGTCGGCGAGTCTTACGCCCACACGCCGAAACGCTCACACGCACAAACGGCTTCAGCCAATGGCTGGCTGCGGTTCTGGTTCTTCCACCACGGCCGCGCCAATCGGCTCGCCCTTCTCCACCAGACGAATCTCGCGATGTCCAGGGAAACCGGTGCCGGCCGGAATCAGGTGACCCATGATCACGTTTTCCTTGAATCCACGCAGGCGATCGACCTTGCCGAGCGTTGCCGCTTCGGTGAGAACGCGCGTGGTATCCTGGAACGACGCAGCCGAGATGAAGCTATCGGTTTCAAGTGAAGCCTTGGTGATGCCGAGCAGCACCGGAACGGCTTCAGCCGGTTTACCGCCTTGCTCCACCACTTTCTTGTTCTCGGCGTCAAAGTCGAGTTTATCGACCTGATCGCCCCAGAGCAGCGTGGTATCGCCCGGATCAGTAATCTTCACTTTCCGCAACATCTGGCGCACGATGATTTCGATGTGCTTGTCGTTAATCTCCACGCCCTGGAGACGATAAACTTCCTGCACCTCGTTAACCAGATGCTCCTGCAGATCCTGCGGCCCGCAGACTTCGAGAATTTCGTGTGGCACCACCGGTCCTTCGGTCAATTGCTGGCCCTTCTTCACGAAGTCGCCCTTGAACACGATGACGTGTTTGGTCAGCGGGATCAGGTGCTCCTCTTCCACACCAGTATCCGCATCCTTGAGAATCAGGCGGCGTTTGCCGCGAACCGTGCCACCCATCTCGACAATGCCATCGATCTTCGCGATCTCAGCAGCGTCTTTCGGGCGTCGAGCTTCGAACAGCTCGGCCACTCGCGGCAGACCGCCAGTGATGTCCTTGGTCTTAGCGACTTTTCGCGGAGTCTTGGCTAACAATGCACCCGCGCGAACCTTCTGGCCTTCTTCCACGATGACGTGGGCTCCGGCCGGAATCGAGTAGTTGGCGAGCACTTCCTTCTTTTCGCCCACAATGACGATCTGCGGATGCAGATCTTCCTTGTGCTCGATGATGACCGTGCCCATCAAGCCGGTCGCTTCATCGACGTCGCGTTTAATCGTGACGCCGGCAATCATGTCGCGGAACTCGATCTTACCGCTCTTGTCGGTGAGAATCGGAACGTTGTACGGATCCCACTGCACAAAGGTCTCGCCTTTCTTAACCGTGGAACCGTCACCCTTGGAAATAACTGAACCTATGACGACGTTATAACGCTCGAGCTCACGGCCTTCAGCGTTGTGCACGCTGATCGAACCATTCTTGTTCAGAACAATCCAGCTGCCGTCGAGCGCCTGCACCGTGCGCAGATCGTTGAATTGAATGGTACCATCGTTCTTCGCCTTAATAATCGGCTGTTTGAACGTCTGGCTGGCCGTTCCACCGATGTGGAAGGTACGCATGGTTAACTGCGTTCCCGGCTCACCAATCGATTGAGCGGCGATAATACCTACCGCTTCGCCGAGCTTAACGAACTGGCCGGTGGCAAGATTGCGCCCGTAACACTGAGCACAAACGCCGCGTCCGCATTCGCAGGTCAACACCGAACGAATCTTGAGTTGTTCAACCCCGATCCGCTGAAGGTCATTCGCGATCTTCTCATCGATCAGCTGATTGGCCTTAACGATCTTCTTTTTCTTTTCGACTGGATCCTGAACAGTTTCGCAGCTGACCCGGCCAACGATTCGAGTAGCCAGATCCACGACCTCTTCGTCGCCTTCATAGATCGAGCGAACGGTGATGCCGTTAACGGTGCCGCAATCCATTTCATTGATAATGACGTCCTGGGCCGCGTCTACCAGCTTACGAGTGAGGTAGCCGGAGTCGGCGGTCTTCAAGGCCGTATCAGCCAAACCTTTACGAGCACCGTGAGTGGAGATGAAGTACTCGAGCACGCTTAAACCTTCACGGAAGTTTGAAGTAATCGGACGCTCGATAATTTCACCCGAGGGTTTCGCCATCAAGCCGCGCATACCGGCGAGCTGACGAACCTGCTGACGATTGCCACGAGCGCCAGAATCCACCATTAGGTAGACCGGGTTCAGCTCGCGACGGCCATCGTTATGCTCCAACGTGCGGAACATGACGTTCGAAATTTCGTCTCCGGCGTGTGTCCAAATGTCGATAATCTTGTTGTAACGCTCGCCGTCGGTAATGATGCCTTTGCGATACTGCTGTTCGACGGTGCGAATCTGTTTGTAAGCGTTTTCGAGCTCGGTCGCCTTCTCTTTCGGAATGATCATGTCCGAAATCCCGATCGAGATACCGGCCTTGGTAGCTTCGGTAAAACCGAGCTCCTTCAGACGGTCGAGTGTTTCGACTGTGCTTTGCGGACCGGCGACCTGATAGCAGCGCCAGATAATATCGCTCAACTGTTTTTTGCCGGCCGCCTTGTTAAAGAATCCGAGCTGTTTGGGCCAGATTTGATTAAAGATGACTCGACCAGCGGTCGTTTCCATCACCCGCGTCTCCGAGTTGCCGTAAATAGTTTGCTGACCGACATCCGGGTTGCGGTACCTGATACGATCGTGGGTCCGAACCGTTCCCTCGTGCATTGCGAATTCAACTTCCGTTGAGTCCGCAAACAACGGCAGAGCGTGTCCTTCCTTCTTCTGCCCGCGAGGATTCTGGGTCAGATAATAGCAGCCCAGGGTGATGTCCTGCGATGGCGTGGTAATTGGTTTGCCACTCGATGGCGAAAAGATGTTGTTAGGCGCCAGCATCAGCATGCGCGCTTCCATTTGCGCTTCCACTGATAGCGGCACGTGCACCGCCATCTGGTCGCCGTCGAAGTCGGCGTTGTAAGCAGTACAAACCAGCGGATGAATTCGAATTGCTTCGCCTTCGATCAATTGCGGCTCGAAAGCCTGAATCGAAAGCCGGTGCAGAGTCGGCGCGCGGTTCAGCAATACCGGGTGACCCTTGGTCACTTCTTCGAGGATGTCCCAAACCTCCGGCGTCTGCCGCTCGATCATTTTCTTCGCGCTACGAACGGTATGCACGTAGCCAAGATCTTTCAGCCGGCGAATGATAAACGGCTCAAATAACACGAGCGCCATCTTCTTCGGCAATCCGCACTGATGCAGTTTCAGCTCCGGCCCGATAACGATGACGGAACGGCCCGAGTAATCGACGCGCTTGCCCAACAGGTTCTGACGGAAACGTCCGCCTTTGCCCTTGAGCATATCACTGAGAGATTTCAGCGGACGATTGCCAGCGCCGGTAACAGCGCGGCCGTGACGGCCGTTGTCGAACAGCGCATCGACCGCTTCCTGCAACATGCGTTTCTCGTTTCGGATGATGACATCCGGCGTTTTGAGCTGAAGCAGATTCTTCAGACGATTGTTGCGGTTGATGACGCGGCGATACAAATCGTTGAGGTCACTGGTGGCGAAACGTCCGCCCTCGAGCGGGACTAACGGACGCAGATCCGGTGGAATCACCGGCAGCACATCCAGAATCATCCAATCAGGACGCGCGTGTGAATTCTGAAAACCCTGAACGAGCTTGAGTCGCTTCGCGAGTTTCTTGCGGATCTGTTTGCTCTTGGTATTCCCCATCGCCTTCTCGAGCTCTTTGTTGAGCTTGTTCAGGTCGATCTCGGCCAGTAGCTTTTTGATCGCTTCCGCGCCCATGCCGGCGACGAAGTCCTCGCCGTATTGCTCCTGGGCTTCGCGATATTCGACTTCGTTCAGCAACTGACTCTTGGTCAGCGGCGTCTTGCCCGGATCAATGACGATGTAGTCCTCATAATAGATAACGCGCTCGAGTTGACGCGCGCTCATGTCGAGCATCAAACCGATGCGCGACGGCATACATTTGTAAAACCAGATGTGCGAAACCGGCACGGCCAGTTCGATGTGGCCCATGCGCTCGCGACGCACCCGTGCCAGCGTCACTTCGACGCCGCAACGATCGCAGATCACGCCCTTGTGCTTGATCCGCTTGTACTTTCCGCAGGAGCATTCCCAGTCCCGGGTAGGGCCGAAGATTCGCTCGCAGAACAGACCGCCTTTTTCCGGTTTGAAAGTTCGGTAATTGATCGTCTCCGGGTTTTTGACTTCGCCTTTACTCCACGACCGCATCGTGTCGCTGGAAGCGACGCCAATCGCCACCTGATCAAAACCTACGGGGCGCTCTTCGCCCACTAACTCACGCCAGGAATGTTCGTTCATTGATTTATCCTAACTAGCAATTTTGTCTGAAATTTTTACTGCACGCCGTCAAAGACACTCTGCGGTGCCTGGCCGCCGACCTTCACGTCGAGACCGAGACTCTGCATCTCCTTGATGAGCACATTGAAAGATTCCGGTGTTCCCGCCTCGAGCGAGTTATCGCCCTTCACGATTGACTCGTAGATGCGGGTACGTCCCTGCACGTCGTCGGATTTAACGGTGAGCAGTTCCTGCAAGGTGTAGGCCGCTCCGTATGCTTCGAGCGCCCAGACCTCCATCTCACCGAATCGCTGACCGCCGTATTGCGCCTTTCCGCCCAGCGGTTGCTGGGTAACGAGCGAGTACGGACCAACGGCGCGGGCGTGGATCTTGTCCGCCACCAAGTGGCCGAGCTTCATCATATAGATGTAGCCAACCACAACCTCCTGATCGAACACGTCGCCGGTGCGTCCGTCGAACAGTTTGGCTTTGCCGCTCTCCTGCACCCACGAAAAGCCTTCCTTCTTTGTGGAGTCGTTCAGGTAATCGCGAATCTGCTTCTCGGCGATACCGTCGAACACCGGGGTCGCGACCTTGAATCCGAGCGCCTTGGCGGCGACGCCAAGGTGCGTCTCAAGCACCTGTCCAACGTTCATTCGGCTCGGCACGCCTAACGGATTCAACACGATCTCGACCGGAGTTCCATCCGGTAGGAATGGCATGTCTTCTTCCGGAACGATTCGCGCGACAACGCCCTTGTTTCCGTGCCGTCCAGCCATCTTATCGCCGACGGACAGTTTGCGTTTGCTCGCAATGTAAACTTTGACCTGCTTGATGATTCCGGGATCGATGTCGTCACCGCTCTCCACCCGATCCATCGCGCGCTCACGCTCGAGCTCCAGTTCCGCGAACTTGTGTTCGTAGGACTGAATGATCTCGCGAATCTTGTTTCGGATCGGGCTCGGATCGATCTCGATGTGATCATGCACGACTGCCAGCTTTCGCAGCAGGGTCTTGGTAATCTTCCGGTTAGCCGGGATGATGATTTCACCGGTCTCGGCGTTCACCACGTCGAGCGGGATTTTTTCGCCGAGCAGGATGTTGGAAAGTGAATCGGTGAGCTGCTCAGTGAGCTCTTCCTTCTTCTTGCGATGATCTTCCGTGATCCCCTTCAGCTGACGTTTGGTCTCAGCCGGAGTGAGTTTTTCACGCGACACTTCACGGCGGGATGAGACTTTCACGTCCATCACGATTCCGTAAGTGCCAGAAGGAACCGTTAACGAGGTGTCCTTCACGTCGGCCGCTTTTTCACCGAAAATCGCGCGAAGCAGACGCTCTTCCGGCGCCAGTTCGGTCTCGCTCTTCGGAGTGATCTTGCCGACCAGGATATCGCCCGGCTTCACTTCGGCGCCGACGCGCACCACGCCGTCAGGCCCGAGATTGCGCAGCGCTTCTTCGCTGACGTTAGGAATATCGCGGGTGATTTCTTCTGGACCCAGTTTGGTGTCCCGGGCGCCGATCTCGAACTCGTCGATGTGAATGGAAGTATAGATGTCTTCCTTGACCACCTTCTCCGAGATCATGATGGCGTCTTCAAAGTTGTAGCCGTTCCACGGCATGAACGCGACCAGCACGTTACGACCGAGCGCGAGTTCGCCTTGATCGGTGTTAGGCCCGTCCGCAATGACCTGACCCTTCTTCACATGCTGACCTTTGTGCACAATCGGCTTCTGGTTGATACAGGTGCCGGCGTTGGAGCGCATAAACTTGCGCATTTCGTAAACGTGAACGCCGGACTCCGGATCGCTCTTCATTTTCTTGCGACCCTCGGGCACATGACCGTCCTTGGTCACAATGATTTGATCGGCGGTAACCGAAGCAACCTTGCCGCTTTCCACCGAGATCACGACGGCGTGCGAATCACGCGCGACCTTGCCTTCCAAACCAGTGCCTACCAGCGGCGCCTCGCTGACGATCAGCGGCACACCCTGGCGTTGCATGTTGGAACCCATCAACGCGCGGTTGGCGTCGTCATGCTCCAGGAACGGGATGAGGCCTGCCGCGACCGACACAAGCTGTTTCGGCGAAACATCCATGTAGTGGACTTTTGATGGTTCGACTTCGAGGAAGTCGCCACGATAGCGAACCGAAACTTTCTCTTGGGTAAAATGGCCCTTGCCATCGACAGTCGCGTTCGCCTGGGCAACGAGAAAATTCTCTTCCCGATCACCCGTCAGGTAATCGATGTCTTCAAGAACCTTGCCGTTATGCACTTTGCGATACGGTGTTTCGATAAATCCAAATTCGTTGATGCGCGCAAACGTCGACATCGAACTGATCAGACCGATGTTCGGACCTTCCGGAGTTTCGATCGGACAAATACGTCCGTAGTGCGACGGATGAACGTCGCGCACTTCGAATCCGGCGCGGTCGCGGCTGAGACCGCCCGGCCCGAGCGCTGATAAACGGCGCTTGTGGGTCAGCTCCGCCAGCGGATTCGTCTGGTCCATGAACTGCGAAAGCTGTGAGCGACCGAAGAAATCGCGGATAACTGCGCTGAGCGCCTTCGGATTAATCAACTTCTGGGGCGTCATGCCGTCGACGTTGATGTCGAACAGAGTCATGCGCTCTTTCACCAAGCGCTCGGTGCGCGCCAAGCCTACCCGGCACTGATTGGCCAAAAGTTCGCCCACGGTGCGGACACGACGGCTACC
>AR_comb_assmDRAFT_10243480_pt1 | contig 10547 bp, 21 predicted proteins | sample ArasoioldDNA_FD_10543 | JGI IMG/M metagenome (IMG submission 10543) | reverse complement strand
ATTCCAGGTGGAACGGATTGCATTGATCGTCACGATGTGATGATTCGATGGGGCGCTCAACAGGGCGTGGCCTACCGCCCTGAGTTGGCAATTAACCGGAGAGATTCCATCCGTAATGCCTCTCAGAAGTTTGAGTCTCTTGAACTTATGAGGGCGCAGGGTGTTCCTACTCCGAGAGCCAGTACGTCTCCTGATGCACTTCGCGCACCATTCCTAGGCCGAAACTTCAACCATTCACAGGGCCGCGACATTGTTCTGTGTATGCAGTTGATCGACGCCTCAAGAAACGAAAGAGACTACTTTGTCGAATACATCCCCACAGCCAGAGAGTACCGAGTCCACGTCGCCTTCGGCGAATGTATTAAGATTTCGGAGAAGGTCGCCGGACCAGATGGTACGCCTTGTCCCTGGATTCGAAACACTGGTTCGGGTTACACCTTCCGTAATCCCCGGACACGTCTGGGTAGTCTTGGACAGGCCGCAGCAATCGATGCGGTCCGAGCACTCGGATTGGATTTTGGTGCCGTTGATCTCATTGTCGGAGACGACGCAAACACCTACGTCCTGGAAGTCAACACCGCACCCGCTTGTACGACTCCTAGCACCGCTATCGCGTATGCTGAGGCGTTTCAGAACAAGCTGCAAGAACTCGGCCACCCCGTAGTGGCTAACGTGTCACTTATCGAGGGAAGGTTGGGGTCTGTAGATGCCGAGACAGAAGAAGATGCCTAAAGAACTGAAAGACCTAAGGATGTACCTATTCGCAGCCAAACGTAACGCTGATGCGCTATGGGAGGGATCAACCTTTGATCTCCCTCTGGGCGAGATTAGGGCAGCCCTGAAAAGGGCCATCATCTTTGTCGAGGAATATACCGAGACCGAAATGGAGGAACCAGATGCCTAGACTAACCATTGCGGACCTTGAAGTACGTACTGATAACCAGCGGGCAAATCTCGACGGCCTACAAGCGAACTTCGACGACTTGCAGGGGCGGATAGACCAGATTCAGGCAGACGTGGTTATTGTCGAGGACAATAACAGAGGTTTGCAATACGATCTTGATAGCGTGCGGTCCACGGTTACTGAGCTAGCGCAACAGATCACCGATCTTGACAGCGACTTCGAGAGTTTCCTGACCGAGACCCGGCTTACTGATATGATTAACCGGGCAGTAGATCGCCGTATGTCTGATGTTGTAGCGGAGATATCTGCTCAGTATAATCAAACTGCTGAGACAGCACCAGAGGCTCCATCGAATGCAGTTTATTACACCAACATTCCAAGATACTCGCCGACCGTGCAGCGGGGTAGCATCATCATACATGACGGACTACCAGAAGAAGGAGACACTCCTTGAAGAAGTGGTTAATGGGCGAGTGGAGCTATCGCCAATGGGCACTAGGACTAATAGGTATAGTAGTATTAACTCTATATCTGTTCGCTCTAGTACAGGCCATGCCTAAGTAGTCATGCTACCTATTGACTTCATTGGCACTCTACATAGTGCCCTAAGAGACACACGCCGTCCAGAGGACGGCCTTTTACACTGTAGTACAGACCTAGTAGGGTCACTAAGGCACACTCAGCTTAGACTAGCTGGTGCGCCTACTCACGACTCTGAGCTAACTAACGACATTACACTTATGACCGGCACTCTTTGGCATGAGTGGATCGGGGAAATGCTTGTTAAGAAGGGCATTCCTGTTGTTAGAGAGCTTGATGTAACTCCCTGGCTACCAGAGGGTTGGGCAGGCACAGCCGACTATCTATTCTGGGACCCGGAGTTGCAGGGGTGGGTACTTGCTGACCTCAAGACCGCCAAGGGTGAGTCATTCCGCTACCTCAAAAATGAGGGAGCAAAGAAGGAACATCTTTGGCAGGTTAGCGCCTACTGGCACGCTCTTGCTTCAGCAGGCTTTGAACTGGTGGAAGGATTCAACATCATTTACTTACCTAAGAATGATGTTAAAGACTTCACTGTTGAGCCAATTATTGCTGAGGCTACACCACTGGACATTGATATCCTTAGAGAGACAATGAACGAAAGGTGGGAACTTACTCAGCAGTATTTGGCTGAGATGGAATCTGACCAGCCCTGGGGGATGCCTGGATATGAAAGTGATATTCTTAACAAGTACCTAGCTCCGCCTATGGAGCGAACACAGGCTATGTGGTGGAACAAGGAAACCAAGGTGTTCGATGTAAAGCTGGTGCCCCACTGGACCACACAATTCTGTCCGTATGACAACGACTTGTGTGACTGTAGTACACAGGGTACCAACAAGATCGGGCATTGGTGGGCTGATCCAGAAATCCCCATCTTTGAGGACGGAGCATTGGTGTACGTGCCCCGCAAGGGATACGAAGACATTGACCCAGAGGTTGAGCCTACCGAAAAGGAGGTGAAGCAGAGATATGGAACATGAAGAAGGATGCTTCGGATGTGGCGAGTTTTCGTGTGACGGTCATTGTGATTATGGTGTGGCTAGCCCCGACAAGACACCGTACGAATACGCCTGCGACCGTTGGCTGGCTTGTCTGTTGAAGCCCGCCGTGCCGGGGGATAAGAGCAAGGTTTCTTTGAAGCTGCTGCTAGATCAGGAGTACAGGTTGCGTGCTGTTGCCCGGGGTGTTGTGCGTGGCTAGCCCCGACAAGACACCGCTGGAAGCGATCCTGAACGAACTTTGCGAGTCTGCGCTGGAGGCTCCTCTGTCCCACGTCGATGATCTTGAACGTGACGGGGTGCTTGACCGCTACGGCGAGTCTGCTGCGTACAAGGAGCTTCGTGACGGCATCCGTGCGTTGGAGGCTGTGGTGGTGCGGCTACGGGAGGCGCTGCGGTTTCATCACGAAGTCGGGCCTGCGCCCGACACAGACGGTACGCCCTGTCCTGCTTGCGGCGCGGTCGCCTCTCCCGATAAGGAAATTGCTGATGCCGACTTCTACAAGCGTATGAAGGCGCAAATGGAACGTGCCATTGAGAGTAGGGAAACAGTGAGTGACGGAGTTACTCCGCCTGTCGGTTCTCCTGGTAATCCTTCATGGCCGGTGAGCCACCGTGAGTGACAACACTGCATTTGCCATAGCTGCAACAATTCTTATGCTGTTTGTGGGAGGAATTATGTGGTGGGTAGCAAGCGATCCCGGCCCGTGTAAGACCTTTACCCACAACATCACTGGAACCCAGAACTACAAGGGCCATGAAATTCGATGCTTCGATGGAGACGTGGTGAGCTTCCGATGAAACGCTTTGTAGTCTTTGCCTGGGACAACTACTATCCCGAAGGTGGGTGGTTTGATTTCGTCCACTGTACAGACGACCGAGAGGAAGCTGTCGAGGTTTGTCTTAAAAAGATCGACAAACCCTACGGCAGATGGGGTCATGTTGTGGATATCGACCGTGGGGAAATTGTTTGGAACCCTAGAGACGGAGACGTGAATTGAGAATCGGAATCGTAGGAAACGGAACCGACAAGTTCACAGACGCGGGTGCGTGGAGGGCCATAGATCTAATTCAGTCGCTTGTGCGAAGCGCCGATGTGGTTCTTTCAGGCCACTCACCTGTAGGAGGTGTTGATATTTGGGCAGAAGAACAAGCCCAGTTCCTGGACATTCCTATGGATATCAAAATCCCCCTCCAACACAAATGGGATGCACCTTACGGGTACAAACAACGCAATCTAGATATTGCTCGTGAATCCGATATTGTCCACGTAATTGTGGCCGATAGATACCCTGACGAATACACTGGTCGGCGTTTTAAGATGTGCTATCACTGCAAGACCGACGACCATATAAAAAGTGGAGGGTGCTGGACCGGTAGAAAAGCCCAACTAGAGTTCGGAAACGAGGCAGTATGGTACATCATCCAGAACTAGATATCAGGGAGATATAATGTCGTTGAACGAGAAACTGCTGGAGATTCAGCAGAACCCACCCGAGCTACTCAAGAGCGCGACCAACCCACACTTTGGGAACAGCTATGTGCCGCTTGACGCGGTGCTAGAGGCTGTGTTGCCGGTGCTCGGAGAGAAGGGCATTCTGCTCACTCAAACTTTGGCCGCTAATGGGCCAGATCCAGCCCTCAGAACCACCTTCACGGACGTCGAGAGTGGGGAGACCCTTACGGATATCTGCCCGCTAGTGTTGGATAAGACCAGCCCACAGGCGGTCGGAAGTGCAATCACCTACTACCGTAGGTATTCCATCATTTCGTCTCTTGGCTTCAATGTCGATGAAGACGACGACGCAGAGGGGGCAACATCCCACGCCTCAAGAACTTCAAGTGGGCGGAGTGGGCGGAAGAAAGATACGCCCAGTTTCTAGACGACGCCCCCCGAATCATCGCAGTTGACACCGAATGGAAGGGACTAAGCTGGTACGATCTCCCGTTTAGCGGACAGGTCGCATGGCGTTCAGGAGAGCAGGTCCAAACTGCCTACCTGGAATTGGCCGACGATAAGGCGCGGTGGGTATTGAATGAAATGCTTGACTCCGCCGAGTTGTGGGTGTTCCATAATGCCAAGGCTGACCTTCAGAAGCTAATTCTTGACGGGGTAGTGGACCGTGATCGATTGTCTGTCGAGCGAATCCACGACACCGAATGCATGGCGGCTCTGCTTGACGAGCATAGGCGTAAAACCCTAGAGTCACTGGCAGAGAACATCCTCGGAGAGACTTCGGATGAAACCGAGGTTCTTAAAAAGGTGCGCTCAAAGCTGAAGCTCAAGAAGGGGGATGGGTACGACCTGCTACCACGCGAAGTTCTTATCCCTTACTCAGTTAAGGATGCAGAGAACACACTTCGTTTGTATGAAGTATTCTCTCCACTCTTGCAGCGACACGAGGATCTAGTTGATCTGTACCTAGCCGAGTTAGAACTACTCCTAGTGGTTCTTGACGTTGAAGCAGCGGGTATGAGGATCGATCTGGATTACCTCGGCACCACCACAAAGGAAGTCAATACAGAACTCCTGTTTGCTGAAACAGAAATCGAACGGCTCACGACTCTAAAGGTGTTCACTCCTGAGAAGTCAGGGCAGAAAACCCCAGAAGGTATGATTAACCTCAATTCGTCAGAGCAGATTCTGGAAGCCCTACAGGGCAGAGGGATCAACCTTCCGAACACTCAGGCAGACACCCTCAAGACCGTTGAAGACCTGTTCATTGACAGGATTCTGGATTACCGATCCAATAAGAAAATCAGAGACTATCTCTACGCCATTGAACGAGAGCGCCGTGGAGATAGGATTCACCCCAACTACAACCTATTCAAGCCCCGTACAGGGCGCATGAGTAGTTCCAAGGTGGAGGAATGATTGAGACACTACTAGGAGCACTTCTCGGTGCTCTACTCACGTGGTGGGTTGCTACAGGTTTCTTTGTTCTTAGCATGACCGAGTATGACTACATTCACGTAGTTGGCGGCTTTACAATGCTGGGGGCCGCAGTGGGGGCGTTAATTGGTTTTGGTACCTCACAGAGCCTGTAATGGCTAGACAAAAGAAAAAGAAGATTCGCAAGACTACACCAACCTACACTGTGCAGCTTGAACAGGCTGTAGAACCAGAGTTTACCGATGATGAAGATTCTCACGTTATTGTCGTATCTCAGCTTGGTTTGGCTATGCTTGTTGCCGGTCTACGTAGTATTCGTGACGAGTCCCCGGAGGTCGAGCCTCTGCTGGAAACTCTGGAAGAGGGGTTGCAGAAGGGGATGGAAGACCGAGCAGCCAAAGCTGCACCAAAAGTTGAACTCCCCGGAAAGTTCCCATGGGAGACGTAGAAATCCTCACCTATGAGGATGTTGCAGAAATGCAGAACAAATTGAGGGCCAAGCGAATGTCCCGTATCTGGTTCGATCCAGATGTGGAGCTATTAAACGCCCTTTGTGCTGCTGAACGCGAACTAGAAAACGTTATGGGACTCCTTGTCCTTGAAGGAATCCCGAGACAGGAGAGCTAATGCCAAGACAAGCACTTATCGTGGAGGTTACGCCTGAGGATCTGGGCACCCTCCAGTTCCTTGCGGGAATGCTGATGGGTATGGGTCAGCCTGACCTTGCCAACAACATTCGCCGTATCGCGGAAACGGTATCCATGGGTGAGTTTGAGGATGATGAAGAATCGCAGGGCGCTGAGAATGTTGGTGCCGATGTTATCAACATTCTTGAGGGAGAGTCTCGGACTGAGCAGAGTTTCAACGCTCAGGAGTCCCCGCAGTACATCCCCGAGCCTGAGCCTGACGTGATCATCGAGGAACTCCCACCGGGTACCCCTCCGGCCATTCCTGGGTCTCTTGGCTCAGGACCGCCACCAAACGACAACCCCTAATGGAGGGTCACAACTACTTCATTCTGAAAGTGCACGAAGATCCTCGCGCCTTTAGTGAGGGCTATTGTGAGTGTGGCCAGGATTTGGGTAGCGGCGAATACCGCCTTACAGAAGATATCCTTTGGCTAAACTTTGAAATGCACAGAGGGGATGTAGCAGTTGAACTTTCAAAACATTCCGAGGGAGAACAAGCTAATCAAACGCTGCTTCCTCCCAAAGCTGGATAAGTTTGCCTCCTTTGACTACGAACAGATTGAGTATCGAATTCTGGCGTATTACCTCTCCATTGCAGTTGGAGACGACTCCATGGCTGAGGCGTTTAGAGCGGGAGAAGACCCGCATAAAGAGACAGCTAAACTTATCCTCGGCCGCGATGAAATCGGAGACACCGAGCGCCAGATCGGAAAGACTCTAAACTTCAGCATCATCTATGCTGGAGGCGTGCCTACCATATTGCGTCAGATGGCACGCAACAATATTCCCTGTGACCGCGGCATTGCCAAAGGGTGGATGAACGAACTCCACGAGAAGATGCCCGGTATTAGGGAACTCACTACCATGATCGCAGAGGAAGTGCAGTACAAGGGATATATCTATGATATATTTGGTAGGCACTATCGGCCTGATCCGTACATCCCTTATCACGACGCACTTCGCAAGATGCTCAACGCCCTCATTCAGGGCAGCGCAGCAGGACTGACGAGAGCCGCTATGGTGAACATTGCTAAGGGCTGTCGTGAGTTTGATCTCAAATCACACATGGTAAACGTGGTACACGATGAAATCATCCTGGACGCTGTTGAGACAGAGCTTCCTGTTCTGGCTGAACAGATGCCGATTTGGATGGACAACGAAATCTATAGCCAAGTTGTGCCCGTGAGCGTAGACATGGCAATCGGGGACAACTGGGCCGACAAGGAGGCATTTAATGCCTGAAGAATTTAACGGCGGCTTTGATGAAGCAGAGCCGGAGGAAGACCCAACGCCTGAGGAATTCGATGCGACCGTCGATGCCGAGGCGTTCCGTAAGAAGTACGGGTTTGAACACAACTGTAGATGCGCTCAGGACTGGGACGTGGGGAATCTAGGAGTGGTGTCTGTCTGCTATCTCAACATGTGCAGTGATGCACTGGACCGCTTGGCCCAGGTCATTCTGGATCTTGCTGAGAAAGACGACGAGATCGCTTCGCTGCGCGTCCAGCTTGCCGACGCTGAGTAACATGAGCTATGACCCCAACGAGCAAGATGATTTGCTTACTCGGTTTCTGGTGGAGCTACGAAAGCCAACGGGAGACGGAGGAAGTAAAAGAGCTTCCGGGGTTAAAGTGCCCTGGTTCGAAGACAAAGAACACCTAGGCGCTTTCAAGAGGCATTTCGATAGGTGGCTGTTTGAGGGGGAGAAAGTGGACCCCGACTCAGGCGCACACCCATTGGCCCATGCTGCTTGGAGACTACTGGCAATTGTTTGCGTGGAAACGGGGAATGTGCCATGATGGACCTTAAAGACTTAAATCGTTTAGAAGGTAAAACTATTGAAAGGGTGTTTTGGGAACCGTGGGGCGTAGGAGCACACGACGCCAAGGATATCACCTTCTTCTTCTCAGACGGAACAAGTGTTGATTTCTACGCTGGTTCCTACTGTATTCCCGAAGAACCTTCTATCTATGTGTGTATGGACGACGCATGCTAGGACTATCGTTTGACGATGTGTTGCTGGTTCCGAAACACGGAATCTTGGAGAGTCGGGACGATGCCGACACTTCAACTTGGTTGGCAGGCCGGTGGCAAATGAAAATCCCATTGGTATCTTCCCCGATGCCCACTGTCACCTCCTACGCCATGGCTATTGCCATGTGGAACGCAGGCGGTACAGGCATCATCCACCGTTTCAACACCGTAAAGGAGCAGGTTGAGCTATACAAGCTAGCCAGCGTAAGACTCGATGGTGAGCTAGTGAACGAAACGGATGCTGGGTGTGCTGTGGGCGTTAACGAAGGTTACGAAAGAATCGAGGCACTATATGAGGCTGGCTGCAGAATTTTTTGCGTTGATGTTGCTCACGGTGATTCCGTTTACACTGGGGGCTATATGGGCGGCTTGGACCCAGACCTCAAACTCCACTCCAACTTCATCCTTGGCTCCATTGTCTCCCCCGAGGGGGCAGAGAGGGCAATCACATGGGGTGCTGACGCGATTAGAGTGGGTATTGGAAACGGATCTGCATGCACAACGCGGGGACACACTGGATTTGGTATTCCACAAATCACCGCCCTGCAACGGGTGCGAGAAGCCGTGCAACCCTACAAGAACAAGAACGGTCTCCCCATCAGAGTAATTAGTTGTGGGGGCCACCGCTCTGCGGGGGATGTTGTTAAATCGCTAGCTGCCGGAGCCGATAGCGTTATTCTCGGGGGTATGCTGGCCGGGGCCAGCGAAAGTCCAACTCCAGGAAAGTATGTAGGAGCAGCACACGGAGAGAGGTACGACGAAGGAATCGCGGGCACTGTCCCACGAACCGGACCGGTGCAGGGAACCCTAGACAAAATCATGGAGGGTGTCCGCTCGGGCATCAGCTATGGTGGCGCCAAGAGCATCCCGGAGCTACAACAAAACGCAGAGTTCATGCAGGTTGCACCAGGAACAGCAAGGGAGGGATTTAGTGCGTGACTTCCTCACCAAAGAAAGAGGTCTTACAGACGAAACCCTGGCACGATTCGGGCTGGGGCTGGACGATGGGGTTGCCTCCTTTCCCTATCCTAAGGGAGACAAATTCCGCCGACACGATGAAGACGGAACCAGACACTTCTGGTCGGAGCCGAAAGGAGTAAGCCTTGGGCTTTTTAAGAGTCCTGCGATGGGCACTGACACCGCGTTTCTTGTGGAAGGAGAAACCGACGCAATGCGTCTCTGGCAGGAAGCCGGTGTGGATGTATTCGCTCTTCCAGGAATCGAAGCTTGGGACGATGCCTACGCATCTGACCTTCAGGATTATGAAGCAATCTTCGTCGTGCTTGACAACGACTTGGATTACAAGGTCCAGGCCCGTGTCGAAAACACTTGGCACCGTATTAGGAAGTCTCTGGGTAAGCGGGGTAAACGCATCCGTTTGCCCGAGGGTGTCAAAGACCTATGTGAGTTCTTCGACAAGTACAATCTCGATGCCCTTCGTATACTCGCTGAAAGCGGGAATAGTGTCTGGCATTATGAGGCACTCGACCTCGCCAAGAATCCAGGCCCGATTGACTGGCTAGTTGAAGACCTGGTGGCCAAGGGCGATCTTGCCTTGGCTATCGGAGAGCCGGGAGTAGGTAAATCATGGATAGGTATGAGCCTTGCTGTAGCTGTTGCATCTCGGTGGGACGAATGGCTCGGACGTTCGTTACACTTGGATGGGTCGAAAATCTTGTATGTAGACGAAGAAAACCCAGAACCTCTGGTCCTCCGTCGCCTTCATCGTCTGGGCCTGACACAGGATGGTATGAAGAATATCCGCTTCCTCCACCGTCAGGGGATTCGCCTGGACAGAGCACCTGAGCTACTATTGGATGAAGCTCTCGATTGGGAGCCTGATCTAATCGTACTCGACTCACTGACACGAATGCACACTAAGGATGAAAACAATGCTGGAGAAGTCGCCAAGCTGTTCAACGACGGGATTAACCCTCTGGCTCGCGAAACTGGGGCTACCACCCTTCTACTCCATCATGTTACTAAGACCGACAGTTCCTCGTCCTTCTTTAGAGCGAGAGGAAGTGGCGACATTAGTGCGTCTGTTGACACTGGACTTGATGTACGGAACGCCGATGAACACGGGGGGTTCCGCATCAATCTGTACAAGAGCCGATGGATCGAAGAGAGTGAGACCATTCGTGCGAGGCGTGAAGATGTTGATGATCACACTCGCCTCACTGTATCCCACCATCCAGTCTTCTAATGAAGGTAATCCTCAGGAACTGTAAACTCCAAGAGGATAAAAAGAAGCGTCTTTGGATTCCCTTGAATGAGTTTCGTAAGCAGGGAATCCTAGACCCCGGCGCTCCTGACCTTGTTGAGGTGGAGACCGATGAAGAGGGAGACCCCAATTATTTCTTTGAAGTGATTGGGTATTCAGAAAAACGAGACGCCTTTTGGGTAAAGGAGGTTCGCCCGGAAATCGAGGCGGAAAACCTAGACGAAGAGTTTGAGGATTATGTCAAGCGTATGGCAAGTGATTA
>AR_comb_assmDRAFT_10022417_pt1 | contig 10547 bp, 8 predicted proteins | sample ArasoioldDNA_FD_10543 | JGI IMG/M metagenome (IMG submission 10543) | reverse complement strand
GAGCCGTGACGGAGAACCGCCCAGAGCGGTAGCGGCTCGTCGAAATCGCGAGGCAGCGCTGGCTGTAATCCGGGGCCTGGGCGTGCAGGTTGTGCCATTCGATCTGCCCGAGGTTGAGATCGCCGCGCTCGACTTTATCCGTTGGGCGGAAACCGCCGCCGCATTTGACGGCTCAACCCGCAACGGACTGCTGCGTGACATTGAAAGCGGACCCGAACAGAGCACTCGTCCCGCGGATATCCGCGCCGGACGCTTCATTCCGGCGGTCGAGTACATCCAGGCGAACCGCTATCGCATGCGGGCGATGGAGCAGACGCACGCGGCGATGACAGATCTCGATCTGTTCCTTGGCGAAAACGGGCTGGTCACCAACCGTTTCGGCCTGCCGATTCTCAGCGTGCCTTGCGGATTCTTCGAAGGATCGCCGACGGCGCTCCACATGACCGGCAAGTTGTTTGGAGAGCCGGAACTGTTTCTTCTCGCGCACGCATTCCAGTCCCGCACCGGCCATCACTTGCAACACCCGGTACTGCAATGAAGGGAGATTCCATGCGACTCGCACTCGTGCTCGTCATGGTCGGTCTTACCACGATGCCAGCGGTAACACAGACTCGTTCCCGCGGTCGCGATCTTGGAATTCCTTTTCCGGGGCAGACAGGTCCTGCCAACGCCATCACAGACGTTGCGGGCATTGCGGTCGGTCACGTCACCCTCATTGAAGGTGAGGGGAAGCTCGTGCCGGGGAAAGGCCCGATTCGCACAGGCGTCACCGCGATCCTGCCGCGGCCGCACGGCAACTGGGATCCGGTGTTCGCGGCGACGTTCAATCAGAACGGCAACGGGGATATGACGGGCATCAACTGGATCAAGGAATCGGGATTCATGGAGGGCCCGATCTTACTGACCGGGACGCATAGCGTCGGCACCGTGCGCGACGCGGCCATTCAGTGGCAATTGAAGAACGGCCGCGACTTCGTTTTCACCTACCCGATCGTCGCCGAAACGTTTGACTCGTTGAACGACGCCAATGGCGAACACGTGAAGCCCGCTCACGCGTTCCAGGCGTTGGATCGCGCGAAGCCGGGGCCGGTTGAAGAAGGCGCCGTTGGCGGCGGCACCGGCATGGCCTGCAACGGATTCAAGGGCGGCATTGGCACATCGTCCCGCGTGCTGTCGGCCGCGCAGGGCGGCTACACACTTGGAGTGCTCGTGCAGTGGAACTATGGCGGCGATTTGAGGATCCTCGGCGTGCCGATCAGATCCGAAATTACCGATCTCGGTCAATGCACCGTGCTCGCGGAGCCGCTGACACGGCCGTGGACGCGCGGAATGCCCCGTTGCCCCGCTGGCGGTGGCGCGAACATCGCCCCGATTGCCGAAGATGAACAAGGCCGCGGCTCGATCGTCGTCATCGTCGCGACCGACGCGCCACTGTTGCCGCACCAACTCGAACGCATTGCACGGCGCGTCGGGATGGGACTCGGCCGGCTTGGCAGCTGGGCCGGCAACTCTTCAGGGGATCTGTTCCTCGCGTTCTCAACAGCCAATCCGGGCGCAGCGAATCCCGTTGGCACGCCGTCGATGACGATGCTGCCCAACGATCGGATCAATCCGCTCTTCCAGGCGACGATTGACGCGACGGAAGAAGCCGTGGTCAACGCGATGCTGGCGGCGCAAACCATGACCGGCGCGGACGGAATTCGCTTGTTCGGCCTGCCGGGTGATCGGGTCGTGGCGGCGCTGAGAAAATATAATCGGATGAAGTAAGCCGGTTTTGATGTGCCGAACGTTCGGATATGCTTTGCCGTCTACGTCTTTAAGACTTAATCAGTGAGGGCTTCATGACGCAGCTGCCAGACGCAACAATCAAAGATTTTAAAGGCAAGTTCGGAGGGGATGTTCTTCTTCCTGGGGGCGCGGGATACGACGAAGCGCGCCAGATTTGGAACGCGATGATCGACCGCAAGCCGGCGTTGATCGCCCGCTGCAAATCGGCCGCGGATGTCGTCCGGGCCGTCGAGTTCGGCCGGACGAATAAGCTGGTCATCTCGATCAAGGGCGGCGGGCACAACATCGCCGGCAATGCGGTGTGCGACGACGGCATCATGATCGACATGTCATTAATGAAGCGGGTCGACGTCGACACCAAAGCCCGCACGGCGAAGGTCGAGCCGGGTTGCACGCTGGCCGACTTCGACAAGGCCGCACAGGCGCACGGCCTGGCGACGCCCCTGGGCATCAATTCAACGACGGGAGTGGCCGGCCTGACGCTTGGTGGCGGTTTCGGTTGGCTGAGCCGGAAATACGGCATGACCGTCGACAACCTCATTTCCGCGGATGTCGTCACGGCCGACGGCCGCCAGGTGCGCGCCAGCGAAAACGAAAATGCCGACCTGTTCTGGGGGCTGCGCGGCGGCGGCGGCAACTTCGGTGTCGTCACGAGCTTCGAGTTCCAGCTCCATCAGGTCGGCCCCAACGTCTTGAGCGGGCTCATCGTTTATCCGTTCGACCAGGCGAAGTCGGTACTCACCGGGTTCGCGCGTTTCACCCAGACGATGCCGGACGAACTCAACGTCTGGATGGTCACCCGGCAGGCGCCGCCGCTGCCGTTCCTCCCCGCAGCCGTCCACGGGAAAGAGATCGTTGCGCTTGCAATTTGCTACGCAGGCGATCCAGCAGCAGGCGAGAAGCTGATCGAACCGCTCCGCAAGTTCGGCACGCCGGTCGGCGAGCACGTCGGCGTGCAGCCGTATACCGCCTGGCAACAGGCGTTCGATCCGCTGCTCGCGCCGGGTGCGCGCAACTACTGGAAGTCGCACAACTTCTCTGAGCTGGGCGAAGGGGCGATCGACATGATCGTCAAGTACGCCGGCGCCCTGCCGGGCCCGCAGTGCGAGATTTTCGTCGGCACGATCGGCGGCAAGACCACCGCCGCCAAGCCTGACGCGATGGCTTACTCGAGCCGCGATGCCAAGTACGTCATGAACGTGCACGGCCGCTGGGATTCGGCTGGCGAGGACGCGAAAGGGATGGCCTGGGCGCGCGAGTTCTTCGCCAAGTCACAGCCGTACGCCAGTGCCGGCGCCTACATCAACTTCCTCACCCAGGAGGAGGGCGACCGGGTCATGTTCGCCTATGGCGGGACCTACAAACGGTTGGTCGACGTGAAGAAGAAATACGATCCGACGAATCTCTTCCGGATGAACCAGAACATCAAGCCGGCCTGAAACGCAAAGAGGTCAGCCTCCGACCTCTGCACCGAATTCGCCGGGGACGTGGCGAGAGTCGCCCCGCCCCGGCGATCGATCGCCAGCATCACGCCGGCCAGGAGGAGCAGTAGCCATGGCGACGACAGAATGGTGGCAGCGGGGCCCCATCGAAAACGTACCGGCGGTGCTTCAACCGGTGGCGCACATCCTGCTTCAAGTGCGCGAGAGCCTCGGGGAGATGGTTGGCGGCTTGACGGAAGCCGAGTGGAACCGGCGGCCTGGCGGTGTCGCCTCCGCGGCGTTTCACGTGCGCCACATCGCCGGCGTGATCGACAGGTTGTTCACCTACGCGCGCGGCGAGGCGCTCTCGGCTGAACAACTTGCCGCGATCCCGTTGGAAGGGAGTCCCCTGGCCGCCCAGGACGTGCCGGCAGCTCTCGAGGCCGTCTCCACGCGAATTGATGCGGCCCTTGCAGAGTTGAAGACCATCGATGTTGCGACACTCGGCGACTTTCGTGCTGTCGGACGGGCGCAATTACCTTCGACCGTCATCGGATGTCTCGTGCACGGGGCAGAACATGCGATGCGTCACGTCGGCCAGTTGTCGGTGACGGTTCGTATCGCGCGGTCGGCGTGATTGCCCGGCCGCGCCTTGAACGCGCCGCCTAGCCCGGCGGCCCCGTCAGGCCGTCTGGTTGCGGACGATGCGCACTTCGCGCGATGCCGGCACGGGATTACGGAAATCGTCGAGCAGCGAGCTGTGCGCGTCCGCAGCGTCGAGCCATCGAGTCACGTCGGCGTCAGACGCGTCCGTATCGACGGTGACGACGTAGACGATGTCAAGGTAGCCGGGCCGGATCGAGTCGTCGATCCCGAACTCGCCGCGCACGTCGTAGCGCGCCCGCACTTCGACGGTGAGCGACCGGAACGGAATTCCTAACTTCGCGGCCCACATCCCATAACCGATCGCGAGGCACGTCCCGAGCGCTGCGCGGCCGTAGACGCCTGGGTTCGGGCCGCTGTTCTGGCCGCCGTACTTCTCTGTCATTCCGCCGCTGAACTTCCAGGGCCCGTCCTCGACTTCGCACGCGAGTCCGGGATTCAGGGTGACCTTCGTGACCGCAGTGCCCTGGCCGCTCGACGGGTTGGCGGCGATGCGCTTCAGGCTTCCTTCAAGGGCGTCCTTGATGGTGGCGGGATTGGACATGCGCTGATTCTTGAATCGAACGCGTCACATCGTCAAGACCGTTCAGTGCGTGAGCGCGTCGAGGCGATTGGCCGCGACGAGGATGTCGCGCTTGAGCCGCCGGACCATGTCCTTGATCAGGTCCTTGCCCTTCGCCGCCTCGTCGTCCACCATCGCCTTCAGCTTCCAGAGCGATGATTCCTGCATGGCGGTCAGATCGCCGGTGAGCGTATCCAGCTCCTCTTCGATCTGATCGATGCGGCGAACCAGCCGCAGCCGCATCGCCTCCTGATCGGAGCCTTGCACCGCCTCCGGACTGCGCTCCCACGCCTGGAGAATCGCCCGCAGCTGTTCTTCATCGCCAACGGCATAGGCGCGGTTGGCCTCGACCATCAACGAGTGACGCCGATCGCGCGCCCTGGCATCCTGCGCGAGATCCGGATGAATGGCTTTCGCGACGTCCCGGAACAACTTGCGAATGGCATCGGTCGTGAAGCGCGGCGCGGATTCGATGCGATCGGTCGGTGGCGAGGCGGTCTGTGACTCGGGCGTCTCACCGAGGCGGTCGGTCAGGATGCCCAGTTCGGCCTCGGCCAGTGCCAGCTCGAGCCGATCGAGCTCTTCGTGCAGAAGGCCGACTTCGTGACGGTATCTGATCCTGAACGCGTCGAGGTCCGCCCTCGTCCGGGCCAGTTCGTCACGGCGCTCGCGGAGTTGACCTTCGAGCGTGGTCAACCGCGCGTGCAGATCTTCGAGCTCGTGTTCGGGATGCGGTCCCGACGGCACCAAGGTGCTCACACCTGGAATGATATCGGATGCTGGTTTAGAGCTATCATTTCCGCCAACATGCTTGATTCCACATTGATGGTTCTGCATTTTCTCGGTCTCGCGCTTGGCCTGTCGACCGGCTTTGCGAACATGGTGATGGCGGGCTTGATCGCCAAGGCGGCGCCACCGGACAAGGCAGTGCTGGGACGGTTCCCGCCGGCGATGGCGAAGGTCGGAGCCATCGGTCTCGCGCTCTTATGGATCAGCGGCCTCGCGATCGTGCGAACACGCTATGGCGGCTTTTCGGTGCTGCCGCGGACCTTCATCGTCAAGTTCGCGGCAGTGGTGCTCTTGACGATCATCGTGGGCTACATCCACGTCCTGATGCCGCGCGCGCAACGGGGCGATGCGGCGGCAGCTGCGAGGATTCAGCTCCTCGGCAAGATCACCGGGCCGCTGGCGATCATCGCCATCATCTTCGCCGTCATCACATTCGGCTGATCGTCGGAGACAGGCATGACTCGTCAGCTTGCCGGGATTGCGATCGCGATGCTTGCGATCGGGTGGAGTCCGGCCGTCTCGGAAGTGAGCACGAAACAAGTGCGAACGGCGCGGCCGAACATCATCTTCATCATGAGCGACGACCACGCTGCGCACGCGATTGGCGCGTACGGGTCCAAGGTCAACACAACGCCGCACCTGGATCGGCTCGCTCGCGAGGGCGCGCTGCTGACCAGCGTCTTCGCCACGAATGCCATCTGCACGCCGAGCCGTGCCGCGATTCTGACCGGGCAGTATTCGCATATCAACGGCGTCACCATGTTCAACCGGTTCGACAGTTCCCGAGTGACCGTTGCGCGTCTGCTGCAACAGGGCGGGTATCACACGGGCATGGTCGGAAAGTGGCACCTTGGCAGCGACCCCGTCGGCTTCGACAAGTGGGAGATCCTTCCAGGGCAGGGCGCTTACCAAGATCCGGTGTTCTACACAGCGACCGGCGAGAAGGCTTACACCGGACGCTATGTGACGGATGTCATCACGGATCTTGCGCTCGAGTTCGTCGAGACCCGTCCTCGCGACAAACCGTTCTTCCTGATGATGCATCACAAGGCGCCGCATCGGCCGTGGGAACCGAGCGACGCATACGCCACCCGCTTTGCGACGCAGACAATTCCGGAGCCCGTCACGCTCTGGGATGCCTACGATACGCGCACTGATGCGCTGCACGAAAACCAGCAGCGTGTGGCCGCCGATCTGACGAACCGCGATCTGAAGCTGACGCCGCCGCCTGGCCTCAGTGTGGAGGAGCTGGCGACATGGCGTTCCACCAAGCCGGATTCGGTCGTCGTCGACCGTGATGGCAAGCGCGTCACCTTGACGGGGGAAGCGCTGGCGCGGTGGAAGTACCAGCGCTACATGCAGGATTACCTCGCCACCGTGCAATCGGTGGACGACAGTATCGGCAGGGTGCTGGCGTTGCTGGACAAGTCGGGTCTCGCCAGAAACACCATCGTCGTCTACACGAGCGACCAGGGCTTCTTCCTCGGCGACCACGGTCTCTTCGACAAGCGGTTCATGTACGAAGAATCGATCCGGATGCCGTTTCTCGTCCGCTGGCCGGCGGGCATCAAGCCGGGCATCAGGATCGACGCGCTCGGACTCAATATCGACTTCGCGCCGACGTTCATCGAGGCCGCAGGTCTGCCCGCGTCGTCTGAGATGCAGGGCCGCAGCCTGTTGCCGGTACTCCGCGGTCGCACGCCGACCGATTGGCGCACTTCGATGTACTACCGCTATTACCACGACCCTGGCGACCACAATACGCGGGCACACTACGGTGTCCGTACGCGCACGCACAAGCTGATCTACTTCTGGACCAAGGATCAATGGGAGCTGTTCGACCTGGTCAACGACCCGCACGAGCTCCACAACTTGTACGGTCAGCCCGGGCAGGACAAGCTGACGGCGACGCTGAAAGCCGAACTCACGAGGTTGAAACGAGATGTGCGAGATGACGATCAGCTCGCGAACGAGCAGTTGCCGAATGGCGTTGATGGCGCGGTGGCCAGGCTGAGGGGCAGGTGAGATTGCCGATCGCACTCGCCACCGTCGTGTTCGCGCGCGCGGTCGGGCACCTCTTGCCGAAGCCGGACGGACGCTAGATGTAAGATCGGCAAGTGTCTCCCATCATGAACCGCCGCGAGGCCATTGCCGCTCTCGCGTCTACTGCGACCCTTCCACTGCTGCAAGGCTGCGGCGAGTCGCCGTCGCCCGCATCAACCGCCGACCCTCGCAACACCGAGGCTGATGCCATCGCCTTGCTCGACCAGATCGCTGAGAGCTACGTACGCTTCGCGCCGGAAGGCGCCACGTCGCTCGGCGTCGACACCGGCGCAAGGGCCGCACTGCGATCGCAGCTGGCCGATCGATCGGCAGCGGGGCAGCAGAAGATCGCCGCCCAGGTCCGGCAGGATCTCGAGAGAGTCAAGGCGTTCGATGTCTCCGGATTGTCGTACCCCACGCGCACCAGCATCGAGGTCGTTCGAAGCGCCTATCAGCTCGCCTCCGATGGTTTCGCGCTGCCGTACGGCGACATCACCGTCGGCAGTTGGCGCAACACGCCGTACGTGGTGATCCAGAACGTCGGCGCGTATCTGGACATCCCGCGATTCCTCGACAGCGACCATCCGATCGAGAACGCCGCCGATGCCGATGCCTATCTCTCGCGGCTGCAGTCGTATGTGAAGCAGCTCGATGGCGAGCTCGAACGGATTCAGGCAGCCCGCGGCAAGGGATTGGTGCCCCCGGCATTCCTGATCGACAAGGCGTTGTCACAGATACGGCTGTCGGCCAGGAGCGCGCGCGACGGGGGCTCGCTCGTCGAATCGATCGAGCGGCGAACGAAGGCCAGGGTGATTGCCGGCAACTGGGCGGAACGGGCGCGCGCGATCGCGGAGAAGGAGATTGCGCCCGCGCTCGATCGCCAGATCGCCGAGCTCGAGGAGCAGCGCAAGGCCGCCAAGGACGACGCCGGCATGTGGGCACGGCCGAACGGCGACGAGTTCTACCGCTGGGCGCTCAGGGCGTCGACGACGACGACCATGACGCCGGATGACGTGCACGCAATGGGCCAGAGCGAGCTCGAGCGGCTGCACGCGGAGATGGACACGATCCTGAAGGGCATCGGCTTCAAGACGGGCACGGTGGGCGAGCGCATGCAAGCGCTGGCCAAGGATCGCCGTTATCAGTTCTCCGAAGGCGATAAGGGACGCCAGGAGATTCTCGCGTTCATCCAAGAGCGCCTGACATGGATCCGCGCGCAGCTGCCGCGCGCGTTCAACACGCAGGTCAATCCCAACATGGAAGTGAAGCGGTTGCCGCCTGAGGAAGAACCGGGTGCGCCCACGGCATACGGCGGCGCCGGATCGATCGACGGGAAAATTCCCGGCAAGTTCTGGATCAACCTGAAGTCGACGGATCTACACAACAAGTACAGCCTGGCCGACCTCGCATTTCACGAGTCGATCCCGGGCCACATCCTGCAGGGCGAATACACCCACAAGATGCCGCTGATTCGGCAGCTGCTCGCCTTCAACGCGTATTCGGAGGGCTGGGCCCTCTACGCGCAGCAGCTTGCCGCCGAGCTCGGCGCGTATGACAGTGATCCGGTCGGCCGGCTCGGTTACCTCCAGGCGATTTCCTTCCGGGCCTGCCGGCTCGTGGTCGACACCGGCATCCATGCGAAACGCTGGACGCGCGAGCAAGGCGTGAAGTTCTTCGTCGACGTGAACGGATCGAATCCGCTCGAAGTCGCCAGCGAAGTCGATCGCTACTGCTCGTGGCCCGGCCAGGCCTGCGGCTATAAGGTCGGACACAGCGAGATCAACCGCCAGCGCGAGAAGGCGAAGACGGCGCTCGGAGAGAAATACGACCTCAAAGCATTTGACGACAGCGTCGTCCTGGGCGGCAACGTGCCGCTCGACGTCCTGGCGAAAAATGTCGACGAATACATCCGGAGCACGAAGGGATAGCGTCTAAAATCCCACGGCATGACGGCCATCCATCGCCTAGCCACCGCATGCCTCGCGATTCTGCTCGGCGGTATCGGCACCGCCGGCCAGCCGGCCGCCAATGCGGTCACGCCCGGCGATCTCGTCGTCGATCCGCCGACGCTGATCAATCTCGGCTTCGAGTGGCTGATCGACGGCGACGCCAATCGCAATGCGAAGGTTGACGTCTCCTACCGCAAGGTCGGAGACAGCGCCTGGAAGACCGGAATGCCGCTGCTACGGCTGCACGGTGAACGCGTCACCCAGCCGAACGTGTTCGCGCTGACCTTGCCCAACATGTTCGCGGGCAGCATCCTCGATCTCGAGCCCGATACCGCGTACGAAGCGCGCTTCGTGCTGAGCGACCCGGATGGCGTAAACGGAGCGGCCGCGAATGCCACCAGGACGCTCACGGTGCGCACGCGTCCGGAACCGAAGCCCGCCGAGGGCGGCAAGGTCTATCACGTCTATCCGGTCGGCTACACGGGAGCGAAGACCGAGCCGTCGTTCACGGGCATCATGTGCGCCTACAACTACTACTGCGGCGCCGGCGATACCGCGCCGGGCGGGCGGCCGCGCGTCAAGCCGGGCGACACGATCCTCGTCCACGCCGGCACGTATGCGTATCGATACGAGCTGTACGCGAACCAGACGACGATCAACGCAACGACGACCTTCGAGGGGACCTACTACCTCACCGCTGATGGCACGCCGGAGAAGCCGATCGTCATCAAGGCCGCGGGCGATGGGGAAGTGATCATCGACGGGCGCAACAACTTCAATCTCTTCAACGTCAAGGCCGCGGACTACAACTACTTCGAAGGGATCACGTTCAGGAACACCAGCATCGCGATCTGGGCGGGCACGCAGTTCATCGCCGGCTCAAAAGGACTCACGGTGAAACGCTGTCGATTCGAACAGGTCGGCATGGGCGTGTTCACGAACTACTCGGGATCGAGCAACTTCTACATCGCCGACAGCGTGTTCCTCGGCCGGAACGACTCGAAGCACCTGATCGGCTGGAACGGCGCGTTCTGGGAGCAGTTCAACGGCGTCGAGGGCCAGGAGTATCCGCCGATCATGAAGTCGTACACGGGCATCCGCCTTTATGGGCCCGGGCACGTCGTCGCCTACAACTACGTCGCGGACTTTCACGACGGGGTCGACACCGAGATGTACGGGATGCCGGACGGCTCGCATCCGATCGACGGGCCGGCGTATCCGCCGCGCGAGTTCTGGGACCGGCGGCCGGTCGCGATCGACATCTACAACAACATCATCAGCAACGCGCACGACAACTCGATCGAGATGGACGGCAGCATGCACAACATCCGC
>AR_comb_assmDRAFT_10432227_pt1 | contig 10549 bp, 16 predicted proteins | sample ArasoioldDNA_FD_10543 | JGI IMG/M metagenome (IMG submission 10543) | reverse complement strand
GTCGGGTGTCGGGTGTCGGGTGTCGGGTGTCGGGTGTCGATTATCGCTTCAACGAGCGCCTGAAGGCCACGGTTCGCTCGACTTCGTCGTACCCGAGCGCGAGGTGCGCGGCAATGCTGCCGGCGTTGTCGATTTCCACGTCACTCGCGATTTCTGTGTAACCGAGCTCCAGCGCCCGGGCCTCGGCTGCCTCGACGAGCGCGCGTCCCACCCCGCGCCGCTGCCATGCCGGCTCGACGTACCAGCCCTCGATAAACGGCACGGGGGACGACAGGCAATCCGGCGCGTACTTGCGAAAGTCGAGCTCGAGAAATCCGATCAGCCCTTCGTCCGCTTCCGCGACCAGCACGATTGGACGATCGCCGGCAGTCGCGAAATGCTTCCCCGTTTCGACTTCGTGGTCCCAGAGCGATCCCGGCCACAGCGCGTTGCGCATGCGCACCCAACCGTCGCGATCGGCCTCGGCGATGTCTCGGATACGCACGGTTACAGGAGCTTGCTGGTGCTCACCGCCTGGCCGACGTGCCGTTGCGTGTGCTCGGCGCCGTGAAAGAGCAGGCCGATGACCGTGGATGGCAGTTTCGCCCGGCCGACCAGTCGCTGATCGGCCAGGGTCGCTTCACTCGTCTCGCGCAGCTGATCCAACGCTCGGACGACCGCGGCATCAAAGGCGGCGAGCAGATCGTCGGCCGTCAGGTCGGTATCGGGCGACGACTCCTGCGCCAGGATCTGCCGCTGGGCGTCCGACAGCATTGCGCCGCGCGCGTAGGTGAAGAGCCGGTCCAGGCTGCCGATGGCGTGAAGCACGTGGAACCCGATCGAGGCGGCGCCGTGGCTGCGCCAGATCCGCTCGGACGGCATCCCCGCCAGGAGCGTTTCGATCTCTTCCCGGCACTGCAGCAGGCTGTGCGCCGGCGGCTGCAATAGCGGCGGCACTCCCCCAACAGGACCCCGGAGCCAGACCTCGGGTTCAGTCATGAAGCGATCTTAGTCGGTTGCAAACACTTTCCGCTCCGTGTAGGCCGCGTGCCAACGACCGTCAGACTGCCGCTCGAGCACGTAGAAACCGTACCGGCCTTTACGCTCGAGTGTCGGAAAGGCGGCGAGGGTGGCCGTGCGCATTCCCCATAACTCCGCCGCAGGCCGGATCAATTCGAAGACTTCCATCGCTTCTGCCTCACGCCCCTGTAATTGGGCCTGCGGATTCGACGACACATACTCGAGCGCAAAGCAATCCTTTGCGGCGTCCCGCTCGTCATGCTCAATCCCCCACGCCAGATTGAACGAGGTCACCTTGACGGTCCGTCCCGATGGCAGCTTCTGATCGTGCCAGATCAGTCGACTCGTCCCGCCGCATCCGAACGTCAGGGCGAGGATGAACGTCACAACAAACGCGCCACATGGGACAGATTTCATAAGCTCCCCCGCTCCTCGCCCCTCGCCCTTCGCTCCTCGCGATCGCGCGAACGGACGAAATCCGCGATCTGCAGCTTACGCTCCTGCTTTCCGCGCTTCGATCTTCCGGATCGTCTCATTACCCGGGAGCAGCCGGGCCGACCCTGTCATCCTGTCGCCGTCCACGGTCAGCCGCCAGACGCTTTTCACGCGAGGCGAGCTGAACTCCGCCTTCCAGCACTCCTCGGTTTTGTCGTAGGCGACATCCATCTCCCCCATCGGCTCCCGCTTGCCGTTGACCACCTTGTCGGCGGCCCAGTGAACCGTGCCCGGTTTCACACCCTTGGTGAATTCGTAGACGACCACTTCGTCGTTGCACGCTGGCGCTGCCACGCGATCCGTACACGTCGAAGTCCCGCGCCAGGTCCCCAGCAATTGCGTCGGTGACGGCGCGCTGGACTGCACCATCAGAAAGCTCGCCAGCAGCCACAGATGAACACAGATGGACACAGATACTCCTGTTCTATGCGGGCGCGATTCGAATGAAGTCGACCGCCGGTCTTTCCAGCCACGCCGTCAATCGCATCACGCCGGGGAACGCCGTGCGCCCACCGCGTGCGAGGCCCGGATCATACGTTTACCGAGAACATTGGGTTTCGGGTATCGGGTATCGGGTATCGGATATCGGGTATCGGGCTGGAGGGCATGCTTCCTGCTCAGTTACTGGCAGCTCTCCCGGCACACTCCCTTTTTTCAAGGGCTTAGCCCCCGGCCTGCACACGGTTTGGAGCGCGCGGTTACGAAAGTGGGGGCGCGCGGAGTCTCAACGTGATGTTTCTGTTCGCCCTGGTCGTCGTCGGCAGCTTCGCCGTTTACTGCCTGAAGCCCGAGGAGCGCGTACGCATCCTGCAGGCCGCCCTGCGCGTGGTGCGAGGGGCGTTCGACACCGTCCAGAAACGCCAGCGCAAGTCCGACGAGTTTCGCGACGCGCTGGCGGCGAGGACACGGCGCCCGTTCCTCACCGCGACGCTTGTCGCCTACAACCTCGCGATGTTCGCGTTCATGGCGTGGGCCCCGGGCAGCATCGGAGATTCCGACACGCTGCTCCGGTGGGGCGCGAGCGTCGGCCCGATTACCGCGAACGGCCAGTGGTGGCGGCTCGTCACCGCGACCTTCGTGCACGCGGGTGTCATCGCGCTGATCGTCGATCTCGTCGCGTTCACGCAAGTGGGCTTGCTCGTCGAGAGGATGTTCGGCCCCGTGGCGCTGGCGGTGATCTACGTGGGTGCGGCGGCGTTCTCAGGCGCCATCTGCCTGTGGTCGGAACCGCTCGCCGTCACCAGCGGCGCATCCGGCGCGGTGTTCGGCATCTACGGGCTGCTCGTCGCTTTCGTCGTCCGCGCGACATGGCAGCGTTCGCCGTCGAGGATCCCGCTGCGCGTGTTGCGGAGCCTGGTGCCCGCCGCGGCGATCTTCATCGGGTACTACATGGCCGCGGGCGGACCACGGTGGTCCGCCGGTATGGCGGCGTTCGTCGTGGCATTCGCGGTGGGACTGGCGCTGACGCGCAACGTCGAGGAACGCAGGCCCGGGACGCCTCGTGTCCTCTGGCTGGCGACGACACCGCTGTCGTTCGCGATGATGCTGGTGGCGCCGCTCAACGGCATGACCGACGTGCGGGCGGAAGTCGCCAACCTGGTCGCCGTAGACTCGCAGACCAGCGCGATCTACCTGGCCGCCACCGAGCAGTTCAAGCGCGGCGCCCTGAATGCGGATTCCCTGGCGCTCCTCATCGAGCGCAGCATCGTTCCGAAGCTCGAGGCCGGAAAGGCGCGGCTGAACGCCGTGGGCGGCGTGCCGCAACAGCAGCGCCGGCTCGTCGATGGAGCCAACGCGTACGTCCGCCTGCGGTGCGAGAGCTGGACGCTGCGCGCGACGGCGCTGCACAAGGCGAACATGCGGCTCCTGCGAGACGCCGATTCGAAGGAACGCCAGTCGCTCGACGCGCTCGAAAAAATCAAGCTCGGGCTGTAAGCGCACGCGCGAACCGCTGATCGCGCTTGCGCAAAGCCTTGGCGCGCGCCGAGATCCCCTCGTTGTTCTCGATGTCCGGTGAGGCGCCATGGCGGACGAGCCAGGCGAGCAGGGCCGGATCGAACTCCTTTTCGACACCATGGTACAGGGCCGTGCGCCCCTTCGTGTCCTGCGCATTGACGTCCGCCCCGCGAGTGACGAGAAACTTCGCCGCGTCGAAGCGCTTCCAACACCAGTTCGCCAGAAAGGGTGTGGCGCCGACCACGATTTCCGGATCGGCACCGGCGTCCAGGAGCGCGCCGAGGATGTCGAGGTCCTCCCACCACCCCGCGGCAAACAGTCCGCCGCCCGGCGCGGCGTGAATATCGGCGCCGCGACCGAGCAGATACTTCACGAGATCGATGTTGCGGGCGCGGGCGACGGCTTCGAACAGCGCCGTGCAGCGATCACGCCCGTAGGGCTCGTCGATGGGAAGACCGCGGTCGAGCAGCAGTCCGGCCATCTTCAGCTGGGTCGCTTTCGTCCTGGTCGTGGATGAACGGGCCATGCACGCGAGATGGAGGAGATTGCGCCCGCTGGGATCGATGGTCTTCAACAGCGCGGGCGCGGCGTCCAGCATGGCCGCGGCGGCTTCGACATCCAGCCCCCTGACGGCCGCGATCAGCCCGGTCTTCGATGCGCGCATGACAGCCGCTCAGGCGTAGTCGAAGCGTCCGAATGCCGCGTACTGACCCGAATGGTCGTAGCCGAGGTCGCTCACCTGGAACACCGAGGAGCGTGCCATCCCGCCACGCTTGACCACGAGGCCCTCGGGCAGCACGACCTCGGGATGCACTTCGGCCTGCGTAACCGGGTTTCGGATCGTGTCGAACTCGATCTTCACGACGTTGCCGATCCGCGCGTGCGAGGCGTGGTCGGCGATGCGGACGTCGAACGGCGCGGCGATCGGGGCAGCGAGCTGGTAAGTCTTGATGAACAGGCCCCACGGCCCGCCCACTTCGCCGCGGACGATGCGGGTCAAGGCGCCGAGCTGCGCGTCAGTGGCCCGGGCGTCGATGTACGACGTCGCCTGGCCTCCTCCTTCGTGGATGGCGCCCGGCCACTTCGCGAAGAGCGCAGTGCCGAGGCCGCTGACGTCCACGTCGTCCAACCGCCCTTTCTCGATCATCCAGACCCAGCCGCCCTGGCAGAACCCACGGCTCGGCCGCGCGTTGAAGTTGCAAGGGCAGCCGTAATCACAGTTGCACGCGATGAGGACGTCGCCGCTGACGTGGAATGCCATCGGGCCTCCTTCGGACCGTCCGCGATCATACAATTTCACCCAATGCCCGCGCGCCTGTGGCCGGTCGCAGCCTTTCTGCTACTCGTTCCCCTGGTCTGCTGGGCGTGGATTGTCGTCCTGTCACGAGACATGTACGGTCCCATGACGGGTGCCAGTGCCTGGATGATGACGGCTCGCTGGGACGTGCCGCATCTCGTCCTGCTCTGGGCCATGTGGGCGGTCATGATGACGGGCATGATGCTGCCGTCGGCGGCGCCGATGATCGTGCTGGCTGGCGATGGCGCCAGGCCCTACTTCCTGGCGCTCGGCTACGTCGCCATCTGGGTCGCCTTCAGCGTCGGCGCGACAGCGCTCCAGTGGCTGCTGATGCGCGCGCTGATCCTCACGCCGATGATGGAAGTGTCCGGCCCGGCGGGCGGCGCGGTGTTGCTGGCGATTGCCGGCATCTACCAGTGGACGCCGATGAAGGGCGCGTGCCTGACCACGTGCCAGTCGCCGATGGCATTCATCACCCGACGCTGGCGAAGCGGGAATGCGGGCGCCTTCAAAATGGGCGTCGAGCACGGTCTGTACTGCGTCGGGTGCTGCTGGGCGCTCATGCTGCTGTTGTTTGCCGGCGGCGTCATGAACCTCGCGGTCATCGCGGCGCTGACGGTGTTCGTCTCGATCGAGAAGCTGACGCCCATCGGAACGATGGGCGCCCGAATCAGTGGCGTGCTCTTGATCGCGTGCGCGGCGTGGATGTTGTTCGCCGGGGCGTGAGACGGCCTACTCGCCGGGGAACGGATCCTCGTCGGCGGTCGGTCCGTAGACCGAAGGCACGGGAACGTCGAGCAGCCGCAGGTAGACGAGCAGCTGCCCGCGATGGTGGTACCAGTGGTTCAGCATCACCGCGCGCGCAAACGCCGCACGCGGCATCGCCATCAGCTCCCGCCCGCCGGACGTCAGGCGCCACGTGGCCGTCATCGCCTGGTCATCCATGCCGCCCAGGTGTTCCTTTGCCTTGGCCACGCTCGAATCGAGGGCCGGCACCAGCTCCGCCGCGGCGGCCGCTTCCGGCTGGACGAACCGGGGCCGCTCCATCGAATCACGCGCCGCGAATTCGGCGACCAGCCCTGGAACCATGGCGACGTGAAGCGCCAGCTGGCCAAGCGACATCGATTTCGGATGCGGTTTCCAGGCGAGATGCGCGTGCGGCACGCGCTCGAGCACACGCCTGGTCGTCTGCGCTTCGTGTTCGAGCTCAGACAGCAATGCGTTGGCGATCGACATGGCGGTCCTACTTTCCTTCAGCCGCGGCGCGGACGCGCGCGTGCAGCGCGGCCCAGCCGGCGCCCATTTGCGGCCGGTGATCCTCGGGGAGCAGCCCGACAACGGTGTGCGTGAATGTGATGACGGTCGTCCCGTCGGACTCGCTGAGGCGGTACATCAGGTTTGACGTCGCACCCGTAGACATGAACAGCGGACCCCAGATTTCCAGCAGCACGGGGCGCTTGATGCTCTGGACGAATCCCCACAGGTGCCCGTTCTCGCCGCCGAGGTCCCTGAACCAGCGGCCACCGGGGCGCGGCTCGATCACCATTGGCAGCGGCCTGCCGTCCGGCGATTGGTTGCGGGCGCCCATTTCGGCGAGCAGCGACTCGAACGTTTTCTCGAGCGACGCGCGCACTCTGATCTCTTCCCGGATCGTGAACGTTTCGTTCACGGCGGCCATGGTGGTCATCGGTCCTCCTCGGCGTGTGCCTTGATGCGGCGCAGCTGTCCGCGCCAGTGGCGCTCGAACAGCGCGACCCAGTCGTGAATCGTCCGTAGGGGTTCGGGATTGACCCGAACCATCGTCCGGCGGCCGTCGCGCCTCACGCTGACGAGCCCGACATCCCGGAGCACCTGGAGGTGCTTCGACACCGACGGCTGCCCCAGCTCGAGGGCGTCCACGATGTCACTGACCGACCGTTCGTCGGCGGCCAGGAATTCAAGGATGTGCCGCCGCCGGGGCTCGGCGATGGCGTTGAAGGGATCGGAGGTCGTCGAGGCGCGTGCCACGCCTTAGTTATACATTCCGATATAGGAATATGTCAACTGGTCAACTCTTGCGCGGTCCGCCGCGCGCTTCGGCGTCGGCGAGCCAGCCGCGGCGCAGGGAGTCAGGAGGCACGCTGGAGAGATACGGCTTGAGATCGAGGATTGGTGTGCGGTCGAGCATGTCCACGCCGGAGACACGGAGCCGGCGGCCGGCCCGTCCGAGCAGTTCGACCACGGTGAGGCCGATCGCATTCGGCCGCTGCGGCGAGCGCGTCGCGAACACGCCATGCGGGCGATCGTCGGCAGGCGGATACGCGATCAGCTCCATTCCCTGCACACGATCGAATACCCAGATCACGTAAAGGTGGGAGAAACCCTCGATATCGGCCAGGCCAGGTTCGTACGCTTCGTCGATCTCGATCACGCCGGCCTTGCGATGCTCGGCGCCGAGTCCCTTGGGAATCTGCGCGGCGTCCGTGTAGGGCGTCCTGACGAATCCAATTGGATTGAACGAATAACTCAACGTGCGCTCCTCTCACCGCGGGCGATTCTGGGTATGAAGCCGGCGAAGTCTTGCCTGCCCGAAGGATCCACCGACTTCACGAACGAGTATTGCGTCTTGATGTGCGCGTAGCCGAGCCGCTCGTAAAACCGGTGCGCTTTCGTCCGGGCGGCACTCGACCACAGGCGCACGACCCGGCAGCCTTGCGTCGTCGCCCACTGCTCGGCCGCGGCCATCAGCGCGCGGCCGATGCCCGCGTTCCGAACGGACCTGTCCACAACGAGTCCCGCGACAACGACGAACGGGCCGGTCTCGATGTAATCGGAGACAACGGCATGGAGCCAGGCGACGGTGCGTCCGTCGATCTCCGCCACCATGAATCGGTGATCCTGGCGTTGCAGAATGCGCTCGAGGCGCTCGCGGACCGTAGCTGCATCCACGTCGTAGCCCAGTTGCGCCGTCAATTCGACAATGCGATCGACATCGTCGAGGCGGGCGATCCGAACGATGGCCTTCATGCGATCCATTATGCGCGGCCGCGGCGCTGGCGCAGGACTTCGTACAAGGCGATGCCGACGCTCGTCGACAGGTTCAGCGAACGAACGCGGGAAGACTCGATAGGCAGGTCCGGCCGGCATTGCCCGTGTTCCAGCGGGTGGACGAGGACCACATGAATCGCCACGAGATCATTCTGACTCAGCCGCCGATCGCGATCGGATGCTTCGGCTGATACAGGCCGAGCGTGTCGCCGCTGGGAAGCGAGATCTGGGTCACCCGTCCCCACGGCTGCTCCGACACCGGCGTCGTGCGCACCCCCTTGGCTTGCAGGTTGCGAATGGTGGCGTCGATGTCATCGCACATCAGGTACAGCTCGTGGTGTTCCTCGTCCTCCGCCGGATGGACGGCGAGCTCTGCCGGCGGGGCGGCGAAAATCAGCCACCCGTGGCCCGCGTCAACGGAACGGAAGCCGAGCACATCGCGGAAGAACGCGCGCGTTTCGTCCGCTTTTTTCGAATACAGCAAGGCATGCATGCCGATGATGGCCATGGCGCTCCTTTTCAATCAAAGGGCTTCTCAGGCACCCGGGAACTGGCGTAGCATACGCGCGACGTGATGCATCCGCGCGAAGGAGTTCGCCGTCTGCTCGTTGCGTCGGCGCTGGCCGCATCTGGCTGGACCATGTCCAGTGCGGCGAGCGCGAGCCGGCCCGATCTGCCTTCTCTCGTCGCCGGCGTCGGTGCCCGCCTCTCCGAATACTACCGTCACGCGCAGCAGCTCGTCTGTCTCGAACGTTCAACCGTAGTCCCCATCGATTCGGGGTGGAGGCTCGATGGATTCAGCCGCACGGTGGAATCCGAGTTGCGCCTGGACATCGACGAGGCGGAGACCGTCCGGGAACCGCGCGTGACCCGCGAGATTCGCCGTGTCAACGGACGCGAACCGCGCGAGCGCGATCGCAAGAACCGCTCGGGATGCACCGATCCAACGCCCTTGTCACCAGAACCCCTGGCGTTCCTGCTGCCCGAACATCGCGACGAGTACGTCTTCACGGCCGCGCGCGATGTCACCGAACGCAATCGCGCCGCGGTCGCAATCGACTTTTCGTCCGCGAAGAGAAACGGCCATCCTGAACTGGTTGAAGACGAGTACGGCCACGACGACTGCTTCGACTGGAAAGGCCCGGTCGCGATCACCGGACGGGTGTGGGTGGACGCCAGCACGCTGGACGTGCTCCGGCTCGAGCGGCGCGTCGCGGGCCCGACCGACGTCCGCGTGCCCATGCCGCTCCAGCGACGGTATCTGTTCACGCCGTGGTTGACGCTGGATCGTGATGACCTCACGCTTCGCTACAAGGAGGTCGCCTTTACCGATCCCGACGAGACCGTCCTGTTGCCTGAGTCGATGGATTCCCTGACCGTCTTTCGCGGCGGTCTGCAGTCGATGCGCCGGACGCAGGTTTTCAGCGACTACCGCCGCTTCCTCACCAAGGGCCGCATCATCAAGTAGTCCGGTATCATCGGAGCGTGGGTAACCTCGTCCGGTCAGGACAACCACGTGAAGAGGGAGACCTCGAGAACCGCCTCGCCGAAATAGAAGCGGCGCTGACGGAGCGCGCCAAGGACGTCGAACGCGCGCGGACCGATATCGCCACCTTCCGCATCCGCTACCGCAAGGAAGTCGGTCTGTTGCACGAGGAGCTCGACGAACTGGAGCGCGCGATCGCCGAACTCGAGCTCGGTGAAATCTCCAGGCGTCTCGACGAAGATGGCGAAGCTGCAGGAACTTCAGCAGGACCCGGGGCGCAGTCCGCTCCGCGCCTGACGTCCGACGTGGTGCGCCGGCTGTTCCGCGACGTGGCGAAGATCATCCACCCCGATCTCGCTGACGACGATCATTCGCGGAATCGCCGTCACGCCTTGATGATCGAGGCCAACCGGGCCTACGCGATCGGCGATGAAGAACGGCTTCGGCGGATCCTGGCAGCCTGGGAGAACAGCCCCGAGTCTGTGCAGGGCAGCGATCCTGAGGCCGCGCGATTGCGCCTGGCCCGCCAGATCTCGCAGATGGAGGAACAACTCGATCTCTACACGCGCGAGCTGGACGAACTGAAAGCGTCGCCGCTCTGGCAGCTCAAGTCGATGGTCGACGAGGCCGCACGTCGCGGGAAGGATCTCGTCGCCGACATGGTCCGCCGGCTCAAACGCGACATCATTGCCGCGCGCAACCGGCTCGACGCGATGCGATGGAATCCGTAGTGGAAAACGCTACAGGTAGCTGAGCCACGGATCGCGCCGACGCGCCTTCAGCGCCGCGAACCACGCGCACAACGGATAGATACCAATTACGACGCTCATCCACGCCAGGTACACCACCGGCAGTGTGAATCCCCACCCGGGCGGCGGCGTGAATGGATAGTTCCCGAGGTCCGGCGACTCGAACATCCAGTGCGCGGACCCGTACTTCACGAAGCAGATGACAACAGCGGCGACATGCAGCAGGGCGAAGTGCACCACGTAATAGAACAGCGGAACACGCCCGAACACGAGGAGTGGTCGCTGCCAGTTCGCGGACGGCCGTTCCGCCCAGGCCAAAGCGAGTAACGCGGGCCCGAGCGTCATAAGGAGGAACGCCAGCGACGGCGGATACTTCGTCGTGTTCAGGAACGACAACCCGGTGAAGAGCGCCGCAGCTTGGCTTTTCCACGGCACCGGATCACCGTAGAGGTTCAATCCGCGGATCACGACGAACCCGATCGTGAGCGCGACGCCGGTTCGAATCAGCAGCCGCCTTCGACGGTCCGCGGGCCAGGTGTA
>AR_comb_assmDRAFT_10578959_pt1 | contig 10551 bp, 4 predicted proteins | sample ArasoioldDNA_FD_10543 | JGI IMG/M metagenome (IMG submission 10543) | reverse complement strand
AAGCGCTTGTTGATTATGCCAAACAAAAGCAAAAGGCAAGTGGCGTAAAATTATTATGGGGAACTGCAAATTTATTTTCAAACAGGAGATATATGAATGGTGCTTCTACCAATCCTGATTTTCACGTACTCACACATGCAGCAGCACAGGTGAAAGCAGCATTGGATGCAACCATTGCGTTGGATGGGGAGAACTATGTGTTCTGGGGTGGGAGAGAGGGTTATATGAGTCTACTGAACACCAATATGAAACGTGAACAGGAACATCTTGCGATGTTCTTACACAAATCAAAAGATTATGCACGTAAGCAAGGGTTTAAAGGAATATTTTTTATTGAACCAAAACCATGCGAGCCAACAAAACATCAATACGATTATGATTCAGCGACTGTAATTAGTTTTCTGCGGCAGTTTGACCTGATGAATGATTTTAAATTAAATGTTGAAGTGAATCATGCAACACTGGCTGGTCACACATTTACACATGAGGTACAGGTTGCTGCCGATGCGGGTTTGCTTGGAAGCATTGATGCCAATCGCGGTGATTATCAAAATGGATGGGACACAGATCAATTTCCGAATAATATCAATGAGTTGACCGAAGCAATGCTCATCATTCTTGAGGCTGGTGGATTTGCAGGAGGCGGCATTAACTTCGATGCGAAGATCAGGAGAAACTCAACTGACATGGAAGATTTGTTTTACGCGCATATTGGTGGCATGGATACATTTGCAAGAGCATTGGTCACTGCTGATAAAATTCTGCAGGACGGTGAATACACCAAATTCAGAAAAGAGCGTTATAAATCTTTCGATAGTGGCAAAGGAAAAGAATATGAAGCAGGAAAGTTATCGCTCGAAGACCTGAGACAATATGCAATAGATAATGGTGAACCCGAAACAAGAAGTGGAAGACAGGAATACCTTGAGAATTTGGTCAACAGGTTTATATAGAAGCCCCACCGAGAGGTTGTCTCAAAGTCCATCATTGCGAACGAAGTGAAGCAATCTTAAAAAATTAATTACTCGTTATTAAAAGATTGCTTAGGTCGTTCCTCCCTCGCAATGACGATATTTGAACTTTTGAGGCAGCCTCTCTCAAGAAATGGGGCGAAATGTTGTAATAAAAAATACTTGAATTGAGGAAAGAATCGTATCCTCACGGCTTTTCAAACTTTAAACTGCTTCTTTTTCCATTTTGATCGATCAATAGATAATAAGCTCCTGCCGGCAGCATTTTTACATTCACATTATTATTTGTATTATTGTTTTTTTGTAATGTTCTTCCTGTGTTGTCAATAATTGAAATGGTAGCGCGTGTTGTAATGTCAAGACCTGTTATATGTATATAATCAGTTGAGGGATTTGGAAAAATTTTTACCCGTGAATTTGTATTGATTGTTATATCAGATTGAGTCGATGAGGTTTCAGAAACGTTATCGCCATTAAACCTCGCCAGTGCAAACTCACTAAAATCTTCAAATACATAACCTCCTGCCACAATTTTGCCGTCCTTTTGTAAGGCAATTGAAGTTCCATATGATGAATAAATGAATTGAGCTTTTGCCAAACCATTATTTCCAAAAGATTTGTCTTTAGACCCATCTGTATTGAATCTTATTACAGCAAAATCACTATGGGAGTTGCGACCGGCAACAATAATTTTCCCATCTGGCTGAAGAGCTATTGCACTTGCCTCATCGTCAGCGGTTTTATCAGTATTAGTTATTACTTTTCCATCACCGTTAAAGGTTTTATCCAGGGTCCCATTTTTATTATATCTTACAACAGCAATTTGAAAGCGTGTCGCATCAGGCCTGATGGTACCGCAAACAAGGATTTTGCCATCCGTCTGAATGACCATAGAAGAAGGAAAATCATCAGAGTTAGCAACATCTGTAAATACCCTGCCCAATGTTCCAAAAGTTTTGTCCACTGCGCCATTTGGTTTGTATCGCACCAAAGCAAAATCGTAAGAGCCATTATTACCGGTTACCCTGCCTGCTACCATAATTTCTCCACCTGGCAAAATAGCTACTGATATGGCAAGAGCACCGTCGTTGCCATTTGCAATCGTGGTAACTTTACCATCATCTCCAAATGTAGAGTCAAGTGTTCCATCTTTGTTGTAACGTGCAAGAGCAAAACTTTTGGAATTTTTCCCGCTGCCTGCAACTACGATCTTACCATCCTTTTGAATAGCCACTGTGTATGCAAAATCATATGAATTTTGAAAATCAGTTCTTACGATTCCATTGTTTCCAAAGTTTTCGTCAGTAGTACCGTCACTGTTACAACGCAGGAGAAGAAAATCAGATTTTGGTCCTGCATAAGAAGTTCCTGCCAAAAGAATTTTTCCATCCGCTTGTATTTTAACGTCCGATACAACATTGTCGTCAGAGGGTAACGTTGGTATAACTTTACCCTCGTCTCCAAAACTTTTATCAAGCCTGCCATTGGTATTGTAACGTACAATTGCAATTTCGTTGTAATTAAATCTGTCGAAATCATATAAATTCCCCACAGCAACAATCTTTCCGTCGCTTTGAAGAGCAATAGCGGCTATATCCTGATCTGGCGCAACCCCAATATTAGTGATAACCTTGCCATTGGCGCTGAATGTAGGATCTAATGTTCCCGGTTGAGCAAAAGTTAAGCTGGCATTACATAAGAACGAGCATACTAGTAATGTAATAGTTGATTTCATAGAAGTAGTTTTGAAGTTGAATAATTAATTTTTTACGAGGCATGAATGTGTTTCTGCAGTTTTGGTTAACATGATCTGAAACAGAAGAATGAATATACATTTTATAAATGACAAAGTCAATACCATGAATAAAGGAACAGGGAAGCTGATGGTGATAGAATCCCTCAGTTTCGAAACTATGAAATTTATTTTTACTTCATCAGCACCATATGCTTTGTGCGATCATTTTTCCATCAAATAAAAGAATAATTGTTGTATAGTTAATAGTTATGGTATGATTGAATGGATTTGGGATGTTTTGTTTAAGTGATGGGCTTGACACGTTTATCAATTGTTTATGCTTTATTCAATGAAGAAGTTTTTCCCGCAATCAAAGTTTTTTCAACAGGTATGGTGCCGTAAACAGTTTTTAGTGAAGCAACACCTTGCTTAAGACTCACGGTCCCAAAACCTGTTTCCGCAGAAAGGAAACTTGTAAAGTCGCCAATATTTGAATCTATGTATAATGTTTTGTCAACAGCATCATAACGAACTCCTGTTAACGCCTGCAGGTATCCATAACTTGAAAGCGCACGGGCATACCAATGACCACATTCATATTCATTGAAAGGATTTCTTATGCGACCATCATAACGGTTCCGTGATACCCGCACAATTTCAAGACCTTCTTTCACATGGCCCATCAGAATTAGATGAGATGCTACCTGGTGTTCAATTCCTGTCCACACCTCATCACTATACACAAAGGGCAGAGAAAGTTTTCCGCCTTTTGGCCATGAACATAACAACAATCCGCCCTCGTCACCCAAAGCATAAGAAGGTCGTTGAGGATTTGCGTGGTCACTCAAATTCTTTTCTAAATTATATTTATGAATTGCAAGCAGATGAGTTTTTATTTTTTCTTTATCGATTGGATCATCCAAACCACACATACGAGCGATCCATGCACCGAGCACACCATCAGATAGACATCCTTTGCCATATTGATATTTTGGTCCTTCTTTTTCAAGCAACTCTATTGCTTCTTTTGAATATTCACCGCCAAAAGATTTTTTTGCCGCTTCAGCAGGATTGGGTGCATTCAATCCCGTGAATTGTATCTTTTGAATAAAATATTCGCTGTCATACAATTCAGCTTCGATAAATTTTTTTCCTTTCTCCGCAAGCTGTTCATATATACTTACATCCTGTTGCAAAAATTTTCCCATTGCAGTGATGGCATTCAATGCACCAATATAGAAACTGCAATGCATTCCATCCGGCCCCCAGAATTCAATATCATAAGTATTGTGATGCGGTTCTTCTATCACACCTTTATTTTTCGGATCCCATGTGCGAATGCAGTAATCCATACTCACTTTTACCATCGGGTACATTTTTTTCAACCACTCATTATCACCACTGATACGCCACTCACGGTATACTTTCATAATGCCCCCTAGTTGCCCGTCACATGCTGCATGGAAAGTATGATCAGCGGGACGAATCGGCAGCGTGGCCCTGAAGTTTTGATGACCTTCTGCATTCTGGCTTTCACAAAATTCTGTGTGACGTAAACTTCTTTCCAATGCAGGAAAAAGATGTGAGATGGCCTGTGCATAATTCCATACGTGTGTACATGAACCATGACAGCAACCCTCCTCATCGGCGCATCCTTCAAAACTCCATAGCCGTCCATCATATTGCCGCATTATAGTAGGAGATTTTAAAATAGTAAGATTGGCAGCAACAGCTTCAACAATCTCCGGCGGTAATGTGCTTGAATAAAATGCATCTTTAAAGAGCGTTGATTTTTTGAAAAGCTCATTATAATTTTCAAGCCAATACTTGCTCACTTCTTCAACATTGTTGAATTTGCTGCTGTACCAGGGTTTGTAAAATTTTCCATCAAAATTTTTATCGTACTTGTCAAGATTCAACACATCAGGCGATGCACAGCAGCCTGATGCAGGATCACAATTTTCTTTTTTTTCACCCAATGTACCTATAGTAAAATCAGTGTCGGGCATATACCATGCCATCATCACATTGATAATTTTTTCTTTTCCCGCAGCAAGTGTGAAGGGCACATATAATGATGCGCCCGGTGCACCAGCGTCAACAGGATCAACACTTTTTGCTTCTCCATTTTTTACAGCATTCCATGCCATCGTTAAGGGATCCCACCATCCACCGCGAAACCAGCAGTAATCAACAACCGTAGAGGAGTCATCCGTAAATATGGCAAAATCACTTTTAAATGGGTTGTCTTTTGTTCCATCCTCCGTGAGTATAAAACCATTTTCCATTTTATTGATCGAGTTTTTTCCATTTTCAATTCTTAAAAAATTTTTTGCGTTGAAAGAAAATACAGCATCAACACTTGCGGTTCCGGTATTCATAATTTTATATTCCAACGCGCCAACGGGCAGACTTGAATTATCATCGTCAGTTGGTATAAAAGGACTCCAGCCTGTTATTTCGACGCGAATAGGCAGTTCATTGTCAGTAAGATCAATAAAGCCAAAAGGAAATCTTGCTTTAAACACAGCATTATGAAAGCGCGGTAAACCTGTGGTGGAACCCGCGAGGCCGTTGCCTGCACCTGCCTGTCCAAATTTCTTCCAGTCCGGCACCCGGCCCTCAAGAATTTTCGCCCCGTTTTTCAAACCTTTAATTGAAATGGCTGCAAACATTCCGGGCTCATTAAAAATTTCCGGCCTGTGCCTTACCGACATATGTGAAACAACACCCGTGCCTTCCATGCAAAACATTCCTGCACCCATACCACCAATTGGAAGGGCCACACGGTTTAAATATTCGCCTGTGTATGTCCCGTTATAATCGTGTTTCGAGGGAATCTTCTCAGCATCATTCTCATTGAAATTATTTTCTGTGTTTCCTTCTTCAGCGAACAAAGAAGAAGGAATCACAGAAGCAGTTAGACTTCCTACACTTAGGTTCTTAATAAATTTTCGGCGACCGGATTTATTTTTCATAAGCAGTTTTGTTAGCGTAATAAAACTTATCGCAATGGTAAGATTTATAAGACAAGATAAACACTATGACGATTCAATCAAAAATTGAGATGAATATTAAGGGAATAAGTATTTGGTAAACGCGTGAATTAAGGAGCCCAATCTCAAGCTTCTCAACAACATTTTTTCATCAGTTGTATTGTGCATACCGGGCTTATCAATTTGCTTAAATGTCAGCACGCGAAAAAATGTTTTTTTAAAAAACATTTAATTAATTTCTTTTTCAAATAAAAATATTCTTACTTTATATTGAGATTAATCCTTAATCGAAACCTCCAATAGCCATAACCGAAATACCAAAACTTTATAACGAAATATCTTCCGGTTAATCCAATTACCTGTGATCGCTTTTTATCGTACCCACAAATACAGTTCTTACCGACAATGGATTGAATTGCTTGCCAGGAATTAGCCACGACTGAATATTATAAAATTATTCAAATAGCCTTCGCATGTTTTGTTGTGAACGTTTGAAGATTGGAATTGATCCGATCATTGTCGGCAATTTTTTTTAACCTTATTTCATCACTTTAAACTGTCCTTATGAACCCACCACAACAGGTTCAGAATTAAAGTCTTTCTTCTCACGGCCGTAAGGGAGTCTTACAATCGCACAATTTCCAAACCTATTTTCATAATTTATAAAAAGCTATCTATGCACAAATTTGCGAATTAATCTCTCTTTTCAAGAAGGGGGCGCCCGTACCATCCCAGGTTGATTTCCCCGAAATTATTTTTCATCACTTTTTTAAAATAACGTGCATAACGCAAATGAAATTTAAAACTTACACTTTGCCCTTTTCAAAACTTTAACGAGTCAGTTAACTCTAAAAATTTTATTTTATGATTACATTTAATCAAACCAGCATCTACAGTCCCTTTTAAAAAAATGGTTAGACAAGTTGTCTTATTTTTTAACTCTCATTTTCTTCGGCCTTCTTTCGACTGCTCTTTATGCTAAAACTGTAACCTGCGAAATAAATTTTCCAAATCCATTGCCAGCATGCGGGTCTACTGGTAATCAGCTATGTGCTACTACAACGGGAACAATAATATCTTACCAATGGTCGGTAAGCGGCACAGGATGGGCGATCACGGGGGGCCAGGGAACAGCATGTATTACTTATACTGCCGGAGCAAGCGGCACAACAGGCGGCTTTACTTTAAAAGTGACAAATAGTGCTTATAATAAGCATACATGTTATGTAAGCTTCGGTTGCGAAACAAGTGGGCCCAAAGAAGGTTGTACCCCAGGATTCTGGAAGAATTCACGAACCTATTGGAATCAGGCAACTGATAACGTATCGTCTTGTATTGCCGGTGCTCTAAGTTCTCCATATAATGGTAATGGCACTACAAGTGCTTTATTCAGAACTACCTTTGGTTTAACCTCTGCGCAAATGACAGCTGTTGGATTAAACCCAGATCTTACATTGCTTCAGGCTATTAACACAGGCGGCGGCGGATGCTTCAAATTGTTACGTCATTCAGTAGCTGCTTTACTTAGCTCTTGCGGATTAACCTCATATACATATACAACCGCACAGGTTTTGACAATGACACATAATGCCATCGTTAATCATGCTTGCGAACCAACGGCCAGTAATCTTGCTGCAGCTAATGAAACAGGTAAATGTCCTTTGAAGGCTGATGGAAATGATGATAAGCTAATTACCAGCAGTGAGTCGTCGTCAATACAGACTCCTTCCGGACAAGTTGGAAATAAGGTAATCCAAGCTTATCCAAATCCATATTTGAGCGAAATAAATTTCAGTATTAAATCGCCCATATCAGGAAAAGCGACTCTTGAAATTTATAGTGTTGTCGGTCAAAAACTAGCAGTAGTTTTTGATGGAAAAGTTGATGCAGGTACTTCCTACACGTTTAAGTACAAAGTGCCTGCTGCAAACCAGGTTACACTTGTTTATAACTTTACTGTCGGTAATAAGACCTACCAATGGTATCGTAGTACCTCGTAAGTAGATGCTCGAACCTTAAAAAATATAGCTAACAAAAAAGCGTCCTCCAAAGGGGGGACGCTTTTACTTTTACGTTAACTTTTGATGCGAAAGCTTATATTTTATCCAGCTACTTTTATTGATCTTCACAAATATTATCAGTTCGATATCACTTCTTTTATCACTGTTTTGATAAATGTTAGAAACATGAAATGGTTTTGTTTATAACGTTTAAATATTTGTGCATAACCTCGTGCAAAACCGCTGTATAATGCGTGTATAACAAGGCGAAGAAAAATTTGGAATCCGCTAATGTGCAATTGTATCTTGGCTTTGCAATTGAAAAGCAAAAATCCTTAAACAAGATGATTGCCGTTCAAGTGAGAAGTAACTATCCTTAATAAGATGATTGCGACTCAACAAAAGCATCGGGTATGTAAAAAAGCTGGTTTCGGCCAGGGGAAATACAAAGCTTGATGCTTTTTTGTTTTTGTACAGTTCTAAAATTTCTATCCAACAAGATAGAATCCATGCATGAAACCTATGCACAAACCGGATGAAAAAATCAGGATTTGCATTTTAACACACTTGAATAGTTTCCATATTTAGTAGCAGTCCAAGCTTTTTGATCTTTCCAGCAATATGCCCGGTACCTACTGCACAGTGATGAGCAGGACCATAGCTGTTCCAGGCATTTACAAATTTTTTTGCACCAATTGGAAATTTATAACGGCTGTTGGTATTGCCGATCTGGAGAACGGGACCCGGCACCGATTCAGCTTCTGCTACAAGCAACATCAACTTTCCATCTGTTTTTTCAACAACGGATAATAATGTAACAGGGCCATTTTTTACCGACATCTCTACAGACAATCCCTTTCCAACTTTGCCATGATAAACTTTCAGTGGGCGCACTTTTATTTTACCTTCTGCTATGGCAATATGGCCTGGACCATCGTGGCCCATTAACACAACGTCATCGTTATAATCCATTGCATAATATTCGGTGAAAGAGCCGCCTGCATCAAAACTGTCCATGATCTTCATGGCCTGGACATTTTTTATTTCATATTCGCCTGCAACAGGAACATGTCTGGCAGTAAGTAATGAATTACCAAGTATGATTGAACTGATCGTGTCTTCATTTTCTTCAATGCCTGTTCCCTTATAATAATATGCCAATGAACCCAGCTTATATTGCTGCACCAGTTGATCCAAGGCAACAGATGTTTTTGCAGCACGTTCCAATTCCTCTTTGCTGCAATCTGGTTGCACATCAAATACGCTGTAAAATAATTGTACACGTTCTTCAACAGCTTGAGTTGAAACAGCTTTCCGTAAAGCGGATAATTCATCAACTTCAATCATTTCCATATGCCCGCCAAAATATGCATACTGTTGTGTAAGATCGGCATAAATATCTAGCATGCCACTATAATAATGTCCCATGCACCCGAGACGATTGTACTGCATGAGGTTTGCAACCTTCGCCGCTTCTATCCATTCTTTTATTTCATTCCAGCATTCATCATCAGTAAGCATACCTGTTACCTCGTGAAATTTTACTCCTGTGCGGCTAAACACGTTGGCTATTTCTGGTACGGGGCATGCGGAACAATAAGCAAGCCATTCACCTGTCATTTGTGTTCTGTCTGTCATTGCATTGAATGTTGTATAATCAATCGCTGCTCCGGGTGAGAGATTTAAAATAATTACAGGTACTTTGGCTCTTTGTACCACAGGTAATACGGTTGATGATAAAGCATAAGTGGTGACATATAAAAAGATCAGGTCAACATCTTCTATGCGAAATTTTTTTCCTGCTTCAAAGGCTTTATCTGGAGTATCAATTAATCCAAGATTAACAATACCAGGATGAATCGTATATAATTTTCTATTCACTTCAGAAAGATATCCTTCGAGCCGTTCCTTTAAACCACTAAACTGTTCCCAGTATGCTTCAAGGCCAATCGCGAATAATCCAATCTTTAATGTTGAGTTACGCATAAAAAACTTTTGTTGAATTTTTTGTATGAACTTTTGAAATTCTTTTTCAGCTTCTGTTGCTTCCTTGCCGGTAGGCAGGTGTCACTCTCTTTAACGTTCTGAAGATTGTCAGGTAACAATTCACCTTTCATTTTCGTCTACATCGAACCCATTCAAATAAAACACCGAATTTAAAAACAAAAATTGCTCGCAGTATAAAATCAGTAGGAAGCATAAAAACATTTTGGCGAAAAAAGATCGCAATTACTTGCGGATAGTTTTCCCGAAGGATCGCCAGGCAGAGACCAGGAGATGGTTATTTGCTGCCAATCCTCACTTGTAATTGCAGAATCTTTTTGGTCACGCAGTAACATGGCCTGGACCCGTAAATGTGCATAATCTTTAAATTCTTCAGCAGGAATATGATAGACGACAGAGGAGGTTTGCGAAATATATTTTTCCCAGTCAGCCGGTGGATGCTGTTGCCGGTACCTGCGTATGATCCACCACTCTAATTCTGATCGGGCTGCAGAGTCTGCATCGAAAGAAGTTTTGCTTATATCATTAATGTACTGATAATATTTTTCAAGATAGGGGAATGTTTTTTCATAATCATTACGACTATGGCCATCCTTAAAAACAAAAGCCGCTTTTGCAGTGTAGTAAGATACAAGATAAGAACGCCAGAATGGTAAATGAAACATATCTCTCATGAGCTGCGCAGACTGCATAAAAAGTTTTACCGGCTTCTTTTCATAATATGAGCGCCACATTTCGCCTTCAAGATTTGCGGTTTCAACGGGGTTGATTCTAGTAATATCTGTTTTAAATGGATAATAGATATCAATTGCAATCCATACAATAAGTAAAATGCACAACGTTAA